>Ga0209123_1003150_pt1 | contig 12789 bp, 17 predicted proteins | sample BarGraIncu00431A_FD_184500 | JGI IMG/M metagenome (GOLD analysis project Ga0209123, IMG submission 184500) | Arctic peat soil microbial communities from Barrow, Alaska, USA - Barrow Graham LP Incubations 004-31A (SPAdes) (version 2) | ecosystem: Environmental > Terrestrial > Soil > Wetlands >...
GCTAAAAATCCTTTAGTTTAATAAGTTATGTAATTATGTCGCCAAATATGGTGATGGCAGCACTTTTGGTGATATCAGCACTGAAAGTGATGATTAATGTTATAATTTGTCGTACGAAATAATAGGAATAAAAGAAGGAAATATGATATAAATAGAGAATTGTTAATAAAAGGTAAAAACCAAAGGTATAAACAAAAAACGAATAAGAAAAAAGGGAAAATTGAGGGATGGTATATTATGCAAAATAATGTGAATTACGTATCTATAGAATTAATTTCTCCAAATGTTTATCAGCCTAGAAAACATTTTAATGAAGAAACCATTGAAGAACTATCTCAGTCAATAAAAGCTTACGGAATAATACAACCACTGACAGTTAGAAAAAGTGGTGAAAACAGATATGAGTTAGTAGCAGGAGAAAGAAGACTAAGGGCTGCAAAAAAAATAGGACTAGAAGAGGTTCCAGTAATTATAATAGATATTACTGATAAAGACTCTGCAGCAATCGCACTATTAGAAAATCTACAAAGGGAAGATTTGAATTTTTTAGAAGAAGCTTTGGCTTATTATAATCTTATCCAAGATCATTCTTATACGCAAGAACATTTAGCACAAATGATAGGAAAAAAACAATCAACCATTGCAAATAAATTAAGATTACTAAAATTGGACAAGCAAATAACAAATATTTTAATAGAACATAAACTTACTGAAAGACATGCTAGGGCATTACTTAGATTGTCTGATATAAATATTCAAAAGAAAGTTCTTAAAGTAATTATTGATAAATCACTCAATGTTAAAAATACAGAAGAGCTTATTGAAAAGGAATTATTGAAGTTATGTAGAGATGAAGTAGCTACTGTGGGTAAGAAAAAAATAAAAGGTATTTTTGCGCCTAGAGTTTACATAAACACTATCAAACAGGTGTTCGATAAATATGGTATAAATGCAGAATATAAATCTAAGGAATTAGAAGATAGTATAGAGGTAATTATAAGAATACCTAAAAAATAAATAAAAAAATCAGAATGTTTCACGTGAAACATTCTGATTTTTTATTTTTTTGTTAATTATTCAAGAAAACACTATTAATATATTTAACAAAAATATATAATAGACTATGTAGAAAATAAAATTATAAAGATACTAAGATGCAGAAATAAATAATATTACGAAGGATAGGTGTAGTCATGAAAACCATATGTATTTTCAATCAAAAGGGAGGGGTAGGTAAAACTACTACAAATATAAACTTATGCTCTTATTTAGCTATGCAAGGAAAAAAGATTTTAACGATAGATATTGATCCTCAAGGAAATACTACAAGTGGATTAGGCTTTGATAAGAAAAAAATAAAATTATCAATATATGATTTACTAACATCAGATATTTCCATTAGAGATACTATAAAAGAATGTGAGCTAGTAAATAATCTTTATTTAGTACCTTCTACTATGGAACTTGCGGGTGCAGAAGTGGAATTAATCAGTAGAAGTGATCGTGAAAATATACTAAAAGAGAAACTTAAGGAAATCGAAGGAGAATATGACTATATTTTTATAGATTGTCCACCTTCTCTAGGAATTTTAACTATAAATGCACTTACTGCATCCAGCAGTGTACTTACACCTATCCAATGTGAGTTTTATGCATTAGAGGGTGTTGGACAATTAGTAACTACAATTCAGTTAGTGAAAAAATCCCTAAACAAAAACTTAGAAATTGAAGGCGTAATTTTAAGTATGTATGACAATAGGACGAAGTTATGCAATGAGGTTGTATCAGAAGTGAAAAAATACTTTAACGATAAAGTATATAAAACAACAATTCCTAGAAATGTGCGTTTAGCTGAAGCTCCAAGTTTTGGACTGCCAATAATGTTATATGATGATAATTGCAAGGGTGCAGATGCTTATAAAAAATTAGCGGAAGAATTTTTAAATAGACAAAGGAGATGATAAACATTGGGTAAAAAATTTGGATTAGGTAAGGGGTTAGGGGCGTTAATACCAGAAGAAGAGATTATAGATGATGGTTCAACGATTTTCAAAATACCTATGAATTTGATTAAAGCTAATAAAGAACAGCCTAGAAAAAGCTTTGATCCAGAAAAAATATCAGAACTTGCAGAGTCAATAAAAGAGCATGGTGTTATTCAACCTATTATTTTGAATAAAGAAGATGATATATATCTAGTTATAGCAGGTGAGAGAAGATTTAGAGCAGCTAAAAGTATTGGACTTGAAGAAATACCTGCAATTGTTATGAATATAAATAATAAAGAGGTATTAGAGATATCGTTAATAGAAAATATTCAAAGGGAAGATTTAAACCCTATTGAAGAAGCTATAGCTTATAAAAAACTATTAGTAGATTTTAATCTTACTCAGGAAGAAATAAGTAAGAAGGTGTCTAAATCAAGAACTGCTATAACAAATTGCATGAGATTATTAAATTTAGATGAAAGAGTTCAAGATTACATAATAGATGGAGTTATCTCAGAGGGACATGGTAGGGCGATACTCGGAATAGCAGATAAGCAGTTTCAATATCAAATTTCTCAAATGGTTATTGATGAAAGTCTTAATGTTAGGGAAACAGAAAAATTAGTAAAAAACTTTGGAAATGAAAAAAGAGAAAAAACAATAAAAAACCAAAATGATATATATTATAAAGATATAATGAGTAAACTAGAAAATCATTTTGGTACTAAGGTTTTAATAAATTCTAAAAGTAAAAACAAGGGTAAAATTGAAATTGAGTATTATTCAGAAGAAGATTTTGAAAGAATTTTAGAAGTTTTAAATATATAATGTTTCACGTGAAACATAATGGAGAGGATGTAATTCGGAATGCAGAGCATAATTAACTTTTTAAACAATTCTCAGATATATATAATAATAGCACTTATGATTCTTGTACTTATATTAATCTTAATAGTTATAATTACATATTTATCTTTAAATAAATTAGAGAAAAAATATAGAAGATTGATGAGAGGCGTAAACAAAAACAACTTAGAAGAGATGGTTATTTCTTATTTAGACAAAATTGATGAGGTTAAAGATCAAATTGGTGAAGTTAAAGATCAAAATGATGTTATGAAGCATTTGTATGAACAAGTAAATGGTGAAGTGAAAAACTGTGTACAAAAAGCTTCAATGATAAGATATAAAGCCTTTGATGATGTTGGGAGTGATTTAAGTTTCTCCATAGCATTGCTTGATGGAAATAGTAATGGGATTATACTAACAAGTATTTATGGTAGGAACGAGAGCACTATTTATGCTAAACCCATAGATAAAGGAATATCTAGATATGAATTATCACAGGAAGAAAGTAAAGTATTAGAACAAGCTGTAGTGATAAAATAACAATAAATAAAGATTAAATTAATAATTATTAATTTAATCTTTATTTATTGTTATAAAAAATCTGTTTTGGGTATACTAAAAATAAAAGAGGTTTTTTATGGTAATATGTATTTCAAAAGAACTCGAACATTTGCGAGAAGAATTAATTGAAAGAGGATATACAGTTATAAATAATAGTGATAATAATACTCGTTGTGATGCAATAATATGCAACCTTAAAGATGGTGGGCTTAAAAGTTTAAATATGCAGAGCAATATAAAAAGAGAAGGAACATTAATTATTGATATCGGAAGCAAAACTATTGAGGAAATAGAATATATCTTAACTACTAGAGTTTATAGTTCAATATTTTAAAAAAATATTGAACTATTTTTTTATATTATAATATAAATTAGCCTTCAACGTCTTTTATGTTAAAATTATCATAAATGGAACCAAATTGGTTTCCACCTAAAGTTTTGAGTATTGAATGATATAAACCTTTTGATATGGCGTCGGCAAGCGTCATTACTGTAAATAATCTCGTATTTTGAAGAACCATAAATTCAAAGGCACCAGCTATATTTACAACTCCTGTTATACTCAGGTCACCTACTTTAGGTAGATCTTTGTTCATTGCTGCACCAGGGCTGAGTGGTTTTTCTTCAACAATTATTTTTCCTACATTTTGCAAACTTCCTAAGCACGCATCAATGGCAATAATATAAGGGTTAGTATATGTAAAATTAATTTCATCAATTGTTTCACATAAATTTTTAGCATGTACGGGGCATTCAAGACTACCGTAAATATGAACTTTGTTTCTAATTAAAAATTTAAGTTTGTTACCAACAAGTGGACCTAAACTATCACCGGTAGACCTATCTGTGCCTATACACAATACAACAATAGGACGTGATGAGTTAGCTATTGGATAAATATATTGACTAATAACATCTCTTAATTTAAAAGTGCATTCTTTGGACATTGAATCTAAAATAACCTTATCTATCATAAAAAAACCTCCTATTTGGATTTTAGCCACGTAGGAGGTTTTTTATTCTATAAAACATCAACTTTTCTAAGTATTTTGTAAAATACCATTAAAAACATGCAAAATAACATTCCAAGAATACCATTTGCCCTAAGTCCTATAAATATAGAAGCAAGAACAGCTACAGGGTGAATACCTAGAGATGATGATACTATCTTAGGTTCAATAATTTGTCTTACTATAGTAATAATAACATAAGATATCAGAAGACCTAAAGCTGCTACATAGTTTTTAGATATAAAGAATATTACTATTAAAGGTAGATATATAGCACCTATACCTAAAATGGGAAGTAAATCAAATATTCCACATATTATACTTAGTGTTACAGCATATTTAACTTTGAATATTAAGAAAACTATTATTGTTTCTAAAAATGTTATAGTTATTATTAATAAATAAGAAAGCAAATAATTTTTAAGCATTTTTTTTGATTCGTCAAAAATAGAATGGACTCTATCTTTATTTTTGAGAGGAATTATATTGAAGTTACTTTTGTTTGTAGATGACAAATCTTTTGTGAAGAAATATGTAGTAAGTAAAGTAAATAGTAAAACCATTAAAGTATAAGGTATAGTAGATACAAAACCTAAAGTCTGCGTGAATATTTTTGTGGAGGCATTCATACTAACATTTATAGTTTTGGTTATATAATTGTTAATATTTGATTCGATGTTACTTATTATACTTGGGTCTAAATTTTTATAATAATTTTGAAGATTGCTAAAAAAATTAATTATAGTCTCTTTGTTTGAGGTTACATATGATTGAATGTTTTTACCAAGTTGTATTGATTCTGAAGTTAGAGTAGCTACAATTAAAGATAATACTACAATAATTGTAGTAAATAATATACTAGTAGTAAGCAGGGATGCTACGGTATTTTTAATTTTAAATTTTGTCATCAAATATTTCGTAGGTATTTTGAGAAGTGTTCCTAAAATGAGAGCAAGTACAAAAGGGAGAGTGTAGCCTATAGTACCGAAAAAGACTACAAAACAAAAAGTATAGATAGCGAAGAAGATAGTTAGCTTATCAATTTTTTTTAAAATATTATCCATATATTTAAAATCACACCTTTCTAATAATAGTATTGAGGGAGCAAAGCGTATAATTAATGTCTTTAATATCATTAAAAGGACCAATACCAAATCTTAAAGTGCCTAATGGATATGACCCAATGGTTTTATGAGCAAGTGGAGCACAGTGAAGACCGGTTCTTGTTGTAATTCCATATTCACTATCTAGGATAAATCCCAATTCTGAATTGTCGATTTTTGTTGAATTTACAGAGATAGTAGCAGTTCTTTTAGAACTGTCTTTGGATCCATAAATACTAATTGAAGGTATATTTAGAAGTCCTTCAATAAATTTATTACATAGAAATTCTTCTTCTTCACGTATGGAGTCAAGCCCCTTTGAATTAATAAAATTAATACCTTCTAAAAGGCCCGCTATACCTGGGGCATTTAGAGTCCCACTTTCGAATTTGTCTGGTAAAAAATCTGGTTGAATAATACTAGAAGAAAGACTACCAGTTCCACCTTCTATAAATGCTGAGCATTGTTTGTTAAAATCATCGTCAATTAAAAATCCACCAGTGCCCTGAGGCCCGAGTAAACTTTTATGTCCTGTAAAAGCTAGGGCGCTGCAATTTAATTTATAAAAATCTATTGGTAATACTCCAGCAGTTTGAGCAACGTCTATAATGAAATATATGCCCTTAGCCTTGCACAGCTTGCCTATAGCCTCTAGAGGCTGAATACTACCAATGATGTTGGATGCGTGCGATAGAACTACCAGTTTTGTATTAGGTTTAAGTGCATTTTTAAAATCTTCTATACTAATTAAACCGCCCTCCGAACAAGGCACAATATCTAATTCTATAATACCTGTTTTATAAAGAGAGTTTAAGGGTCTTAAGGTAGCATTATGATCCATTGAGGAGGTTATCACGTGCCAGCCTTTTTGGACAGATGATTTTATAAGTGTATTTAATGAAGTGGTAACGTTTGATGTAAAGATTACATTTTCTACTTTATCAAAGTGAAAGAAATCCATTAGTGCATATCTACAATTTAAAATAACTCTATTACCAGTAAGGGAGGCAGAAGACACACCTCTTCCAGGGTTTGTACCTATATTCATCATGTAATTCATCATTGAGGTATACACATTAGGGGGTTTGGGAAATGTTGTTGCGGCGTTATCTAAATATACTTTCATGATTTCCTCCAATTTTATATAGTAAATTAATGGATTAGTATATTGAATTTGAAATTATTACCTATTTAATAATATGAATCACAAGTTAAATTTTGTTTTCGTGTAATTAAGACCTTAATAGTCTATAATAAAACTAGCTTAGAATAAAATATTTTTTAATTAACATATAATACAATATTATAATCTAAAGATCTAGAAATGTATATGTAGAGTATATGTTAACATACAAGGAGGTTCAAATAATACTTTGAATAAATATTACATAGTAACATTTCAAAACACACACGAAGCTATGAAAGCAGAAAGAGAAGCTCTTAAAAATAAAATTAAGGTAGTGGTTGTTCCTACCCCTACATATATAACTAAAAGTTGCGGTATTAGTTTAAAAGTAGATGAAGAAAGTGTTAAAAACATAGTTGAGTTAATTAAGTCAGAAAATATAAAAGTAAAAGAAATTTTTGTGCTTGATGGTCAGCTCGCGCGAGTTATGAGCCTATAGTTAAAAGCATTATGTGAATTTAGTAGAATAAGCTATAAAGTGAAAGAGGGATGCTTAGTGAAAGTATTTAATTTAGGCGATATTGTTGAAATGAAAAAAACTCACCCTTGTGGGAGTAAGAATTGGGAAATCATTAGGTTAGGTGCGGATATAAAAATAAAGTGCTTGGGTTGCGCTCGGATAGTAATGCTTCCAAGAGTTAAATTTGATTCAGGAGTGAAGAAAGTTATAAAAGAAAATGTAATTAAAAAGGAAAATATCTAAAAAAGAATAAATACTTGATTAATGTATAATTAAGTGATATAATCTATTATTGTAATCCCTGCCGTGCAATGCATGGCCGTTAGTCCGAGGGGAGGAGGTGAAATTAATGAGAAAGTATGAAACTATATTCGTATTACATCCTTCATTAGACGAAGAAGCTGTTAAAGCCAACGTTGAAAAGTTTAAAGGTGTAATTGAAAGCAATGGTGGAGTTATTGAAAATATTGATGCATGGGGTAAAAGAAAATTAGCTTATGAAATACAAAAAGTAAGCGAAGGTCACTATACATTAATCAATTTCAATTCAACACCTGAATTACCGAAAGAATTAGATAGAGTATTCAGAATTACAGACAGTGTTATAAGACATATCATAATAAATCCAGAAAAATAGGTGGTGCTTTTATGAATAAAGTTGTTTTAGTTGGTAGATTAACAAAAGATCCTGAGTTAAAGTTTGCTCAAGGAACAGGAACAGCTGTAGCCACTTTCACTGTAGCCGTTAATAGAAGATTTAAAAGAGAAGGTCAACCAGAAGCAGACTTTATACCAGTAGTGGTATTTGGAAAGCAAGCTGAAGCTACTGCCAATTACATGAGTAAAGGCAAGCTTTTAAGCGTATCTGGAAACATTCAAACTAGAAATTATGAGGCTAAAGATGGTACTAGGAGATATGTTACTGAAGTGATTGCTGATGAAGTTGACTTCCTTGAATGGGGAGGCAATAAAGCATCGGGTACGAATACTAATCAAGGTGGAAATAATAGCGAATCAAATGCCGGATCTCATGATTTCGGCAGTGATAGTGATATAACACCAATTGATGATGGAGATATTCCATTCTAATAATTAGGTAAGGAGGGAAAAAAACAATGGCTATGAATGAACATAAAAGAAGTGCCGGTGGTGGTGCTGGTGGCAACAGAAAGAGAATGAAAAGAAAAGTTTGTGCTTTCTGTATGGACAAAGCAACTGCAATCGACTATAAAGATATAAATAAATTGAGAAAATATGTTACAGAAAGAGGAAAGATTCTTCCTAGAAGAATTTCTGGAAACTGTGCAAAACATCAGAGAATGCTTACTGTATCTATAAAAAGAGCAAGAAACATTGCATTATTACCATTTACTACTGAATAGTAAAAGTTTACTAATACATAGTAAATGATTGAAAGCAGCGCCTTAAGGTAGCTGCTTTTATTTTTTTTCAAAATAAATTCAATATTTATGTAAATAATATAAATATAAATATAAAAGGGTATATCCTAAAGTGTTATTTGTAGTATACTTATAATTGTAACCCATAAAATGTAAACATGAAATGTAAACGAAAAATGTAATTTTAAAAATAATAGATGTTAAATTATAAAATGCATTTATATAAATAAACTTTAGTTGCATAAATTTAGAAAACTAACTAAAATAGAGTTATAAGCATAAGCCTACAAGGGGAGATGATATAATATGAAAAGAGACGATTTTAATATAATGTCTAATGTTAAGTTGATTGAAAGTTTGAAGGCTGAGCTATTATGTATAATAGGTGATTTCTTCAAATTATTAAGTAGAGGAAGCAATGTTGCTCAAGACGCTATACTAGATTGCATTTCAGGAGCAATAATACTTTTATATATATTAGGTGAAAGGTTAGGATATTCCAATGTAGCAGTGGATGAAAGTATGAAAAAGAAATTAAAAATGGGAATAGTTGAAGGCGACAATATAGAAAAGGACGGTAAGGATCTAAGCAAGTTATATGCGCATATAAAGGAAAGATAAGTAATGGAGGAAAAAATGAGAAATAGTGATTATAGTACAAAGGCAATTGTAGAGGCTTCACTTATATCTGTTATAATTTCAGTAATAATGATTGTAACAGGATACTTGCCAATTGTATCATTTATAGGAACTCTGGTATTACCAATTCCTGTGGCAATACTCTACATAAGACATAATAAAAAAATAACAATTACGGCAATAGTGCTGAGTATTATACTAACGTCATTAGTCTACAATCCAATAATGGCAATATATTCAGCTATTACTTATAGCATTGTTGGTATAGTGCTTGGTTACTGCGTTAAGAAAAATAAAAAGTCATCTATAACTTTATTACTTTTAGCTGCAGCCTCTGCAATATCAAATGTATTAACTATAGCTTTTTCAATGTTATTTATAGAGAAAGTTAATTTTACAAATTTTATTTCTAAAAATTTAGAGTTTATGAAACAAACAATGCAAGTATCGTTGGATGGAGCAAAAAAGCTTTATATACAAGCGGGAATGACACCTGATCAGATTAAGCTTTTAGATGATAATTTTGAGATGCTAAAAAAGGTAGATGTTATGGTGATTTTGGCATTAATACCTGCAGTTATTTTAGTGTCATCTTTTATATCAGCATATTTTAATTATATAGTTTCTAGAGCAATACTTGCAAAATTAGATTACAAAATGGGAGCATTATTGCCTTTTAGCAGGGTTTATGTTAATAATATAATTGGTGCCATATTGATAGGTATAGTTTGTATAGGAATAATACTTTCATCAAAAGATATACCTGGCGGCACGTTTATACAAAGTTCGTCTCAATACCTTTTGCAAATAGTATTTATGATAAATGGACTAGCGGCAAGTACATATTATTTAAGAGTTAAGAGAAAATTAACTAAGCCACTTGCAGTAGTAATTTTAGCTCTAACAGCACTTTCGCCTTTAAGTACTATTTACTTTTCGATAGGAATCATGGAAATGGCTTTTGATTTTAGAAAACTTGACCCATATAGAATTAAAAGAAAATAATGGGGGGCTGATTAATGGATAATAAATATAATTATTTTAATGTTAATAATAAAATATATATGGTGACTATGGCCCTACTCATATATGTAATATTTTATTATGGACATTTTCAAGTAGGAATGGTGGCACTGGGATTATACGCACTGTTAGTAGTGTATAATATTTACAACTCTAAAATTAAAAAAAGCGAATGGAAAAAGTTTATTGAAAACTTTTCATCTAAACTTGATATAGCAACTACAAGTACTTTAGTAAAACTTCCCTTTCCATTAATAATAATAGGGTATCTAGGAAACATTTTATGGTACAATCAAAGTGTAACTACAATGCTCGAAGGGGAAGACCTTTTAAATAAAAATATTAGAGATATAATTAAGGAACTTAATCTAAAACAGGTTTTAGAGGGCAAAAAAAATATATTTTCAAATATTAAGATAAAGGAAAGTACTTATGAAATATACACAAATATTGTAGATACTAATGAAAATAAAAATGTTAAAGATAAAATTATGCTTTTATATTTTTATGATACAACTGAAAAAAACAACCTAATAAAAGGTATTAACGGAAACCGTGAAAGTGTTATGCTAGTAGAAGTTGATAATCTTGATGATGTTGTTAAAACTGCAGAAGAGGATAAGGCGCCATTACTCTTAGCCGATATCGAGAGAACAATAAATAGTTATGGGCAGAGTGTAAATGCTGTGGTAAAAAAATATTCATCAAATAAATATGTTATTATAGTACAAGACAAGTATATTGAAAAGGAAATAGAAATGAAGTTTGATATACTTGACAGTGTTCGTGAGATTAGTAATGGTAATAAACTTGCAGTAACTCTAAGTATAGGTGTAGGCAGAGGAGAAGATACACCACTTAAAAACTATGAATTTGCAACTTCGGCAAAAGAACTTGCCTTAGGTCGTGGTGGTGACCAGGTAGTAGTAAAAAAAGGTGATAAGTTATCTTTTTTTGGAGGCAAAACAAAAGAGGTTGAGAAGAGAACAAAGGTACGTGCACGGGTTATAGCTCATGCATTAATGGATTTAGTAAATGAGAGTAATGTAATTTTTATAATGGGACATAAGAATGCTGATCCTGATTGTTTAGGCGCAGCCATTGGTCTATATAGTATTATTAAAAAATTAGACAAAGAATGTTATATTATTCTTGAGTCTGTAGGTAGTGGCATAAAAAGTATGATGGATATAATACTGGGTGATGAGGACTATAAAAACACCTTTATAACAAGTGATAAATTTAAAGGGGTTAAAAATTCAAATAGTCTACTTATATTAGTAGATGTTCACAATGAAAGTCATGTACTAAATTTAGATATAGTTAAAGAAGTAGAAAAAGTAGTTATAATTGATCATCATAGAAAATCTCAAGATTTTATACAAGGGGCAGTACTTAGTTATATGGAAACTTATGCATCATCTACCGCTGAATTAGTTACTGAGATGATTCAATATATGGTAGATAAGCCTAAGCTTAAGCATATAGAAGCAGTAAGCCTTTTGGCTGGAATATGTGTGGATACAAAGAATTTTTCTTTTAAAACAGGCGTAAGGACATTTGAAGCTGCAGCCTTTTTAAGGCGTCATGGCGCTGATACCATGGATGTTAAAAAAATGTTTTCTGATGATTTAAGTGTGTTTTTGCAAAGGGCTGATATTATAAGATCGGCGAAGATTAAAAATGAAATTGCTATAGCTATTTGTCCATCTGTTATAGAAGATTCTGTAATAGCGGCTCAAGCTGCGGATGAGCTTTTAAATATTACTGGTATTCAGGCATCATTTGTTATTGTTAAAATAGGAGATGAAGTATTTATTAGTGGAAGGTCTCTTGGAAAAATAAACGTGCAGTTAATACTTGAGACATTAGGTGGGGGCGGACATATGACTATGGCGGGGACAAAATTTACTTCGATGAAACTTGAAGAAGTAGTGGAAAAATTAAATGAAGCTATTGATGAATATTTAAAGGAGGATGAAAAATAATGAAAGTTATATTATTAAAAGATGTTAAAAGTATGGGTAAAAAGGGTGATGTGGTAAATGCCGCAGATGGATATGCAAGGAATTATTTAATTCCTAGACTTTTAGTTGAGGAAGCTAGTGACTCAAATATGCACATATTAAATAAAAAAAATGACATTGAAAGAAAAAAGAAAACAGCAGAAATAGAAGAAGCACAAAAAATAGCAAATGATCTTAAAGATAAAGTTGTAAAGATAATAGGTAAAGCAGGGGAAAATGGAAAACTTTTTGGTGCAATTACAACTAAAGATATTGCTGCAGAATTAAATAAACAATGTAACTTGGATATCGATAAAAAGAAAATAGTAACAGACACAATAAAATTATTAGGAACTTACGAAGTAGAAGTTAAAATATACCCAGAAATATCTACTAAGATAAAAGTTCTTGTTTGTGAGCAGTAATCATAAAACAAAGGGAGGAAACGCTCTAGTAAATAAGCGATAATCTTATTTATTTAAGCGGATTGAGTTTGAAGACATTATTCGTAAATCAAATTGGAGAACCAGTTGAAAAAGACACATTACCACTAGATACACAAAT
>Ga0209123_1003151_pt1 | contig 12787 bp, 5 predicted proteins | sample BarGraIncu00431A_FD_184500 | JGI IMG/M metagenome (GOLD analysis project Ga0209123, IMG submission 184500) | Arctic peat soil microbial communities from Barrow, Alaska, USA - Barrow Graham LP Incubations 004-31A (SPAdes) (version 2) | ecosystem: Environmental > Terrestrial > Soil > Wetlands >...
CTTAGCCACACCAAGAGATAATCGTGCATTGGAGAAATTATGTGAGGTGCTAACTGATTCAGAAACAATTTATCCCGGCACTGAACTTAAACTGATTTACAAACTAGCGACAAACTAATGTGCGAGAGATCAGGAAGTCTGAAGTTCATGTTTATCCCCGGTAATAAAGGAATAAAAAATATTGGATTTGTCGCCTTTAAGTCTTGACTGTCAATGGCTAATGGTTCTGGTAATTTGTACATTCACACTGAATATGAATGTGGCTGGAGTTCTCTCTAAAACTTAAATGGAGTTGATATTTATTGAGAGACAGGGTCTAAAAAGCAATCTCAACCTTGAAAATTAAAAATACTCAACTGTCGGATTGTCGGAAACTCGTGCAGTGACAACTCGCAAAGGGAGGGTTGGGAATCAAGGAAAGATGCAAATAGGTCGTAAGTACAACTGGCCATTAAAACTGGAACAAAAAAGAGCTTTATTTCCAGAATTGAGCATGGGCACAGTGATATTCAGTTATCGACTTTATATCGACTGGTTAAAATAGAATTCGGGAAACGGATTAATTTGACAATTAGCTGACGATAAAAATTAATAGGCTATGACCCCAAGTCATAGCCTATTAGATTCTTAGCGTAATGTAAATAATTTTTCTGAGTCAATTCCAAGGAACACTGGTTCTCTACGATCCCACCTCTCTTATCTCGAAGAAACTGCCGGGCGTAAGGTGGCTGAAGTTGCTTTAATTTTAATGAATGTTGGAGTTAAACCAGGGGCAGTTGCCTTTAGAACAATTTCTCCCGGTTGTTGAGCCGACTGAATGATGACCTGCGCCAGACCATTGAATGCCTTTCGTCTCCAGGGTTCGGCAGGGATGACTACCTGGATGATTCCGGGATTGGTATTGGGTTCATCCCATTCAGATTTCTTCTTGAACCGCTTACCTACCACCACATATTCATTTTTACCTTTTTGGATGGAAGTCGGATCGAGTTGATAGGTTTGTGCATCTTTTCGACCAATGTTCGAAGCCAGCAAATGGCCATTGATGTAGATCGACTGGTTTTCGGAAATACTTTTGGCAAAGAGGTTTACAACTGTTTTAATAGATAAATTAGGAAGGTCGAAGGAGCCGCGTAAAGCAATGAGGGTATCTTTATAGATTTTCCAATTGTCGTTGCGGTTGCTCCGAAAAGCAGGTTTCCAATCCGCTTCGGTAACCTTGGCCGCAATGTCTGGCCATGAATCAAGGCTCTTGAGTACCAACTCATTCATTCTTGAAATCTTTGATGATGAGATAGTTTCAACAAACCGATCAGGTTCATGGCTGGTAGGATCGCCATTGCCTATGCCTATAATTTTCCCCGGACCTTCCAAAGTGAAGGAGATTTCATCATTTCCAATAGGTACATTTAATCCTTTGGCATCGTTGAGTCGAACGGTCACTACCGACACATCTTCACCATCGGCCCTGATGGAATTTCTGTTGGCCAACAGCTGAATAGCATTCGCACTACCGGTTGTTTCAATCTGAGTCTTAATATTCTCCTTACCGTTCTTGAATCCTTTGGCAGATAAGGTTCCAGGGGCATATTTCACCATCCATTCGAGGTGTCCATTTTTAGGCATTGTTTTTTTACCCAGGCTTTTCTTATTTAGAAATAGTTCCACCTGGTCGCAGTTGCTGTAGGCCCATACGCTGATATCTTTGCCCTCTTTGCCTTTCCAGTTCCAGTGAGGCAACAGGTGTAGAACAGGTTCAGTGGTCCACCACGATTTGAGGTAGTAGAAAACGTCTTTTGGGAAGCCACAAGCATCTACAATACCGAATTCAGAACTCACGGCAGGATAGGAAAGGGGATTGGGTTCACCCTTGTAATCGAATCCTGTCCAATAGAATATGCCAGCAAGCCAGGGACGTTCATCATAAAACTTCCATCCTGTTTCGATCGATGCGCCACCTGTACGATCCATTTGAGCCATGTGGCCATTGCTTTTATCGTCTTCATAAATGCCACGGGTACCGCAACCGGTAGTTTCTTCGGTTCCCCAACCCGGCTGATTGGGAAACTTCAGGTGATAGTCATCAATATTGCATTGAGTCAAATAGTTAAATCCCATTAAATCCACTGTTTTTGATGAGCCGTTACCGCAACCACCACTTACCGCCACAGTATACCGACGCGTTGAGTCGATGGTCTGGGCATACCGCTGCATGGTTTCAGTGATGCGAGCCCCTTTGATATTGCTTTCGATGGCCCATTCTTCATTGCCCAGGGACCATGCTACCACGCATGGATGATTGCGGTCGCGCATGATCAAGCGTTTCAGTAAATCAAAATGTTCCTGGTTGATTCCCTGTAACCTATTTTCGTCGATGACCAGCATTCCCAGTTTGTCGCAGGCATCCAGCAATTCTGGTGTCGGAGGGTTATGAGAGCATCGGTAGGCATTGCTTCCCATGGCTTTCAGACTGGCAATGCGGAATTCCTGCAGGGCATCGGGAATGGCAGTCCCAACGCCGGCATGATCCTGATGGTTGTTAGAGCCAAGTAATTTCAAATGCTTGCCATTGATGAAAAACCCTTCAATGGCATCGAAACGGATGGTGCGGATGCCAAGATTGGTCTCCTGTTGATCGACCAGATTTTCACCATTGTAAATTTTGGTTTTCAATTGATAGAGGTAGGGTGAATCGGGAGACCATAAACTGGGATTGGTTATTTTGATCTTGCAGAAATATTCTTTCGAAATAGTTGGCTTCAGGCTAAGGTTTTCAACACTTCCTGTTGCAACCGTATTACCCTTTGCATCAACAATACTTTGCTCTATTTTAAAGTTCTCAAGTGTTTTTCCATCATTGTTGATGGTGGCACGGGTAGTCACAATGGCATTTTGACCTTCCAGTTCAGAGGAAGCAAAGATGCCGTATTGCCCTATCCGTAAGGGATTGGTCTTGTTGAGCCAAACGTGTCGGTAAATGCCTGCCCCTTCATAAAACCAACCTTCTTCAAGGGAGGCATCTACCCTGACTGCTATTACATTGTTACCGCCATAATTCAGATAATCGGTAATGTCGTATTCAAAACCTGCATAACCACTTTGCTCGTTGCCAAGGTAAAATCCATTGACCCATACAATTGAATTGCGGAAGACACCATCAAACTGAATGCTGATTTTACGTCCAAGATCAGCATTGGAAATGTCGAATGATTTACGGTACCATCCAACGCTGCTTTCAGGGTATTTCCAGCCTACTGTCTTGTACCCATGACTGTGGCTTGCCTCACCCGAGAAAGGCTGTTCAACGGCCCAATCGTGCGGTACATCAAGTGAGCGCCATGCACGGTCGTCAAAGTTAGGGGCTGCAGGACCATCGCCATATCCGGTCTTGGCGAAATAAGTAAAATAACTGGTTCCGCTTTTAAAGTCATTGTCGAAATTACCCCACTCGCCGAAGTTAAACTTCCAGCCAAAGTCCATCAGTAGATGGTCTCTTATGTCCATAGCAGTTTCAGAGAACCCTGTAATTACCATGGCGAGCAACAGAATGCCTGAGAACAATAGTTTTTTCATTTTAATATTTCGTAAAATAGACTTACTTCTTCTGTACTGCACTATTAATTAGATCGTTGTATTTTTTTACAATCTTCATAGTTGGGTCATTGCTGAAAACAGAGTTCAGGCCCTGAGCTTCTTGTGGTGGATCGCCTAAATAATCATCTCCTGATTTCCACATATTATCTTTTCTATCTGCATTTGGTTTTCCTATTCCGCTGAAGGCCCAGAAGTTGACTCCCACCATCAGTTCTTTTTTACTTACACTTTCGAGTACGCGGTTAAAGGCATAATCGTAATACTGATCGCGTAAAGTGACAGGAGAACCGAGAGTGAATACAAATCCATCGCGGGGTAATCCAAACTCTTCAAATACCAAGGGTTTTTTTAGTTTGTTTGCGATAACCAGATGTTCATCAATATATTTTCCTGTTTTCTCAATCGCATTGCTCATAGTGCCTTGCATGTTCTTTGAATTTAACCATCCCCAATTGAAAGGCCAGATGTGTACTGTCATATAATCGACATCTTTTGAACTGTGGATCTTTTCAAACAAATCAATGTCATTTTCGCAACCTGCTTTTCCTTCCGACCCGACAGTCACCATATGATTGGGATCAAGAGATTTTATGTAAGCCGCAGTTTCGTTAACCCAATTCGTAAATGGAACTTTGTTGGCATTCGAAAAGGCGCGAGGCTCGTTTCCCAGTTCCCAGGTCATGATGGCAGGGTCTTTTGAATAAGGCACTCCGGTGATTTGATTGGTCCGGCTTAGCATATATTTGATGTGTTTGCGAAACATTTCCTTACCACCAACTGATTGGTGAAAGGTGCCTGAAAAAGTCATGAATTCGCCCCAGGTGTGACCATTTACTTCTGGATAAGGAATTGGTTTCTTTTCACTCCATGAAACGTATTGTGAAAAGCCACCCGACCATTCCCAGGCGTTGTTCAGGAAAAGAATGGCTACCATTTTTCGTTTGGCCATTTCAGCAAGCAGAAAATCCAATCCATCGAGCAACTGTATATTATAAACACCGGGAGAAGTCTGCAATGCGGGACTGACCCTGCGTGGCTCACCATCGGGACCTTCTGCACCGGCCAATACTCTTAGATTGTCGATGCCGTTGGCTTTCATTAAATCGAGTTCTTCAATCAGGCGTTTTCGGTTACCTTCTTCGCCCTTTGAACCCAGAATGGCGCCATACCAATAATTGGTTCCGATGTAATAGTAGGGCTTACCATTACGGATAAACTGTCCGTTTTCGACTTTGATAAATGGATCGTTTGATGGCTTTTCTGATTTAAACGATGTAAATACAACCAGCGCCAAAGCTAAAATGAACAGTACTTTTTTCATATGTATATATTTGTTATCCCAAAATGAATTACTCATCTTACGCAAGGGGCAAAGAAATAATAAATTCCTTATTCCTTATTTTAAATATCGAATAAGAAATAAGAAATAAGAAACATTGGAGTGCACGTTTTGCATTTCTTATTCTTTATTTCTTATTCTTTATTTCCTATTTGCCCTTTGCGTAGGGTGAGTAAATTAATCTACTTTAATTTTTCGATTCGGGCAACCCATCCTCCGCCAGGCGCCAATTGTATTTTCATTTTGTCACCGGATGAAACTTTGATAACTTCCTTTTTGTAATCAGTAGCATCACGGTCGGCATTGATTCCATCCTTAAAAACGACTGCCTGATAATTGCCTGCACAAAGGAATGAAAAATCGAGTGTGATTTCCCGTGGTGTCCAGTTGCTCATGGCTCCCACAAACCATGTTTCCCCTTTCCTACGTGCAATGGCTGCATATTCACCCACTTTCCCATCCAGAGCAAATGTTTCGTCAGTGGTAGTAGGAATTTTGGCAATAAAATCGGTACATTCCTGCTCTTTCATATAAGTGGTAGGGTTGTCGGACATCATTTGAAAAGGCGCCTCATAAATCACGTACATGGCCATTTGATTGCACCTTGTGCCCTGACTGAAAGGCATTGAACTAACAGGGCGATAGTTTGATTTATTGGTATTTCGCATGGAGCCTGGGGTATAATCCAAGGGACCGGCCATCATCCTGATAAATGGAATGCTTACCGTGTAGCGTGGCTGATCTTCTATGGCCCATTTGTAGTTCTCCAATCCTTTTACTCCTTCAAACCCAATCACATTGGGATAAGTTCGTTGCAATCCTGTAGGTTTAAAGACACCATGATAATCAACCATCAAATGATTGTCGGCGGCCTTTTTGGCGATCTCATAAAGGGAGGCAACTGCTACCTGATCATCCCGGTCAATAAAATCAATTTTGAAGCCTTTGATACCCATTTGGGCGTATTTGGGAAAAGCCTCGTTCATCTGCTGAGTAACGGCATACCAGGTAGACCACAGAACGATACCCACGCCCTTTTGCTTTCCGTAATTTACCAACTCCTGAATGTCCACATCAGCAGTCACTTTTAAAATATCGGTAATACCTGACCAACCGGCATCCATAACGATATAGGGTAACTTGTTGGCTGCAGCAAAATCAATATAATACTTGTAAGTTGGGGTATTGTAACCTGCCTTAAAATCAACATGGGAGATATTCCAGTCGCACCACCAATCCCAGGCAGCGAGACCAGGCTTGATCCATGAAGTATCACTTATTCTGGAAGGAGAAGCCAATTTCTGAACCATATCATTGTTCAGTAAATCTTTGTCTTGTGTACTAATGACGACGACTCTCCATGGAAAATTGCGGGTACCTGCTGTCTTTGCAATATAATCAGCTCTTTTGGTTGCTAACAGGTTCATACCCTGCTGCTTTGTTCCCAATGGATAAGCTGCAAAAACACCCATAAATCCTTTATGGGTCAGGTTGATGTTCAAGTACATTCCCGGATAGTCTTCCAGATCGGCTTCCAGAATCACTACTTTTCTATTGTTGCCTACATCAACTAGCAATGGAAGAAATGCCAATGAATCACTTGCAAACTTAGAGATGTTGATTTCTTTGTATAGTGCTTCAAACGAATGGTTGAATTTTAAACTTGCATTGTAATTCCACATATAGGGGATAAAAGCTTTGTGGTCGGCAGTGAAATTAAAGTTGGCTTCCTCATTTTGCACAACAACTTCAGTCTGATAGCTATCGGACTTCTTTTTTGTGACAAAACGGTAGGCGACTCCATCATTGTAAACCCTGAAAACGATACCGTAATCACCCTTACAATTAACAGTCAATTGATTGCATTGATCAGTAATGACTGACTTTTTATAATTGAAGGCGGTTATTACCTGATCAATTTTATCAACTTTAGAAGCCGTAATCTTTGCATGATCACCCATTATTTCGCCACCTTTCAATTGCATCGAAATAGAGGAGGGTGCAATTATTTGCTGTCCTTCCTGCTGAACTGACCAGCTCATTTTATCTCCAACCTCTAGTGTTAACGAAATTTTATTGTCAGGAGATTTTATTTCAAAGCTTTTGCTTTTCTGGACCCCATAGCTGTTGGACCCCATTAGCAGCAAAATGAATAAGCATAAAAGTGATGTTCTCATATGATTTAGATTTGGTTTAGTGACTCAACTATATTTATTTTTTACTCTAATGTTTTTAGTCCGTTGAACGCTTTATGTGAGGTGACTTCTATATCAGCATCTTTGAGACCTGCTGAGACCGCCCTTACATGGATACTTCCTCTTTTTCGGGTCGATTGGATGACTGCCAATGCCAAGCCGTTAAAGGCACTGCGCTGTTTGCTTTTCATCTGGGTTTTATCCTGAGGATTTCCATTGTCAGTGCCAATCAATGCTCCCTCTCCTTCAACTTTAAACTCAATAAGGTTATCTGCGGTTGGAACTACGAATCCATTTTCATCCACTATTTCAACTTTAATATTTGCAATATCTTGGGCATCAGCGCCAATTTCTTTTCGGTCGGCTGACAACCTGATGGCCAAAGGATTAGAGGTCGTATGCACTTCTTCGGATATACTTTTACCGCCTTTTCTACCGACTGCTTTTAGGATACCGGGTTCATAAGGCACATCCCAACTCAAGTGTAAATCAGAGGTAGTTGCCGGAACAAAGGGGTGTTCATAGGTATTCCATTCTTTCGAAACGCCCTGTTGAGGAAAAACTGAAGATTTAATGCCAAAAGATTTACCGTTCAAAAAAAGTTCAACGCTATCGCAATTGGAATAGGCAATGACAGCAATAACCTGGCCTTCATGGCCTTTCCAGTTCCAATGCGGGAAAAGATGTACCATCGGCTTTGTAGTCCACTGGCTTTGGTAAAAATAATAACCGTCCTTTGGGAAACCGCAAAGGTCGATCACTCCCGAACTTGAATTCTTATTCGGCCAGCGGGCTTCTCCGAGGTAGTCGATGCCTGTCCACATGAAATCACCAATAACATAATCGTTTACAGCGGTAAACTTCCATAATTGCTCAGCCTGGATCATATTTAACCTGTAATCTTTTGAACGGCCCGGCCTTTTATCCGACTGATCTGTTTGAAGTGCATATTGCCCCCGAATACCGGGGACAGAAGTATTTTCAGTTCCTATCATCCTCCAATTGGGATGGTCGTGCCTATCAATGCTGTAATACAATTCCCTGCGTTCGCGCCAACGATCGACATAGTTGTAGCCTACAATATCCTGCATTTCCAGAAAAGGCAGTTTTGCAGGACCATCACCCGCTGCAATGTGGTCATTTGCCTGGGTGACCGGTCGTGTAGGATCTTCCTTATGAAATGTCTCAATCAATTTGCGGAGTGTTTCAGACCCATTCTCTTTGACCTGGTCTGGAACTTCATTACCGGCGCTCCACAATACAATGGATGGATGATTGCGGTCGCGATGGATCATTGAAATCAGATCAGATTGGGCATTTTCTGCAAAATATTTATGGTAGCCATATTCCGGGGCTTTTTTCTCAACCCATTCATCAAATATTTCATCCATAACAAGGAAACCCATTTTGTCACAGAGGTCAAGAAATTCGGGGGCTACTGGATTATGAGAGGTTCGGATGGCATTGCAGCCCATTTCTTTCAACGACTGTAACCTTCGCACCCATGCCTGTTCAGGAACTGCTGCACCTAAACATCCTGCGTCGTGGTGTAAACATACACCATTCATCTTCAAATGCTTGCCATTCAATAGAAAGCCTTTGTCCTTGTCATACCCAATAGTGCGGATCCCAAAAGATGAAGTGTAGTTGTCAATTTCTTTGGTTCCTTCAATTAAATAAGAATTTAGGGTATATAGGACAGGATGATCAACTGACCAAAGAGAAGGAGAAATAACCTGAATGGATTGTTCAATTTCTTCTTTCCCTGATGATGTAATTAAAACCGGCATTTCTCCCCTTGCAATTTCTTTACCATCTCTATCTAAAACCACCGATCGTAAAATCATTTTCTTGGGAATAGAGAGGCTGTTTTCAACGGAAGTACGAACGGTAATGGTTGCAGCGATTGAATCTACCTTTGGAGTAGTAATATAGGTTCCGCATTGAACAATATGAACCGGAGCGGAACTATTCAACCACACATGACGGTAAATACCTGAACCCGTATACCAACGACTGCTGAGCTGAAGTGAATTATCGATCCTGACGGCAATTGTATTTCCCTCCTTTCTAATATAGGGAGTCAGATCGTAAACAAAGCCGGTATAACCATAAGGATGCTTGCCCAGATGATGGCCGTTGATCCATACATCACTGTTCATATACACACCATCAAATTCAATTCCGAACTGCTGATTCTTTTCGATTGAAGATACCTTGAAGTGTCTGCGATACCAACCGATGCCGGTAGGAAGATAACCTCCCGAACCCTGTGACAGTGCATCTTCTTTAAATTCACCTTCAATGCTCCAATCGTGTGGCAGGTTGAGTGTTCGCCATTGGACATCATCGAATTCAACTTTCTCTGCATCTTTGACATCTGACTGGATAAATTTCCAATTGTAATCCATCAGCAATCGTTGTCTGTTTGTTGGGTTTACAGCCCAAACATTTACAGTAAGTATCTGTATAAATGCTAAAAAGAGAATACTAAAGGATTTTTTCATTTGTTTTTTAATTTGTGAAATTCTCCCGATAGCTATCGGGATTAAATTCGTGAAATTCGTATTTTATTAATTACCAAACCAGAAATACAAGGTCCCTTTAAGTGGCTTAGAATTTACGTCAAAGTTATTTTTTCCACCCTGCGGTCCTTCTTCTTCTGCCAATGAAAACTTGGTGCCAATGCCACTTATTCTATGTAGAATAGATATATTTCCTGAAGGGAAAGGAGGGTTCATAGTACCCCTTACCCCTTTGGAATATTTAGCCGGCTCAGGGGTAAACAGATGGAGAAATAAATCACTTGTTGCAGAAACAACTGTAATTGGCAACTCTTTGGTTTGCAACTCAACAGCATATAAGTTGGAGTAATAACCCTTAAACTCCGGGTATTCCCATGTTTGCCCGGTTATTGTATTATTATAAGTCTTATTGAAAAGACCAAACTGTACACCTTTTAATCGGTTTTTCCAAACATGATAGGGTCCGTTTGCAAGAAGCACTGCTCCGGTTACAAGATTTTCAGGGTATGAAAAAGTAATTCCTGCAAAATCATTTGGTTCAGTAGGTCGATATTCATAATCCAACTTTAACCAGCCACCCTTTAACATGGTCCATCTGGCATGACAGCCACTGTCGTAAAACAAATCAACTATATAATCATCACCCGATGCATAGTGCTTGGTTTCTTTAAAGACCGGGCTTAACCCTGCAAATAGCCCCGAGTGCTCGGGGTTAAATGAGATTGATTTTTTGTCATTGATTACATCTGTAATCAGACCGGTAAGCTTATTAAAGGTAACTATTGTATTCCCTGATGAAAGAATTAACAAGCTATCATGTTCAGCTGCAGTTATTTTATCCTGAGAAGTCTTGACTATTCTTGAAACGAAATCTTTGGTATTTGTAATATTCCAGGACCAGGTGTTAATATGTCGGCCATATTGGTCGGTTGCTGTAACATACAACACATCATAACTTTTCCAGTCAGCTGGAAGATTCAGATTGAGGAGGCCACTATCACCTACTGCAATATTGGGTGAATTGATACTGCCGGGTTTCTTTACTGTCTCAAATTTTGGGAAGGTCTTCTCATACTTTATCAATTCAAAAGAATATTTGCAAAGGTTTAAATTAGTATATAAATACCTGTTTGTCACCGTAAACTTACCATCGAAATCAGGTGTAATCGTTGCTTCCTTGAAATGAACCGGCGACCATATTTCTTTAACAGTGTAAAAACTACCTTCTTTTTCATGATAAGGACCAAGTATACCATCAGGAGCTAAATTTCCTTTTGTATCAATTGAGTCATTTAAATCTTTGCGTACAACACCTTCATCAGCAAAAACCCAAAGGAATGCTCCGGCAGACAGTGGTTTTGACATCATCAGATTCCATTGGTCATCAAGTCCTGCACCATGACCTCCATCAAATAATCCGTGTAGGAATTCAGTCGGGAAAAATATCTCCTTACCATTGTTCAATGCATTTTCCACATATTTGTATTTGGGATAATGTTTTGTATTTGTTCCGTTTACAATAGACCAGGGTTCAATAACAGTTCTTTTCTGAGGGTCATAAAGGGCATAATCACCGCGCACCTCTTTATTAAAACCACCTTCATTACCATTGTCCCACAATACGATGGAAGGATGATTTACATCACGTTCCACCATCTCTTTTACCAATCTTTTTGCTGTCGGAGTGTCGTAAAACTTTTGCCATCCAGTCAATTCATCCAACACAAACAGTCCCATTGAATCGCATACATCAAGAAAATATTGGTCCGGCGGATAATGGCTCATTCTGACAGCATTCATATTCATGTCCTTCATCAGGTTCACATCGTCAATGGCCAGTTGTTTGCTGCTTGTACGACCTGAGGTGGGCCAAAAAGAATGGCGGCAAACACCTCTGAATATAATTTTCTGACCATTTACATAAATTCCATCACTCTCTTGTACTTTTACAGTGCGGAATCCAAACTTCTGTATGATCTGATGAATTACCTTTTTTCCATCATTAAGAGTAATTACCACCTGATAAAGTGTTGGAAATTCGGGATTCCACAATACTGGATTTTTAAAGGTCCCTTTTAAGATTGTTTTATCCTGAGTGTCATCAATATTTGCAACAAGAGCCGAACCGAACGGTTTCCCATCCAAGGTTTGCAGTTGTGCGTTTACAGTTTTAGCTTTACCACTGCCTTTAGTATAAATATCTGCGTAAAATGACCCATCCGCTTTGGCATCTATGGCCACCCGATCAATAAATTGTAATGGCACGGCTTCAAGATATACAGGACGAAAAATACCGCCAAATACCCAAAAGTCTGATTTCCGTTCTGCCCTGTTGATACTTTCATTCGCTGATTCTTTACTCACTGTAACCTCCAGAAGGTTCGAAGCGCCAAAATTAAGTAGATCTGTTATATCATATTTAAAACGGTAGAACGCTCCCTGATGGATTGCTCCCGCTGATTTGCCATTGATTTTCACTTCGGTATCGGTCATTGAACCCTCAAAAACTATATAAACCCTTTTCTTATTCCAGTTTCTGGAAACTTGAAATTCATATTTATACTGCCCCTTTTCGTTGGCAATCATATCTGTGTTACCGTAGATAAAGGTTCCATAACCCTGCAACTCCCAGTTTGAAGGAACTGCAATCTTGCCCCATTTCCCGCTATTCATGCCATGTGTACAAAAGAAATCCCATTGAACGGTATGATCCTTGTCAAGTCCTGACAAATATTGTACTTCAGTTTTCTGGGCTCTAAGGGAGAGAAAACCAAAAATGATTAGGGTTAAAAGAATTGTTGTTTTCATATATTTAATTTTTGATCTTTTTAAACATATAGACACATAGAAAACATAGTTTAATATAATCTATGTGGTCTATGTTTCTATGTGTTTATTTTTCATCTGTTTAAATTTATTAGTACTTTTTATGACGACAAGATAAACCTATTAATTTAGATACTGTATGATTTTCTATTCTACTTTAAGTTTTTGTTGCAAACGGATGTCTGCTGAGGAAGCGCCCATACGAATTTCAATACTGTCGCGCTCAACATGCCAGTCGTTCTTGCTGATATCCCAATAGGCAAGACGTTTGGCGGGTAATTCAATTGCCACGGTCTGTTGCTCTCCGG
>Ga0209123_1003152_pt1 | contig 12784 bp, 14 predicted proteins | sample BarGraIncu00431A_FD_184500 | JGI IMG/M metagenome (GOLD analysis project Ga0209123, IMG submission 184500) | Arctic peat soil microbial communities from Barrow, Alaska, USA - Barrow Graham LP Incubations 004-31A (SPAdes) (version 2) | ecosystem: Environmental > Terrestrial > Soil > Wetlands >...
CTCGCTCTTCGTTCGTAAGGTCAATCTCAGTGGCAACTCGCATTCACTTTCTCCAGTCTGGTTCGCAACAGACCGTTCGAGCCAGGTTTAAACAATAAGTTCCATCAAGATTGCAACACTACACTAGCATGGCATGTCTGCCTCGAGACACCGCGCGATTCGAAGCTTGGCAAACTTGGCTTCACGACCGGTTTGCCGGCACTGGCCCAGGCATCGAAGCCACCGGCGATGGATTGAAGTTTGAGGTACGCAATGACTGATATTGTCACCTTGCTAACCGCCATGCTGCCTCCACCATGAGGTTTGGGAGCCGAAAGAACGACTCGACCAGCCTGTCGGCGGGTTACAGTAATCATGGAAGACTTACGACCGCTGACTCCCCATACATGGGATGAGCAACTGGGTAATCTTCGTCTATATAAGTTTGAAACAGGTGTGATCACAAGATGTCCCTGCTAGTTATCGATGCGATAAACATCATCAGGCGTATTCACGAGGCTATTGCTGCGCCCGACAGCGAAGAGAAGGCGGCGGACACCATCAAATCAAGCTTGAGCTCGTTCAAGCGTGCACTCAAGACGCACAGGCCCACCCACGCTATTGCGGTTTTTGATCATGGTGGGAGAACCTGGAAACATGATCTTTATGAAGGCTATCAAGCCAACCGAAAACCCATGCCGCAACACTTGCGAGATGGATTGCCGATCATCAAGCATGAATTGCATGAAATGGGCCTGCACTGGATTTCTATTGAGGGCATCGAAGCTGATGATGCCATTGCCACTCTGGTCGATAACTGGTGCAAGTCCAGTCCGGAGCGAGCCATCATTTTGTCGACAGACAAGGATTTTTTGCAACTGCTCAATGACCAGGTCTGTATTTACGATCACTTCAAGGGCGTTTGGCGTGACGCGGCCTATGTGCTGGAGAAATTTGGTGTCAAGCCATCGCAGATGGGCGATCTGCTGGCCCTCATGGGTGATGCTGTGGATGGCGTTCCTGGTGTGCCCAAGGTTGGCAGCAAAACGGCAGCCGCGCTGCTTCGAATCAATGGCAATCTTGAGCGGGTGATCTCAAACTCCGACAAGGTAGCGGGCCTGGTTGGCGCGAATCTGCGCAAGGGAATTGAGATGGCCAGGCTTTCCAGAAAACTGGTTTCATTCAAGGCAGATGTATCGCTTGGGCTGACCTGGAGGATGCTGTCGCAGAATTACTGAGTGGAACCAGTGAGAAGTTTCATGACGGGATCTTCTTCGACGAATGCACTATCTCCTGGATCCTGGCGCTGGGCTCAGGCCGCCACCCTCCTCTTCATCGCCTGCACCGCCCTGATCTTCCTGGCCAGCTCCTGCGTTGAATAGATCGACGTGGTGTCAATGCTGGCGTGCCCCGCCAGTTCGCTCACGACCTCGATCGGCACACCATCGACCAGCGCCTGGCGCACAAAGGTGTGGCGCATCCAGTGCGTGCTGGCGTTCTCGAAGCGGTGCGGATCCAGGCCGGCCTCTGCTGCTGTTTTGGCGGCCTGGGTGAAGAAGCGTTTGAGCACGGCGTAGATGCCCGAGGCCGACAAGGCGCTGCCCGGGTTGTCGGACAGACTTCTGGCCTGCAGCGCACCGCCCTCCCCCCGGCCCCATTGCGCCACCGACGCATGCAGGGTGCGGATCAATGGCAGGGTGCTGGAGTCGGCGCAGCGTTTGTCCTCGTCCATGAACTCTTTGCCATGCGTAGCCAGCAGGCGCAACACCTCATCATTGAGCGGCACTTCACGCGTCTTGGCACGCTTGCCGGTCACGGTCAGGACCCAGGTCTCGGGCAGGTCCGGCAAAGCTTCAATGCGCAAATCGCCGTGGCGGGCCTTGGCCAATTCATCCAGGCGAATGCCCGAGCTCACCAGCAGCTCCAGAATGCATTTGAGCCGCAGGCGCTCCGGCCCATCGGGAATGGCGTCCAGACACTGCAGCACATGATTCCACTCGGCCTCGGTAAATGAACGCTTGATGTCGACTTTGGAGGCCGGCAGATCAAAGCCTTTCATGAGCGCGCGCATCGGGTTGGCCACCAGATAGCCGGCATCACACAGCGCCCCGTACATGGTCTGGATGATGACCAGCGCCTGCTTTTGCGAAGCTGCTGCGGGCTGACCCCGGAAGGCGCGCCACAGCGGATCGCCTCGAAGCACCGGCGCCGGGTGGATCCAGCTGCTGGGCACCGCTTGCAGGAATTCGCGGTACCGCAGGCAGTCCGGCGAAGTCACCGAGGACAGGGGTTTTTTGAGCTCCCGGGCACACCAGAGCATGAAGCGCTCGACCTCTTTGCGGTAGCTGCGCAGGGTCGATGGTTTCTCCTGGTAATGCTCCAGCCAGGCATGCACAGCCTCCAAGTCATTGGTCGCACCCAGGGTATTGGCCATGTGGCTTCTGAATTCACCGGTTTCGCCTGCTAGGGCGGGGGAGTTCTGCATTTGGCTCAAACCCAGTTGCACCAGGATCCCCTGTCCGAACTGCCTCAGCTGACTGGCAGGGCTCAGGCCCGGCTCGGCGCCCATCAACATCAAGGCGGCCTGCGCCTTATCCTTAAGAGCGCGGCGTGACTTGGGTTCATTCACGCTGTCACTGATGGGCAGATTCAAGTGCTCGTACTGCATACGCAGCCAGGCCAGCACCTGCTGGGCGCGCTGCGCGCCAAAGCCGTGGATGCGTGCATGCCAGCGGTAGCCGTAGACGTTGATGAAGCGCACCAGGTCGCCCAATGTGAGGATGCCCACCGTGCGCAAGCATTTCACGACTGGTCGGGCGAACCAGGCTTCCAGGCGGTCGACAGCCGTTGGCGTTATGGAGAGCAGGTTGTCCAGATGGTTGAGCGCCCTCACCCGCTCAAGCGCTGGATCCTTCAATCCTTCGGCGGCCTCGATCGCCTCAAGATTGTCCAGGCCAAAAGCCTGCTTGTATTCGGCCACCAGCTCGGCCTCGCTCCAGGCGTCCGGATCCATGCCTTCGCTCTCCACCCAGTCCTGCAGCGTCGGCAGTGTGAACGCGGCTTTGACCGGCGTGTCGCTGCGCAGCAGGTCGAGCAGGTGCGTGATCTTGGCGGACGTCGGCAGTGTGGCGTCCAGCAGGCGTCCGGCCTCGATGATGTGCTTGAGCAGCGCGTCGCGCCGGTTCTGGATGTAGCGCAGGTCGGTGGTGGTCTCGCTCCACGCCAGATAACGGGTGAAGGCGTCGCGCAGGTCCAGGCCCAACAGGCTGGAGCGCACGAAGGCGAAGTGGTGGATGCCCAAAGAGCGGGTGTCGCGCACGACCTGGGCTTTCGCGCCGGGCGGACGGCCGCGGCGCGCAAGCGCGGCGCTATGGAAAAGCGGCGTGAGCTCGTCCGTCAACATGGAGCGCAGCTAACACAGTTCATTGGTAGCCGACCTCCTTTTGGTGACGCACTGCCACAATGGTGACGACCTCACCATCAAAGCGATAGCGCGCGACATAGCCGCTATCGCCAAAGTCGATGGGCCACTCCCGGTACGTTTCTGGCATGCCTTCAACGGGCCGCCCGATTTGCGGCTGGAGCCCAAGCACTTGCACGGCTTTGATGATGGTCTCGCCCGCTCGTTGGGCCGCTGCCGCGTTTTTGGGCCGCAAAAATTCCCGCAACCGCTGTAGATCCCGGATTGCGCCGGGGGCGTACCTTACTTGTGGCACTCGGGTGCGCTCTGTTCATTGTCTGTGCCCCAACTGGCAAGCCATGTCTGCACCTCAGTGGCCGTCGCGTGCAAGCCCGTCTCCTGGTATTCCTGCCACGCCTTGAGGGTGTCCTGGCGGAAGGCGTCACGCTTTTCTTCCGTGTCAACGTATTGGCTGATGGCTTCGCGCATCACCCAATGCGCGCTGCGCTGGCGTGCCTGCGCCAGGTGTTCAACGCGGGCTCGGATGCCAGGGTCGAGCTTGACGGATACGGCTTTAGCAGTGGCAGTGATTGGCATACGCTGTCTCCATTAGTATCTAAAGGTGTTACCTTAGCATAAGCGATGTGGTTGCGCCAGGAACGATATTCAATTGGCCTCATGCCAATACTTCTCATTGGTAAATGTGGGAACGTTTTGATGAAAAACCTAGGAACGTTTTCATGCAAATAGACGGCGACTATCTAAAACTGGCGTTTTAAAAGCATTTATATTCTGTGATGATTATAAGGATAATCACGACGCTGCGCAGAAGCAATTAATCAGGATCCACCGGATGCCACGGTATTTGCGGCCCGCTGGGCGGCGTTGGGAGACGCTGCTGGCAGGTGTTTTACAGGGCCTGAACGGCCGTGCCCGGGGCTGCGGCGGCCGTGGGCGGCGGGCCCCACTTGGGCGGGCAGGGAACCCGGGCCGCCCCGTGAGCACTGAGACCGTGCGCCGCTGGGCTCAGGCGTCTTGCCGGCGCAGGGATGGGTTTGCCCATGCCTTTACGGCGCGGCACGAGCTCTGCCGACTGAGCCTTTGCAGGCATGGGCCGGCTCAAATGCTCGCCCCGCCCTGCCCCAAATGACCCCCGGACCGGCTGGGCGTCGTAAGCCCCGTTATCACAGGTGCGAGTTGAACCATGCACTGTGTTCGTAGGCTGCAGGGCGGCACAGGCCCGGCAATGACGCTGAAGGCGCCCCAAGGGTTCATTGGAGGCCCAGGGCACGCCAGGAGCTAGTGCTGGAGCCCTGCACTGCCCTTTTTGGGCATTACCAACATAGGAAACAGGATGTTTCGCTGTTTTGCGCAAATCCTGTTGCACTTGCCTAAAAGCTTGACTTATATAGACCGGTCTATATACTGGTCTATATTTTTGGTTGGAGCACTCAATGAACATTGAAGTCGGATCATACGAAGCCAAGACGAAGCTGCCGGAACTGCTGCGAGGAGTCCAGGCTGGTAACCGCTACACAATCACTCTACGGGGCGAGGCAGTGGCCGAACTGGTGCCAGCGGAAGAAAACAGTCACTCTGATGCCATCGTAGCCGCCGATGAAATGCTGGCCTTTATGCAGGCCCGTAAGCCTGTGGGTCGTGTCGATCTCAAGGCACTCATCGACGAGGGGCGGGCATGAGTTTTGTTCTGGATGCGTCTGTGGCTCTGCTCTGGCTGGTGCCTCAAACCAATCCGGCAGGTGTCGATTACGCCAGTGCGGCCCTCAAGGCACTAAAGGAGTCGCAAGCCATTGTGCCGTCGCTGCTGACTCTTGAAGTCGCAAATGTTGTTGCGAAGGTTGAATCCAAAAGTCTCGTGGCTGAAGCAGACTCGCAACGCTTCATTGCCCTCTTGGGGCGGCTCAACATAGTGACCGATCAAGCGACTGCAGCACACGCCTTGGGCGATACCCTGAATCTCGCTCGGCGCTATAAGCTATCGGCTTACGATGCGGCGTATTTGGAACTAGCACTGCGTACGGGCCTGCCACTGGCAACGCTTGATGCCAATCTGGCGAAGGCAGCCACAACCGCAGGCGTTCCGATCTTCGGGATGCACTAATACGGCTGTGCAGCCGCTACCCAGTTCCAACCAACGGTATTTTTGAAAAGTGGCTAAATCAGCCCATCGCCTCGAAAAGGTAAAACGAGTCTAGATCGGGTCAATGTGGCGTCATGAACGCCGCGTCCATCTGCTTAGCCCGCTTCACGCGTAACCGTGAGCATTTCTGATGCCGTGATCAAAGTTGTTCTCCATGATCTTGAATTCAAAGGGATGATGTTCCCTGCAACAACCTACATTCTTTGCGCTAGCAACCCTTCAATCGCCGCCTGCAATTGGGTAAATTCATCTTTATTCAGGACCCCCGAATTCAGAGTGATTCCAATTGATCCGTCTTCTTTGCGTACAAGTTTACCTACGGCTTTGCTTTTTTTCTTAAGTGCAATCGTTACAGGTTTATCAACCTTTTGTTTGCCAAGCAGCTGTCCAAGGACTTCAGCAGGAGCCACCTTTTTAGCACTGAGCCTTATTTTTTTCGCCCGTGTCAGAATCAATTCTGGATCTTTTACCAGCGCATCATTTAGTGATTGTCCCCATCGATATTGAATTTGAGTAGGACTTTCAAATGCGGCAAGTACATCCTGAGGAAGCCGCGCAATGACGACGGCCTTGCTTACATTTCCAGGATCAACTGATAACTCTTCCGCCATTTTGCGCAAAGATGGATAGAGTCCTTCGTCAAGCGCCCTCCTCCACATCTCACCTTGTTCGAACGGCGAAAGATCAGCCCGCAATCTATTTTCGCGGTCCATCGATGCAAACAGGCTCTGATCATCAATATTCTCAACCATCGCTGAAACGGCAAGGCCGAGCTGCAAACAGGCTTGATGCCGGCGATGCCCAAAAATGATTTCAAATTTACCTGGCTCGTCCACTTTGGGACGAATGCTTATCGGTTGAACATTTCCCCCGCATGATTCGATTTCTTTTTTTAGGTCCAGAAATTCGCTGGATGTAAAACTGGACTCATGCCGATTGGCCCACTTCGAAGGACTGATCAGCCGGGGGTCAATTGACCGGACCGGGATGATGTCGTCAAACTGCTTGAGTTGATCCTTTAAGTCTTGTACTTTCTTGTCGTTCTCTTGCATGTGTGAACGATAGGCAAGCATTTGACCCGGGCCAGTTCGAGGCGCCCTATCCTCGGTTGATGCTTGACCTGTGGTCGCTGGTGCATGAATTACGGCCGCATTGATGCCGACCAGGTCACCAGTTTTTTTTGCCAAACGTTCTTTAATCGACATTGCAACACCTGCTAATTTGTTGGGTGTTGTACGGTACAACACCCTGGATTTTCAGTAAAAAACGGATCAACATTTATCTGTCTCCATGGGTGTTGTACCGTACAACACCCATCAGTCTTGGCCAGCCCAACTGCTTTGAATTGACTGTTCAACCAGATCTGCGACGCGATCGTAGGCGTCCCTCGCTCGCTTGTACGTCTTGATGTTTCCGTCATATTTGCTGATGTCATAGACAGTTCCAAACTCGGCGGAGCTGGAAGACGTAACGCTTGTCTTTGGAATTTCTACGGGTAAGAGCTTCTCGGCATAAGTTGCTGCAATCCAAGTTCTTACAACGCTGCTAGCAGCGTCCGAGGCATCCACGCGCGACAACAGAACATGAATGAAATCGAATGTTTTTGTTAGTCCTGCAGACTCAACAAGGTTCGCGGCCAGATCACTAAACAGAGACCAAAATTGAGCACTGGAGGCGAAGTCAAGAGCATTTGGGGGCAGGGGAACAATGAGCCCATCACTGGCCATAAATGCGTTGATGGTCAGGTAGCTAAGTGAAGGAGGCGTGTCAATGATGATTACGTCGTACTCATCACGAACAGACTCCAGCCCAAGATTAAGTACGTCCCAAAACTGAAAGCTTGGGTCTCGCATTTGTCGAGCGGGCAGCATAAACTCAGCAGAGAAAAGCGCGGGGGCCGCAGCGACAAGGTCGAGCCCATCCCAGTAGGTTGACTGGATAGCTGGCTTGATAGATGTTTCATCGCCACTCGCCAAAGCTGCGATTGTCTGATCTTCGGAAACATCGGTATCAGGTAACACGCCGAACAGCGTCGTTAATGAACCCTGTGGATCGGTATCAATCACCAAAACACGATGGCCACGCAGATTCAACCCCTGCGCCAAGGTCATTGCAGTTGTTGTTTTGGAGACGCCGCCTTTGAAGTTTCCAACAGAAATAGTGACTGCTCTTTTCCCCTTTGGCCTCAACGACTCTGAGCGGTAAGACTGAATCCATGTTCTTGCGTTTTCCAGACTGAATTCGCGGCGAGATCCTGTTGAATTTAGTTGGCCGCCTGGAAGATCCTCTTTGGTGAGGCGGTAGGAAAATTGTCCCTTATCTATGCCACACAATGCTGCCACTTGGGTCATCGAAAAAACAGGTGCTTGCTTCTTGGATTGAGGGGCCAACATTCTTGACCGAACATCGTTAACCATTTGGATTGCGCGTTCCGCTTGTTCCACGACTGCTGCAATTGTGATCTTTTGGTGAGGGGTTGCTGTTTTGCTAGACATTGATTTTTAGACCGCTTTTGTTTTCCACACACAAAATGAATATTTTACCGAATTAGCGTTTTTGTTCATTTTACGTCAACCATGGCTAAAACAGTATTTTGGAGAGCTTTATAACTCATGTAAAGCCTTTTGAAGAGGTTGAATTTGAAACTTCAGCAGCCCGCTTCTTTTGATATCTTCAATTTCTTCAATATCATTTAATACCTTTACAGATCATTTTCTTTACTAAAATCAACAACTTAAAGAGGTTTCGGTGAGGGTTTTTGGGAGTGTAGGTGAAGGCAATTGGGAACAAAAGTGATGAGATTTGGGTGGTTAGGTGAACCATTTTGGTAATAAAGGTGAGTGGATACGGGACATCCAAGGCCGCAATGCCGGTGGTTGTGCATTTGGGCGCATGCAGAAGCTAGGCAGCGAGGAAAACTAGCCAATCTCTGCCGCCCCTTGCTATCACCATCCCCAATTCCAGGACGAAATTCGGCTCATAGACCAGCAAACACGCTTTTATAAGTGAAGCTATTTGGGAGCGTGAACGTCATTAATGAAGTTCTGTTGGCTAGTTAAACAATCAAAGGTGAACGTGAAACGATTTCTGGTTCACCAATTGACTAGAATCGATCGCAATTCAAAGCGAACCGCCTGATGACTAAAGAAGTTCAAAAAAACGAAGACTCGCTCTCTGTGCCCATCGGCAATGTCGTTCGTAAGGATGTCAATGCCTTGGCTATGGTGCCCACGAAAGAGAAAATTTCGATACTGGCGCGGAAGGTATACAACGTCATGTTGCACTACGCCCAAGATCAAGGTGCCGAACAGGATATCTTTCGGGCCAGGTTGAAGGACGTTGTAAACGGCATAGATTTCAACTCCAACAACACTGAAATTATCAAAGAACACTTGCGTCAGATGATTACGACCAAGGTTGAATGGCAATCACCAACAAAAGGGGAGGGCGCGCGTTGGGTTGCCTCCGGTCTGATTGCGCACGCGGAGTTGCGCACGGAAAAAAACGAAGTTGTGATGGAGTGGAGCTATGCCCCAAACATTAAGCAGTCGATCTTGGATCCACAGCGCTATGCGAGGATCTCATTGACCTTCCAAGCGCAATTCAAGACTATTTCTGGACTGGTTCTTTATGAAATTTGTTCTCGCTATGTAGACAATCCAGGCGGGGTCACATCCAGACAACATTGGACGTGGTGGCGGCCAGTCTTAACAGGAGTCCCCGATGATGGGCTGCCAAGCACTTATGACGAATGGAAATATTTCAATCGGGATATCGTCAAGTGTGCAGCTGCAGAGGTTAACCAATTAACCGATTTAGAGATTAAACCAATAGAACACAAAAATGGGCGGTCCGTTGTGGATCTGCAATTCAGCGTGGCCCGCAAGAAGCAGATCAATCTTCCTCTTTCGTCGGTAGCGTCGCCGGTCAATTTGAAGGATATTGGCCGAGCGATTAAGGCTGGAGTTCACCAATCAAGAGCGGAAAAGCTCCTTGAAAAGCATGGAGAAAAGACGTTCGGAAAAGGCATTGATGCACTCGAGGCAAGACTTCTTCAAACTCATCTTGGCGAAGTTCGAGCACCGGACAAATATTTGGCCGCAGCACTCACTACTGCGGATGACAACATACGTCTTCTAAAAGATGTGCCGCCACTGGCGACGGTGAAAACGGAAACAAAAAGCGTTCGCCTGGCGTTGATCGAGCAATACAGGGATAACAAGCGTCAGCAAGCAGAGGCGCTTTACAACGAGTCAATAGACTCGGTGCAAAGAGATTTGCTGTCTGCGTTTGAGACGATTACGCTTCCATCAATTGGCGCGGCAGTCACTGCAACGTACCGTTCTAGAGGCTTGGTTTCGCCTTTGACACGCGGTCACTTTAAAAAATTTCTTACCGAACATTTTTTTGGTAAAGGGTGGGAAACACCATCGGATACAGATCTTTTGGACTTTTCAATGCGTTCAGCAAGTTAGCTCGACGGGATGTTGTACGGTACAACACCCATTTTTTTTAGGCTGACCAGTAAATAATCGACCATTCTGGAGCAGTTTAAGGGTGCAACTATCGAGCGCTTTATCTTTAAAAACTATCTGGATTCACTCTTGCCGCCACCATCTAGTCATTCCTGCGCGCAACCTGCGTCGTCGCCCGGCACACCGACAACACCGCCTGGGAGTCAAGCGTGGGCTCATTGGCACAGAGTGCGCTCAGCACCAGCATGGTCAAAGGGTAGCGATCGGCATGGAGCACCGGCACCGACAGGCGTTGGCGGGCGTCAGACAGGCGCACATGCAAACCATGGTCCTGGTGCACCATGACCAGCGACTTATTCTTCAATTTCCCATGAAACTTGAACTCCAGAGCGCTCGACCAGCCCATCAAGACGCCCAGCACCTGAGGCAACTCGCGCAGCGTGAGCATGAACACCACCTTGTCGTCCCAACGGTAACGCCCGGTGCCGTCGCCCGCGGCGGCCTCTATCATCACGGTGCACAGTGGATGCGCTGAAGAAGCCTGATCGGCCAGCGCCGCGATTTCCCAGGTCAGCGCCGCACCTTGGCCAAACACCTTGCTTTGGCGACGCAGTAACGACGGACCCGTTGCAGTGACCGGTGCAATGACAGATGGCGCGTCAATTTTTGGTGCGCCTAGTGCATCTGCGCTTGACTCGACTCGCAAGGCTGCAGGCTCGGTCTCCAAAGGCATGTCTTCGCCGGGTGGCGTCAGTACCTCGACGAAGTCCACCGGTGCAGCGCTGGGCGCGTCGCCGCCCAGACGCCCCACGCGCTCGCGCAGCCGGGCAAGGGCAGGGCGGCTGAGCCCGGCGTCAACGCTTTGGACGTGCCGGGCACGCCAGCAAGAATTCCTGGCGCTCAAGCCCTTCCAAGCAGTGGCGCAGCAACACCGCCGTGCGGTATTCGACGCCCTGGTCATGCAAAGCATGGCGCAGCGAGTTAGCGCTAACTAAGCGCAGTGCACGCAGCAAATCAAAGTGCGCCTCCTCGTCCCCGCCCTTGGCCAGCGCCAAAGCCGCGCCATAAACCTGCTCCATCTGTTCGGGCGCCAATTCAGCTAGGGCGGTCATGATGTCCTGGGGCGCGCACCCCAGTGCCCGCGCGCCCATGGTCTGCCAGACAAAGCGGCCAATGTGCCGGTCGCTGGCAGACACGTGAGCCTGGGTCATAGCAAGGCCCCGGCGGGCGAGGCCGACCCTCTCAGGTCCGCGTTATGCACCACATGCCCTCGCAGACGCCCCAGGGCTTGCGAGTCTTTGAGACCCGATCGGCGCAACACCTCCGAATCGCTTGTGCCGGCGTCCAGCCAGCGCACGATGCAGGAATTTCGAAGCGTCATCGGTCCAGCGTGTACCAGCGCGACCTCGCCCAACTCAGGCCCCAAGGTCTGCTCAATATGCTTGTTCGCAACCGTAAACAGCGTCTTGGCCGTCAGGCGACCCGCACCTTTTCTGGAAATAAAAAGCGGGCTATCGGCCCCCTCGTGCAAAGTCATTCCAAGACGCAGACCGAGCCACGCCATCAAAGCCTCCTGCGCCGGCGAGCCCAGCACCAGCTCTCGGTTCTGGCCACCGCGTGCGCCACGGACACATATCACCGCCGGCGCCAGCCTATCGTCCCATGGTGGACCCATCAAAGCCAAAGTCACAGACCCCTCAGGGCTCGTATGCAAACGCGGGCTGCGCACATCGCAGACATTGAGGGCAGCGAGCTCTGCCACACTCAGCGCCGCCTGCATCATCAAAAGCAGCAAAGCCACATTGCGCGCATCCGTCCAGGCCAAATCCTCGGGCACAGGTTCGCGCAAGGCGGGCAGGGCGGCAAACAGGCGCTGCCACTGACCGCGGTGAAACACCAGGGAGTCATGTGCCTCGCTGTGCGAGACGGCCGCTTCATCATCAGTGGGCACCACAGCGATCCAGCCGCTCGCGCGCGCACAGGCATAGATCTCCCGCAGCACCCGGTAATAGCGCTTCTGCGTCACGGAGCTCGGAGCCACAATGCCGCGAGCGCTGGCGCGAGCGGGCAGGGCGCTCAGGAACTCACGCACATCAAGTGACTGCGCCGAATCCCACCGTAAGCGCCGAGCCAGGACAAATGTGATCCAGCCGTCCCACACACTACGGTAGCTGATCACTGATTCGTCAGAGAGAGTGCGCAGCGCAATGGCCTGGCGCATGCCGGCCCAGGCAAGAAAGACCCGATCCGAAGAAACAGGGGAAACAGCAAGAACAGAAGTTGATGATGGATCAGTCATTGAGCTCAATGTAATCTACACAGTACAACAACACAAGTATGGCACCCCGGGAACCCATTTTTGGATAGCTTGTTGGAGATTGCCCAGGTCTGATTCGAAGACCAAATGGGGTGGTATGAGGAAAGGGAGAGGGAAGAAGAAGGGGAGATAAAGGAAGTCAGGCTTGTTTTGGTAATAGTTGGGTTTCTTTTATGTAGATTACATTCAAATATTAATCCTATAAGGACAATAGGTGAGGTTGGCTGGAAGAAGGTAAGCGTCTAGGCGTTGTTGCACGGATCACGCTGAAGACGAGGTTACCCCAACCCCAATGCGGCTTATGCCGCCACGGTTGAAGTGCGGACGCAGTTCGGGCGTCCAGCACCCAGCATGCGGTTGAGGACGTCCACCGCGACGGCCGCTTCAATACGCTGGCCCCGCCGGTCACGCGCACGCAGTCTCGGACCGATGATCGCCTTGTAGCGGCCCAT
>Ga0209123_1003153_pt1 | contig 12784 bp, 10 predicted proteins | sample BarGraIncu00431A_FD_184500 | JGI IMG/M metagenome (GOLD analysis project Ga0209123, IMG submission 184500) | Arctic peat soil microbial communities from Barrow, Alaska, USA - Barrow Graham LP Incubations 004-31A (SPAdes) (version 2) | ecosystem: Environmental > Terrestrial > Soil > Wetlands >...
GTACCCGCACAAGTTTGTTGGTGCTGCTGCGCGTGTTTCAGCAGCATGGTGCGAAACGCGTCGAAGGCCTTTTGCATGACGGCTGGCTTGTAGGGAAAGAGGTCGACCGGATCGGTTGCATGGATCCAGCCACGACTGTCGGCTTCGAACAGCAGCAAGCGTCCATCGCGGGTCTCGCTGCAATCGAGAACGACATAGTCCAGACCGAGTCTGGCTGCAATGGCTTGCAGGGCAGGATGGTGGCGCAGGGAGAAATCGCAATCGAAGCTGGCCATTGCATTGGCCTCCTCGGCACGCTTGCCGGCATCAACGTCCATGCCAGCCGATCGGTAGTGCACCATCCAATGGTCCGAGATCGCCAGATGGCACAGGTAGGGTCGGCCGTCTATCAGCGCGATCCTGAATTTGCGACAGCGGCCGTCGTCGCTGCGGTAGTCCACATAGTCGGCGACGTGATAGTCCGTGTCGGGATGGAGAGCGAAAAAAGCCTCGAGTTCGGCGAGCCTGTCAATCTTCACCAGGCCGTTGCCGCCCTGGGTGTCTACTGGCCGAATCGTGTACGGAAATGGCGCCTGGCGAGCCTGCTCACGGTTCAACCTTCGGGTGGCGGGTACGAGTAGCCCGGGGATGTCGTGTAGCAGCTGAAATACTGTTTCGCGAGCGCAACGTTGGATATTCTGCGGCGGGTTCAACATGGGTCGCGGCCAGTCGGTCTGCCAGGCGGCCAGGCGCATGAGTAGCGGGCGGTTCTTGTCGGATTCACCGATGGCCACCATGGCCAGGTCGTGATCGGGAATGAGGTCCGGCAGTTCCTGGTCAGGCAGCAGGTACAGGAGGTCCAGACGGATGTCGCTGTTGTCGATGACGAACTCGAGGCCGGTGTTGTCAAGCATGTCGCCCGGGGCCATCAGCGCCAGCAAGCGAATCACCGGCTTGGCGGGCCCGACCATCCTGTACAGGACTCTCTGCGCCAGCGCCTTGGCCTGCATGTCCAAGGCAAAGTCACGCTGATCGAGCGCGAGCAACACGTGGAACATCTGCATACACGTGTGTGCCAGATCGGCACTAGCATGGGCTCGGACGATCAAGGTGCTCAGTTCCGTGCTCGGCAGGTGAACGAGCTTGGCCAAGCCCAGAAGCGGCTGCAAATCGACTGACGCGAAGCGGAACTTGGCGCCTGCAACTGGGGGCAACGGAGACTTCATTTCAAACACTTTCCGAGAATTGGGATTTTGACACCCTAGCCGTTCAACGCTTACGGTGGATTGTCGGCTTCCCTGCCCCATATCAAACAGCTCACACGGCCCCATTGCGCAAATGCGCTGCCTTCGTCAGCATCTGCTGGCCAATGGCCTGCAAATCAGTTCCGGCAATGCTCATCCGAAGAAAAGGAGCGAGTCCTAGGTAAGGAGTCTCAGACTCACTCGCAATGTTGGGGAGAGTGAGGGGCATCAGCCAATTTCAATAAGATTGGTCAATTTGCCGCCCTGACGAGCAATGGCGAGTTAGGGGAAAACAGTCGCGTAAACAATCATCACTCAGGCTCGAGTGCTTAGGAAACTGCCAATTGCAGCAGAGCTGCTTGAGTTTCCATAACCGAGATTCTGCTGCAACTGCGTGAGCAAAGCCTGCAGCGTCGCCTGAGGGTTGGCCGCGGTGGCATTGGCGCCGGTACTGGTCGAGCTGCTTGTTGAAGTAGCATTTGTCGGCTGCAAATCCGTCGCCACTTTGGCAAATGCGCTTTGCAAGTCCGCTGGAGCGGTGCCACTGCTCACCTGAGAGATCAGCGCTGACAGGCCTGCCGCAAAATTTGCTTTTGGGTTTGCCGGATTTGAACCTGTGCCAGACGTTCCCGATGCCGTCTCACCTTTCACCGCCTGGAAGAGCGCGTGCATCAGCTGACGCATGTCGTTCTTGACGCTGCTGGTGGTAGACGCGGACCCATCCGAGTCACCATCGCTGTCAGTCGATCCTAATGTTGGGTTGGCAGACGTGGCGCCGGTGGTTTGTTGTGCCATCGACAGGCCAAGGCTTTGAAGTGCCTGCATCATGGCGTTATGCATCTGGCCGCCACCGCCGCGCGACTTGTGAACCCGACCGCCACCCTCACCGCCGGGATCCGACGCGCTGTTGGCCGGTGGCGATTGGACGCTTTGAGTCAATGCTGCCGGTGCAACGTAATTGGAAGTTCCGCTAATAGCCATGCTCATGATGAACCTTCAAAATCCTTGGGTCATTCATTACATAACAGCAGAAAAGTCTCAATGCCAGATTGAAGAGGGTAAAAGCCGGCTTATTTGGATTTCTTCAATGTGGATGTGTAAAGTTCAGTCACCCGAACGTATGCTTGAGTAGTAGACATATCAGTTCTCGCTTGTCATGCAGTTTGAAATCTACTTTTCTAGCTTAACCCGGTCTCGACCGAGAAGTCCCACATCGCATCTTTCCATGGAAGAACCCAATTCCGAATTTGTTTTAGACGGCCTGCCGCTTGAATTCATGAAGTACCTTTGAACACAGCGTTGCTGTCAGTCGAGCTAAATGGTGGAAGGCCACAGGAGTGCCAAAATACCGTGGCGTTCACCGAAACGTAGGCTACCCCACTTACGGGGGGGTACGGTCATTGACCAGCACGCTCCCCCTTGTCCGACCGCTAAAGATTGACGGGTGCCGGCCCCTATGGTGAAACCTAGTAAGTCAATATTCAGTTCATCGAGATCAGCTAACTACAACTGGCAGTGTGACGCGCAACCATAGCCGTGCCACCATGAACTGAAGCAGCACAGCCAAGGCACCATTGATCCAAAGCGCCTCACGGATTCCTAGATAGCTCACGGATAGCCCGGTAAGTAGGCCTCCCAATGCCATGCCGCCACGCATGGCGAGCATAAATAGACTCACTGTCTGGCCCCTGATTTGAGGTGATGCGCTGGCTTGCAGCAGAGAATTGGCAGAAGCGTTGCTGACGGTCATGGCTGTGCCAGCCAGAACAAACAGAAGCGGCATGCCCCAGGGGGAGCGGGTCCAAGCCGCCAGGACCACCGCTACACCATAAGCCATAGCGAATCCCGAACTCATAGACCTGCGGTCCTGCTGTTCTCCTACACCTAATAAGCCAATTGCGCCTATCAGCCCCCCCGCGCCAAACGCGCTCACAGCGAGACTGAAGTGGCTCACATCGCCATGAAAAGCCTCCTTCACCAATACCGGACAAAATATCACGAGGGGTGCGCACAGTAGACCCGTGATAAATACGGTTAGCAGGGCTCCGCGCTGTAGAGGTTGACGCAGAACCTCGCCTACGTTCACATAAAGTAGATGCCACTCAAAGCCTTTGCCCATCTGGGGTCTCATCGACAGCTTGCGCCGCCTTAGTTCGCTCAGAATCTATAGGCAACGCCCACCGACAGCATGTTGACGCTCATCTTGCCAGTCGTACCGGAATTGCCCAAGCCACTAACATGATCGTAGTCCAGTCGCAGGTCAGCTTTCTCAGTCAAGTTGAAGTTCGCGCCGAATCCTATCAATGGGCGTACCACTGTAGCGGAAGCGCTACCGCTTGCTAAGTCTGCTGGAGTGCCTGCTACCAGGCTCGACTGTACCTTCGCCGTCACGATACCTGCCTTGCCAAAGACGGAAACCTGCGAGTACAGTGGCAACATGAATAGTGCTGCGGCATCGAGCCCACCCGCCTTGAGCTGGCCTTGGGCGATGCCGCCGTTGTAAGTGGCTTGGTAGTTGGCGGTTCCGAAGTCGATATAGCCACCTTCGACCGCCAGATTCGGGCTGAATTGATAGCCACCCTGCAGGCGCCATTTGTTGCCGTTGCCATTGCTGCTGCTTGATAGGCTGGAGGCGCCATTGAGCGTGAGTTGGCTATCGAAGCTGCTTCCATCAAGAGACGCCGTCGAATGCGTTACCTCGCCGAGTACGTAGAACCCCTGTGCCGATGCAACGGTTACCGTCAACGCAATGAGCGCCATTGGCGCGAGCTTGTGAAGTTTCATATTTGGTTTCCTGTTAAAAAGACCGCCGGCGTCGGATCGCGCCGCATGCATCGGACCAATATGCACCGGGCTCGCCCCGACCGACGAGACTTATACAAAGCAAAAAGAATGCCATAGCCGACACATTGCATTAAGTGCCAGAGTTCATCAAGCAATTTCATATCAGGCGATCGGTGCGCGAGCGCGGCCCCGGCGAAATCTGCAAGATCTGTCGACAGGCATTGCACACTCGACACAAGAGTTTGCAGAAATCAGGGCGTTTGCTCGTCGGGGCGGCTCTTTTTGAGCTTGTACCAAAGCTTCCTTTCGCTGATCGCAAGCATAGCGGCGGCTTTAGCCTTGTTGCCTTCAGCCAGGGCCAGGGCCTCGCCAATCAGGCGAGTTTCGAGCTCGTCAACGGCCTGCTCCAGCGGCACCATTCGTGCAGCACCATCTGCACTCGCATCCGAACGGACGGTGCGCTCCTGCGCCTTGGGGCCGAGCAGGAAATGTTGCTCATCCAACTCGGCTCCTCCGCTCACGATCATGGCGCGCTCCACCATGTTCTCAAGCTCGCGCACGTTGCCCGGCCAGGAATAGCGCTGTAACCGTGCTAACGCCACCGCAGTGATCCCGATGTGGCCGCTTGCCTTCCCGTGCTTGGCGATGAAGTGATCCACGAGACCCGCGATATCTTCCACCCGTTCGCGCAGCGGTGGCAACTCAATGGAAAATACGTTCACGCGGTAGTACAGGTCTTCGCGCAGCTTGCCCTCTCGCACCGCCTGCATCGGATCTCTATTGGTAGCTCCTATGATGCGTATGTCCAGCTCCAGCACGCGGTTACCGCCCAGCCGCTCGACGGTGTTCTCCTGTAGAACACGCAGCAGCTTAGCCTGCAGCGGCATTGGCATCTCGGTCAGTTCGTCGAGAAAAATAGTGCCACCGTCAGCCAGCTCGAATTTGCCTATGCGCTCCTTAACGGCGCCGGTGAACGCGCCCTTCTCGTAGCCGAAGAGTTCGCTCTCCAGGATGTCTGCCGGAATCGCCGCGCAATTGATCGGTACGAATAGTCTTCCGCTGCGCGGCGAGGCGTTGTGCACGGCCCGCGCCGCTAGCTCCTTCCCGGTGCCGGTCTCACCGATGAGCAGCACTGATGCCTTGCTCGGCCCGACTTGCTGTATCAATTCATATACCGCCTGCATGGGCTTGCTGGTGCCGACGAAGGCATCCCAGCCACGTTGAATTTCCTCGCGCAGGAAGGCATTTTGGCGGGCCACATCAGCGCCTTTTAGCGCCCGCTCGATCGCTAGCATCAGTGCATCCAGATCAAACGGCCTCAGAATATAGTCGCAGGCACCGTGTTTCATTGCCGTAACCGCTGTCTCAATCGTACCGTACGCCGTAATCACCATCACTGGCACGTCGGAGCCTTGCTCGCGCAGCCGCGCCAGCAGCTCCATGCCATCCATTTCCGGCATGCGGAGGTCGGTGATGATGAGATCCACGGCGTTTTCCCGGAACAGGGCTAACGCCTGGACGCCATTTCTGGCAGACAGCACTTCGTGGCCCATACCGTGCAGCATGAGTTCCAACAAACGCCCCATCTTTGCCTCATCGTCGACTACCAGTATTTGTCTTTTCTTCATTGGGGATCCATTTGTTCGCGGGGAAGTCGAAGACTGAACAGAGCCCCCCCCAGTGAGCTCTCAGAAGCGGAGATTTCGCCACCATGCGAGTTGACTATCTGTTGCACAATTGCGAGACCGAGGCCGATACCGCCTTCGCGGCGAAAGAAGAAAGCCTCGAATACCCGCGAGCGCTCCGTCGGCGCCAGACCCGGCCCATCATCAGCGATCTCGATGCACAGCCATTCGCCTTCGTCCCGCGTTGCGAACTCGATGCGACCACCGCGATTCAGGATCTGCAGCGCGTTCATTAGCAGGTTGAGCAAGACCTGAGTCATCTGCTCTTCATCAGACTTGATGACCGCATGGGCCGCCCACAGTGAGACGCTTACGACGATTTCTTTATTGGCGGCCTGTGCCGCCAGCATCGCGACGCTGCGTCTCACTAGCTCGTGCATGTCCACTGGCGTATAAGACGGCGCGCGCGGGCGCGCGGTGTCGAGCATCGCCGAGACCAAACGATTTAGGCGTTCCGTTTCGGAGTCGATGAAGCCGACGAGTTCCTTACCCTCCTTGCTGATGCCCGCCTCACGCTTTAGCATCTGGGCCGAGGTGCGCAGGATTCCTAGCGGCGTTCTGACCTCGTGTGCAATGATTGACGACATTTCGCCGACGACGGCCAACTTGGACGCGCGCACCAAGTTCTGTTGTGACAAGTCGATGTCGCGCACCATTTGTACGAAAGCCTGCGTGAGCTCGCCAACCTCGCCTTTCCCTGATGTGGCCGGTACTTGCAGCACCTTGCTGCGCATGTAGCCTCGGGCAAAGCCCGTCAAGGCCACGATGGGCCTAGCGATTTCGCGACTCACCCAGTTGGCGATCAGGAAGGTAAACAACGCAACGAGCGCCAGACAGCCCAGGAATATCAGTGCCATGCGGTGCACCGGCGCCATCGCCAGGGCTACTGGTTGGATAACCAACGTCGTCCAGCCAAATCCGGCTAGGTGCGCATAGCCATGCGAGGCGGCGCTGCCGACGATGACATCCGACTGCCCAATTGGCTGTCCAGCACGTGTGGTGACCTGGCCGACACCCGGCGCAACCTTCCATCCGACAAGAGCATTGCCCAGCAGCAGGCCCCGCGCGCGTAACTCCTTCGAAGCGGCGATCAAGCGGCCATCGCGGTCGAGAATGGCCAGCATGCGGCCGTCGCCGCCTGCCGCCTGGTCCAGCACATCGGATATCCTGGCCCAGTCAAGCCTCAGGCGCAGTTCGCCGAGGTTGCCGCGGGCATACGCTGAAGGCAACGCCACGCGCATCACGATACCGGACGACCCGGCTGCGCCGGGCGGCTCGATCTGCACGTCCGTGCCCGATAACGACGCCTTGATCCACGGCAACTGCGCTTGCACCACCCGCCCGACCTCGGCGGCATTGCTGCTACTGATCACGCGTCCCAGGTTGTCAACGCACTCGAGGTTGAGATAGACGTCGCCATAACCCGATTGAAGGTCGGCCAGAAATTGCGAAAGACGCTTGTCCACATCGCTGATTTGCAAATCTTGCATAATGTCCAGGCGACTCCAGGTAGCAGCGTTCTGCAGCCGCTCAAACATCATTTTGTCAACTTCGGCGGCGATGCCAATGGCTTGAACCGCGAGATTGCGTTCGATTTCCGCTTGCACTGCTGCACGGGCCTGGACGAACGCCAAGCTTGCCAAAAGTAGGGAACACGCGAGGCTCACGCCCAGAAAAGCAACAAGAAGAATTTTACGAATACTCACCACTGGATGGTATCTGAATGAATTCCAAGACTGACGCGTCACCGTGGCGACGCCATGCGCTCGCGGCACGCTGGGCCGCCTTGCTATGGTCGGCCATAGCGGGCATGCACACCGCGGCCGCGGCTGCATTCTCCGACATTGACTACCGACTGGGCGACGGTCTACACATTCCTGGCACTGGCTTAACACTCGGCGGCTATGCGACCGCAAGGTATGACAGGCCGGCGAACACGCCCGGGAGCGCGGCTCTGGACAACCTGAGCATGTCGATCTGGTGGGAAAGCGAAGGTCGCTGGAAATTCTTCGCCGAATTCGATAGTGAAAATACGCTCGGCTCGGGCGATGTCGACAGTGGAAAACCCTACGTTTCTCTGGAGCGCATGTACCTCGACTACGCGCTGAACGATACCACCAGCATCAGAGCCGGCAAGTTCCTGACACCCATCGGCCGCTGGAATCTCGTCCACGCAACACCTCTAGTCTGGACCACGTCGCGCCCGCTGACCACCTCGGACGTTTTCCCGACCAATGCAACTGGCCTGATGGTCAACGGTCGGCTGCATACCGCAGGCCATGATCTCGAATACTCGGTGTATGCGTCCAACGGCAGCGAGCTGCACCCGAACCCTGCGCTCGACACATTCAGCAAGGTATTTGGCGCACACCTGAACGTTCCGACGTTGTCGGGCGTACAGCTGGGTTTGTCCTACGCGACTTTCGAGCAGAAACAATCTGAGGGCGAGCACAAGCAACTCGTGGGGATGGATTTCCTGTGGACCCGCAACCGATACGAGGTCAGCGCCGAGGGAGTCTACCGCTTCTCCGGCAAAGGTAGCGCATGGGATGAACGAGGCGCGTTCGTCCAAGCGGTGGCACCGCTGTCTGCGCGGCTGTATGCAATTGGCCGCTACGAGTCATACCGCACAGCGCTGCAGCCCGCGGCGACGCAGCAATGGATCGTGGGCTTGAATTGCCGCATCACGCAAGCCGTCGTATTGAAAGCGGAGTGGATCAGTACGCAAAATAACCGTATCGGTGCGCCAAATAACCGTATCGGTGCGCCTGGAGGGTTCACGTCGTCGGTCAGTGTCCTTTTCTGAAACCAGGCATGTCTAAAGTTGTTTCCCTGATGGCCGCACTGATTGTTGGCGCCTGCGCGGCCATGTCCAACGCATGGGCCATTGAACAGCCGTTCGCCGTTATCGCGGCGAACGGTACGGTGGACCGGCTCCTGTCGCGCGAAGCAGTGTCGCAGATATTCACGCGCAAGCAGAACCACTGGAACAGTGGGTTGCGCATTCAGCCCGTCAACCTGCCCGCGACACATCCACTGCGCCGAACGTTTTCGCAAGCGGTAATGGGCCATCTTCCTGAGGAGATGGAGGACTACTGGCGCGAGATGTATTTTCACGGCGTATTGCCCCCGCACGTGCTGGCTTCCGAAGAAGCCGTGATTCTTTTCGTGGCCTCCTCGCCAGGCGCAATCGGTTACGTATCAACCTGTTATCCAGATCGTCGCGTCACGGTCGTACTGGTTGTCGGTGTCGTACCTCATTGTCCCAAATAAGGTCTTCCCTTCTGCAAGTTTGGTAGACAAGACTTGCAGGGTTGGCGCCCTTCATTGCACCTTTCCTCGGCATGAGCGGCAACGGCACGGCACCTTTTACCCAACGCAATCAATGCGTTAGCACCGTAAGGCGCCTGCATGCAGACCCTTGGCATCGATATTGCAATACAGCCAAAGTCATCACGATGGCGGCTCACAATGCAAAGGAACCCGATGCCCTCTTTACACAACAGTACGACAACGCCGATCCCTTTCCGATCTGGTGTCTTGGAGCTCCCCCTGAAGTTGCACGAGCACACTGGTGCAGAGCGCGCTGAAGTCGAGACGTTCATCCGCTCTCGGTTTGCGAGTTCTTTCGGCGCGCAAGTCGATGCGTTCATGCCGCGGCTCTTCAGCCTGAGGGGCGAAACGGGCGAGCTCTGCGGCGCATTCGGCCTGCGCAACGCCGCGCGCAGACTGTTTCTCGAGCAATACCTCGACTTTCCGATAGAGCACGAGATCGCCCTGCGTTGCGGCCACATCGTGCAGCGCCGCGTCGTTGTCGAAGCGGGACAGTTTTGTGGAACATACCCCGGCGTTGTGCGCTCTATGATTCGCCTGTTAACGCAACATCTGCATTGGGAAGGCTTTGAGTGGGTGGCCTTCACCGGCACGGCACCGCTTCAAAACGCTTTTTCCCGTTTGGGTCTATCGCCCATCGACATCCACGCTGCGGATGTGGCACGATTGCCAGCGGCCGAGCGCTCGGCGTGGGGCAGTTATTACAATCACCGTCCGCGTGTGCTGGTGGGCCATATCGACGAAGGTCAAAATAAGCTGGCACCACGCCGCACACAAAGTGCCTTCGCTGAGGAAGCCGCCGCATGAGCCGTGTCATTGCCGCGCTGCGCCATTACTGCGCGACCACTCCGCAGAAAATTGCTCTGCAAGATGGCAAAAGTTCATTGACTTATGGCGAACTACCCGGCCTGATCGAGCGGATGGCCTTCAGCCTGAGCCAATCGCCCGCGCGGATTCTCGGGATCCACGCGGACAACAGCATTGGCTGGGTGCTGGCCGACCTGGCCGCGCAGTTGAGCGGTACGCCTGTCGTTCCTCTGCCGTTGTTTTTTTCCCCAGCTCAGATCGCGTATGTCATTCGTACCGCTGGCATCGATCAGGTCTTGACCGATCAGCCACAACTGTTGCTCGAGGCACTGAGCGAAACGTCGCTGACATCTAGAACGTTCTACGGAGACATCCGCTGTGTCAAACTGGCCACTGCGGATGGACTCGGCACGATGCTGCCTATCGGAACGCAAAAAGTGACCTTCACCTCCGGCACGACCGGCGAGCCCAAGGGCGTTTGCCTGGGCCTCGAAGAGATGGAGGCAGTGGCTGAATCGCTGCGCGTGGCGAGCGCTGCGCGCGAGGACGACCGGCATCTCTGCGTGCTGCCGCTGGGCACCCTGCTTGAAAACATTGGCGGCATCTATACGCCATTGCTAGCCGGTGCCACCATCTGCGCGCCGCCGCTGGCACGCGTTGGCATGTTGGGCAGTTCAGGGCTCAATGTCTTGCTCCTTGTGGCTGCGTTAGACGAATGGAACGCCAGCAGCGCGATCATGGTGCCACAGATGCTGCAGGCGCTGATCGCGGCATGTCGGTCCGGCGTGGTGGTACCGCGCAAATTGCGTTACCTATCGGTGGGCGGCGCCCCGGTATCAATGCATGTGCTGCAGCAAGCACGCAAGCTGGGGTTGCCCGTGCACGAAGGCTACGGACTGTCGGAGTGCGCATCCGTGGTAGCGGTGAACCATTACGGCGACAACCGCAGCGGCAGCGTGGGAAAGCCACTGCCTCACGTACAACTCAACTTCGCGCACGATGGTGAAATCCTGGTTCGCGGTGTGCGCTGGCGTGGCTACGTTGGCACTCCAGAGCATCAGAAACCTGAGGAATTCATCGCTACCGGCGATCTTGGCTATCTGGATGAACACGGTTTCCTGCACCTCACGGGCCGCAAGAAGAGCATTTTCATCACCTCGTTTGGGCGCAACGTTGCGCCCGAATGGGTGGAACGCGAGCTGGTCTCCCATCCCGCCATCACTCAGGCCGCGGTTTTTGGTGAAGCACGGCCATTCAATAGCGCGGTGATCGTTGCACATCCCGCAACCACGCCGCAGGCCGTCAGCGCTGCGGTGGCCGAAGTCAACGAGCGTCTGCCTGACTATGCTCGCGTGCGCACTTGGTTGCCCGCCGCACAACCCTTCCTGCCTAGCAACGGGATGCTGACAGCCAACGGCCGCCTGAGGCGCGACAACATTCTTGCCGCCTACGCTGATCACATTGACGATTTGTACCAAAACCTGCACCAAGAAACCTCATGAACCCCTACCAGAACCTTGAACAAGCAACCGCAGCAGATCGCAAAGCATTGCTTTCGTCTCCGGTGATCCTCGCCGCGATGACTGGCCGCGTCAATCGCTCGCACTATCTGGATTTCCTTTCCCGCGCATTTCATCATGTCAGGCACACCGTGCCCTTGCTCATGGCATGTGGCGCACGCCTGTCTGCTGACCATGAGTGGCTACGCAACGACGTCGCGCACTATATTCAAGAGGAGATTGGACACCACGAATGGATCCTGAACGATATCACCGCTGCGGGCGGCGATGCCGATGCTGTGCGAGCGAGCCAACCCGATTTTGATACCGATATCATGGTCGGCTACGCCTACGATACGGTCACCCGCGGCAATCCAGTGGCCATGTTCGGGATGGTCTATGTGCTTGAGGGAACCAGTGTTAGCCTGGCGTCCCAGGCAGCAACGACATTGCGCAGCGCGCTGGGCCTGCCAGCCAGCGCCTTCACATACTTGAGCAGCCACGGTGCCCTTGACGTCGAACACATCGGGGATCTTGAAAGGCTCGTCAACCGCCTAGGGGACAAGGCCGACCACGACAGCGTAGTCCGCAGTGCAAGAACCTTTTTCCGTCTCTATGGCAGTGTGCTGCGCGGTATCGACCTTGGAGTAGCGGCATGAAGATCGCGGGCAGCACGGTGCTGGTGACCGGTGCTAGCGGCGGCATCGGCGGCGCGATCGCGCGTCAGCTTGCGAGGCAAGGCGCGAATCTGATCGTGGTGAGCCGCGACGCCGAAAAGCTGAAAAACCTGAGCGGGGAGCTGCAATCCACCGGCGTGCGCGTCGTGCCCCTGGTCGCTGATCTGGCCCGGCCAGATGTGCCCTCCGCAGTCGTCAAGGATGCGTTGCGCAGCTTCGACGCCGTCGATATCGTGATCAACTGCGCCGGCATCCAGAACTTCGGCTTTTTCGTGGGCGAGGCTACAGCAGACACCGCAGGGTTGTTCCACGTTAACGTGATTGCGCCCATGGCCCTCGTCAATGCAATACTGCCACACATGCTCGAACGCAAAAAAGGACAGATCGTTAATGTGGGGTCGATCTTCGGCTCGATCGGCTTCCCGTGCTTCGCCTCTTACTCGGCTAGCAAGTTCGCGCTACGCGGCTTTTCTGAAGCGCTACGGCGCGAACTTTCAGGCAGCGGCGTCGGCGTGACGTATCTGGCGCCCCGCTTTACACGCACCGCGTTCAATCGCGACACCGTCACCCGCATGGCCAATGTGCTGAAGATGGGGCAGGACGAACCCCACGCGGTCGCCGCGAGCGTCATCAGTGCGATCGAGCACGATGGGCGCGACCGCTACCTAGGCTGGCCCGAAAGGCTTTTTGTCCGAGTCAACTCCATCTGGCCTCAACTGGTTGACCGCTCCATGGCAGGCCAGGTCGAAAAGATGCGCCCTTTTGCAGCCGAGGCC
>Ga0209123_1003154_pt1 | contig 12783 bp, 12 predicted proteins | sample BarGraIncu00431A_FD_184500 | JGI IMG/M metagenome (GOLD analysis project Ga0209123, IMG submission 184500) | Arctic peat soil microbial communities from Barrow, Alaska, USA - Barrow Graham LP Incubations 004-31A (SPAdes) (version 2) | ecosystem: Environmental > Terrestrial > Soil > Wetlands >...
TGTAGTTGGAGTAGCTGAGCCACCACCACCACCACCACCACCGCACGCGGCAACAATAAGGCCGCAGCCAATTGCAAACAACACTTTCCATTTTTTCATAAAGCTCCCTTTGGTTAAAAATTATGTAACGAATTCCGTGACGACAATTATCACGCCTGTTACGAGACTCGTGACATGTCTCGTAATGTCTCACGCTCAACCTCAATCGTTGGAAAACGAATCAAGGATTTGCGCGAAGAACTTGGTTTGTCTCAGGAAAAGGTCGGTGTAGCGATCGGTATCGACGAGTCCAGCAGCCGGGCACGCATCAGTCGATACGAACTTGGTGTGCATGAACCGCCAGTGCCGACAGCAAGGCTGATTGCGAATGCTCTTAACGTCCCCCTGACCTATTTGTATTGTGAAGACGACAGTATTGCGGCATTGCTGCTTGCCTTACACCGACTTGGATCAAAAGAACGTGACATGACCGTGCGAAAGTTCATGGGGCAGTTGTCGGGAGGCTGAAATCTGGCTGCTTGGCAGCGCTAAAACATCAATGCCGTTAGTCTGCTGAGACCAAAAGCGGAATGAACATAGTGATCCTTTCGGGGTTGGTGGGGGAAATGAAAAAGCGCCCTGGACGTTGAAGTCGAGGGCGCGTGGCGGGGGGCCGTGATGGAGATCGGGTCGGGAGAAAGCTGTCCAAAACAAAATTGGCCTTAATTGATCCAAGTCAATGTTGTGTGAGGTGGACTCCAATATCCCCCAAATGGGGGATATCTTCTTTCTGTATCTAGGAGTAACGTGGCTGATGAAGTTTGGTGCATTCCAAGTGCGATTGCATCAACTTACCGATTACCTGAGGACGGGTTTCATGCCGAAGGCCAGATGCCTTGATCCTGATCTGCTGGCGATGTGCAAGCGGCATTACTTCAAGCCACTCAAGCATGCTGCAGTGGGAGAAAACATTCGACGGGAAGAAAATAAGACGCCTACGCAAAGGGACACGACAGAGAGCTGCGTCAATGAACCACATCAGATCTAATGATTAAAGTTAAATTTATCGCCCTGGCATTACTTTTGTTTTTTGGTAATGCAATTGCGGGTGATTTCGATGATGTGCAATCTGCAATTCAACGAAAGGACTTCGAGGTTGCGACGAAGCTGTTGCAGCCAATTGCGGAACAAGGGGACCGCAGAGCCCAAGCCTTTCTCGCCTTTGTCATATTGGGTAGAAATGACGTTCCAAAAAACTACCAGTCTGTTGCTATTTGGGCCAAAAAATCTGCTGACCAAGGCGAGTCCTTGGGGCAGGTTTTGCTTGGCATGTTATATCTCAACGGCCAAGGTGTTGAGCAGGACGATGAACTCGCCGTATCGCTGATAAGACAGGCCGCTGCTTGGAACAATCCTTTGGGGCTGTACGAACTTGGCAAATTGATGCTTGTCGGACGTGGAGTGGCGCGCGATCTAAATGAAGGCGAATCTTTGCTGAAAAAGGCAGTAGTTGGCTTCCCAGACTTCAAAATCAATGCAGACCTAATAGTTCGAAAAGCTGCTGACCTGGACCAGTGGCGTAAGGGGCTAGGCCATTTATCTTGCGAAAGTTTTTTTTGCGCAAGCAGATTTGGAGCGACCCGAGGAAATCTCAAAGTGGCCTACGGAGACATGCTGTGGGTGGAACTGGCAGCAATGACACTGGATGAAGGCTTTCGAAGTGATCTTTCGTATTTTTATCTTGGCCGCGCATCAGAGGGACTGGGTGACTTAAACGAAGCGTTGATTTACTACAACCTCGCGATGAATCCGCATCAATTTGGACAGCCCTGTGACTCTCCAATCATCAACAACTGTGACGGCATTGTGTTGCCAAGAGATGCATTAAACCGACGAAACCTAGTAACTATTGCCATTCAAGATAAGGAAAAACGTGACGCTGAATACCTCGGCTTGTCTAAGGAATCGAGAAAAGTTGCCGAGGCTGCTGAAAAGACCCGATTGGCGTTGGAACAGGAAGCGGGGAAACTGAAGGTGCTCGTTCAAAACTTTGTTGAAGATCGCGAGCGGGCAGAACACGGGGCAACTGATGCCCAATTTCGCCTTGCCAATATGTATTTTTCAGGCACAGGAACACCTACCGATGAAAAGGCAGGATTGATTTGGCTGACTAAGGCAGCGCAGCAAGGACACTCGGACGCCCAATATTATTTGGGAGAACGCTATCGAACGGGGTTGTCAATTGGACGAGATAGCGTGAAGGCAGAAATGTGGTTCCGAAAGGCTATGCAGCAGGGCCATGCCGATACTGTCGGCGGCTTTGCGGCTCTAATAGCGGACAAGCAAAAGAGAGCAATGGAATCTGCAGATGCGGCTACGAAACGGGCAGCTGCGATTGCCGCCGCTGCAAGAAGACAAGAGGAAGATCGAGCAGAGCTCTCCCGGAAAGCGAAGCTTGAGAGCGCAGCTAAACTTAAATCGCTTTGATCACTGAGGGGTAACCGCTTTGAATGCAACATCCAGCAATCTTGAACTATTTCTATTGGGCATATTTAAGTGGGTGGTTATTGCTGCCATGCTGGTGCTCATTGCATCGATGATCGGACTGGTCGGTTTGGGTCTGGTTCAGTATTCGTCAACACCGGTAGCACCGGAACCTGCAAAATCTTCTTCCAAACCAACATTCTCAAGTGCCGCCTTTATCCAGTCGGTCAAGCCGCAGCAGGCTGACAAGGCTACCCCACCAGTGAAAGACGCGCAGCCATCCACGCTCGCGGTTGATACAGGTGAGGAAGTGTTCCGAGTGCAGGCAGAGCGTCTTTGGATGCATGTGAACAAGTATCAAGCTGACTGTGCTTTGGTCTCGCCACTAAGCAAGACAGATTTCATGGAAGCGTTGCGTCAAACACCGCTGAAGAACATCATAGAGAAACGGGGTAATGACTTCGCAGCAAGTCAGGACGCCTTTGCCAAGGAAAACCTTGCCAATGAAGAAATCATAAAGCTGTGTAAGTCTGGCCGTGGCGGTCTATTCTTTTCCTTGTTGGAATTTCATCGTTCAAGCTGGGATCAACAAACCCGACAGGCAATGGAATTTGACGCACAAGAGCGTTCCCGAGTTGCAAGAGTTGAGGATTCTGAGGCGGCTCGGGTGTCTGCGCGAAAAGCAAACTCTTACCAATTATTTATCGGTGCGGCGATTGCGTTTGGCCTTTTCATGTCGGTCGCTCTAGTGCTGATCTTCGCTCGACTGGAGTCGAATCTCCGCGGGGTTCAGACTATTATTCGGACGTCAGGAGCCACGACTGAATCGTAGCTTGAACTAAATCATCTTGAACTGAATAGACCATACACCGTCGAAGTCGCCGACTCTTCGAGCTCTGGGATGTAATGCAATACCAAAGGAAGTTAATTGAAATTTTGTTCATCCTGTGGCACCGCCAGCCAACCTGACGCACTTTATTGCGGAACATGTGGAAATGCTTTTGAGTCCGCAGCACAGGCATTAAAACCAAATGTGGACACAGGGAACCAAAACATAACGGTTGTTGTCAAGAACGAAACTAAGACACCAATTTTCAGCATCTTCGGGATTTGCTGCGGCGTGCTTGGAATTTTCACGCTCGGATTTGTATTTGTTCCACTGGGATTTCTATTTACTATTTTTGGTCTACTACGCGACGAAGTTTTGTCGGCTGTAATTTCCGGAGTCATCAATTTTGTCGGCCTTCTTACCTCGCCAGTCCTAATGGCTGCGCTCGGATTAGGTGTGCTTTTGGGTAGCGCTAATCTGTCGAAGCCTGAGCCCGAAGCAGTGCACTCAGCGCCAAGGCAGACGCTTGTCAAGCCGAATAACGCCGGGAACTCTGAAGTCACATTGTCTCCTGCAGTTGCTGGAGGAACTAGGGCGGACTCTTTTGAAGTTCCAACTGCCAAATCCGGAACCAATGCGACATCCGATGGCATCCCTGAATCCGGCGTCGGACCGGCGGATTCAAAAGTGAAAGCCTTGGTGTTAGCGGTTCTCACTGGAAACCAAATCAATGGGCAATCACTGGTTGCAGATATTAAGTCGCAGCCAAAGAGAGAACACGGTGACCGGAAGACAGCTCGCCTTCTTAATGGTGAAGCTCTGGTCGATCTGCGAAAAGATGATTTCGCTGGAGCATTGAAACTCTTGATGCAAGCGCGTGACGCCGACATCGGTGACGTGGAAGTGCGCGAGAATCTTGCCTACACCCAAATGAAGTCGGGACTACTCGACGAAGCGGAGGCGACATTGATGACAGTCTTTGCTGATGCTCCAGACCGCGCAAGTGCTTGGGGAACACTTGGTCAGGTGTTCGTACTGCGAGACAATGAAGAACAAGCGATCGCTTGCATGCTTACCGCCTACAAATACTCTCGAAATCAAAAGAGGACCATTGAGGTTTATCAACGATTGGTTGATTCTGATCCCGATGTTCGCGTTCAAAGTGCTGCCAAAAAAGCCCTTGATCGTCTTCAAGTAGAGCCAATCGAAGATATCCAGTCGCCCACAAGTTAGCAGCAGGGACGGAATGACCATAGGTAGCCTTTCAGGGTTCGTGGGTACAAAGAAAAAGCGCCCTGGACAGTACGGTCGAGGGCGCTTGTGGTGGGTATCGGGTCGGAAAGATGATCAGCCTTCAGCATTCGATCTTCCAAACCAGTCGCGGCTAACCTGTGGCAAAAGGACCGAGTTGTGTGCTTGCAGCCAAGGACTGTGGCGATGGTCGCTCGCGTTGGCAGTACCCGTGGACAGGTACACAACCCGAGTAACTACAACCCACCAGCACGGCGCCAACTGACCCAACAATTGACCGGGCCAAACGCCTGCCATAATAAATCGGTGCGATGCGAATGAGATCATCGCCACATATCTAAAATATAAGGGACATCATGACAGACAGAAGAAAAGCCCTCGCCATAGCCAACTTCGGGAGTCGAATTGCAGAAGATGACACTCAACTTGATTCCTATTTTGTTGAAACTGAGCAATGGCGAAAAATCCTTGCAGGCGATGTCGACATTGTGTTCGGTGCAAAAGGGGCAGGAAAAAGTGCGATGTATTCATTGCTCGTTGCGCAGAAAGAAGTGCTGCGTTTGGGGAGAAGAACAATGTTTTTGGCGGCAGAGAATCCACGTGGCGCACCTGCGTTCCGGGACCTCACTGCCGCGCCTCCACTGTCAGAGGAACAGTTCAGGAACCTGTGGAAACTATATTTCTTAACGATCGCGTCGAACTATCTTCGGCATCACAACACCTTCACGAAAAATAGCAATAGAACCGCAGAGGACGTTTTTCGAATTTTGGAAGGTAACGAGTTGCTTGCACCAAACGTCACTCTGAAAACTAGATTGAAATCTGCGCTGGATTATTTACGAAAACATCTTCCCACGATTGAAGGTGGGGTTACTGATCCCACGACCGGCATGAAACTGAATGGGAAAATAACGTTTGCAGAGCCAAGCGCTGAAGAACGCGGATTGGGCTACCGATCCCTCGATGAGCTTCTTGACACGCTGAATACAGCTTACAAAGAGCTAGATATCACTACCTGGCTGGTTCTAGATAGGCTGGATGTAGCTTTTTCCGATTCTGGGGAGCTTGAAGGAAATGCACTGCGATCGCTCTTCAGAACGTATCTAGATATGAATGTACTTTCAAACATAAAAATAAAAATATTTCTGCGTGACGATATTTGGAAAAAGATAGTGAGTACAGGCTTCAGAGAAGCTAGTCATGTAATACGAACTATGACGCTCACTTGGGATCCCCCCACCCTGCTAAACCTCTTGGTCAAACGATTGGCATCCAACGTGCTCATTTGCGATTGCTGCGATGTGGATCGTGATGCATTGCACGCCAGCGCCGACTTACAGGTGAAATTTTTTAACACGGTATTCCCCAAGCAAATCGATATCGGACTAAAGCAGCCCAAGACGCTGGATTGGATGCTTTCACGGACGTCTGACGGGTCAGGCCGAACTGCACCCAGAGAGCTAATTCACTTGCTAATCGAGGCTCGCAATGAGCAACTTAAGCTATATCAACTTGGCCACGTCAGCCCCATCAACGGACAACTTTTTGACAAGACTGCAATCAAGTCAGCCCTTCCCGCCGTTTCGAAAGCGCGTTATGAGCAAACACTTTGTGCAGAAAACCCAACATTGAGGCCATATTTGGATAAGCTGGAGGGTGAGAAAACTGATCAATCGCCTCCCACCCTTGCAAAGTTATGGGTCCTCTCGGTGGATAAGGCCACAGCTGTTGCCGATAGGCTTGTCGACGCTGGTTTTTTCGAACGTCGCAGACTGAAGGATAGGACCTCTTTTCGCGTTCCGTTTCTATATAGAGATGCGCTCAAGATGGTGCAAGGCGCGGCATGATAGGTCACGGACGCCCGTATGTTTCCCTACGTCCTGGAAGACAACGCGTACCGCATTCAGTTGGTCCGTGCCGGTAAATAGAGCTTGCCAATGGCCTACGTCAAGGTATCGGCGGAGTACCTCGCCCACAACGGCCCCCTGGCGGTCCTGGAAGAGCTCCGGGCCAAAAAAAGGCAACAATTGCGGTCCAGGCGGCGGCATAAATGGCGATGAAGATGGTGGCGCCAACCAGCATGACGCCCAGCCACAGCAGCGCAGCAGGCGCGATAGACCCCAGCAGGCCACCGAGGAAGAATCCCTTGAGACCATAGAAGGAGGCGGCAACCAATGCGCACACGACAACGCAAATGGCAATCGGTATGCGCATCGTTACCGTCTTGAGGGCCAGTGACAGCACCGTGACCCATGCGGACAGGGCGCCCAATTTGATAAGTGCCGTGGCTATGGCTGTTGCGGCGAGGAATGGGATGAACATATGGATCCTTTCGGGGGTGGTGGTGGGACAAAGAAAAAGCGCCCTGGTCAAGAGGACGTAGTCCTGGACGGTGAGGTCGAGGGCGCGTTAGTGGGGCAACGTTCTTGTCTTGAATGACGTATTCAAGTCTCCACTGCAGAAGATGAAACATCTGGTATTGCTTCAGCTTCTTGAGATGAAGTGGTTCCGCCTCAGACCCGTCTTCATGCACAATATTGGCAGCATATTTCTGGAAAAAACCTGGCCTAAATGGCCAAATTTAGGCAATAAAAACGGATACATTCCTGTTATATTTCGGTTATAGTTACACTTTTAACATGCATATATCGTTGGCCATCATGGACTCAGATTCAACCCAGAAACGTGATCCACGTGAAAAATTCCAACTCTTGGCCGTCGCCAGAGTGAACCGCGCACTGAAGGAACTGCGTTTGGTGGGGAACCTGGCAAACAGGAAGGCTTACGAATGGGATGAAGCCCAAGCGCGCAAGATCGCGAAGGCGCTCACAGAAGGCGTCGAACAGGTTAAACAGAAGTTTTCCCAGACCGCTGGTCGGGATTCTGGCGACTTCACGTTGTAATGAAAAATAACAGCTACTACAGGGAATGTCATGGTCACAGAAATTCAGTCGATTAAAATTGTTGAGCGTCTTCTTGAAGCCGTCACTTCTGAAGATGTACAGGCAATACTTCATGACAAGGAATATTCGTTCTATTTCGATGACCCGCAGAATTGGAAGAACTACGGTAATCGAGAAAAAAACTGGGATACCGTTGGCAACCAGCAGGGGAATGCCGTGGGCGCGTTATTGGAAAACGTTGTAAACGGAATCGATAGCGTTCTCTTGAGGGCGTCTGAAGAAGCTGGCCTCAAGGATCCTCGTTCCACCGATGCCCCCCAAGGGATGATCGAGGCAGTGGAGCGCTACTTCAATGTGCCGGGCGGGCGATTATCTAATCTGTCTGAAAAAGCGCGTATGGATTTGGCTGAAAAGTCGGTTTTGATGTCGATTAAACGCGGTCGAAAAAATGGCGCATACCCGACATACACGATTGTCGATCACGGCACCGGTCAACATCCCTATGATTTTCAAAAAACATTTCTGTCACTATCCGAAAAAAATAAGGAAGGCATCAAGTTTGTGCAAGGAAAGTTCAATATGGGAAGTACTGGTGTACTTCGATTTTGTACTCGCTGCGAGATTGACCTTGGGCATCATAAATTTATTCTATCAAAGCACTATAAAAGCGACAGATGGGGGTGGACAATTCTTCGAGTACGTACCGCTCGTGGTCATGAAGGAATGCCTGTAGCTGAGTATTTTTATCCCGACAAAATTCCAACGTTCCGTAGCAATAAGATATTTCCATTTCATAACTCTCCTTTTAAGTCAATCACAGAAGGAACTGTAGTTAAGCTTTTCGAGGTAGATATTGGCTCACCGCATCACAATGTTGATTTTGGAATCTATAACGCTTTTAGTACATCGCTGATTACAACCCCCCTGCCACTTCGAACGTTTGACATGGATGCTACGCCTGTCAAGGACAAAGGAGAGGAGCGAAAGTTGGGAATTGCATCCCGAACATTTGCCGGACTATATGGCGTATTGAAGGTAGATGAACCTTCCGAGAAGGAAGGCGCCAAGTCACTCTTCCACTACCAGGTACTTGAGATCAATAGCTCTCACCTCGGAAAGGTGGGAGTTTACGCAACAGGAATGAAGAAAATGGAAGAGGCACTGACGAAACAGGCAGGGCGCGTCTTCTTCACAATAAATGGTCAGAAACACGCATCCCTCACGTCAAGTTGGTTAAATAACGCCTGTCAACTTGGGGATGTAGTCAACAACCTTATCGTGAACGTTGACTGCACCGATATGGACTCGACCGCAATGACGCAGATCTTTATGCCAGACCGAGAGCGAATGGTCGATAACTCATTTTCCATCGAACTCCGCGACCGAGTGAAAGAAGCATTGAAGTTGGATATAAATTTACACGATTTTGCCGCCAGAATGCGGCTTCAGCGGGCACAGGAGAGCTTAAAAGACAATGAGGAAGCTCGTCAATTACTCAAAGAAATGGCTCGAACCGATCCGGCGATTAAGAACCTCTTCGGACTAGGTAGCGAAATCAAGAGCGAGGTTATGAAGCCGGGCGGCGTAATAAAATTCATTGGAAAAAAATTTCCGACGTTTCTTGATCCGTTGAACCTCCGTCCAGAAGGCGATAAATTGGTAAAAGAAATTCCGCTCAATACATACCGTCGAATTGAGTGTACGACCGATGCCCGAAACGACTATCTCTCAAGATCAAAGTCGCCAGGCAAGTGGTGGTGCAGCGCTACACCTGGAATGGTGGAGTACTCGTCAAGCCTCCACAACGGACATGCGGCCTTTACGGTACACCCACCGAAAGACGCCGTCGCTGGCCAAGAGCTGGATGTGGAATTCGGTTTTATCGACTCATCACGGATCGAACCACTGCGCTTTGCTGTATGCCTTCGGATCGTACAAGCTGAAGAACCAAAGCGAAATGAAAGGGGCGATAAGAAGGACGCCAAACCAGCAGAGCGTCCAGAAACACGAATGCCAGAATTTATTCCTGTGCCGAAAGAGCAGTGGCCCCAACATAACTTCGATGAAAAATCAGGAGGTTATGTCGCGAAATCTGATGCCGGAGCTTCAGTGTATATAAATGTTGATAATAAGGCACTTGTGGATATGCGTGCCCGCGTGAGAGATGAAGCGAAGCGAATACTAAATGAAAATATATTCAAAACTGGACTAGGGATCTTTGCACTTGCTCTTCAACAAGAGGGGGATCAAAAGGTCGCCAGTGGTAACGACAGTTTTGATATTGACGCATTTGTCAGAGGAGCTACCAGCAGCGTAGCACCTTATTTTATTCCAATCGTAACTGGTTTAGCGAATATTGCATAATGAGATATTTCTTCATTGACTTCTTCTGTGGCGCTGGTGGTTCGTCCCTGGGATTTTCTCAGGCGGGTTATATTACGCTGGCTGGATTTGACTATGAGTCATCGGCAGCTCAGACATATCGTCAAATTCGAAACTCCGATGGAACTCATTCAAGATTCTTTCATCGGAACTTGTTCTTCAAAAATGAAGAACATCCCAATGGAGAAGGAGATCTGGTCCTAAAAGATATTAAGCAAGTACTTAAAGAGAGAGACTACAAGCGAAGCGAGGATTTCCTGGTATTCGGAATTTCTGCTCCGTGCCAGCCATTTTCAAAACTATCAAGCAAACAAGTTAGCGACGAACGGGCCCTCAAGAGAGAGCGGGATTCAAACCTTCTGCTGGTATGTTTGGAATATATAAACAAGTTTATGCCAGACGCTATTTTTGTCGAGAATGTTGCCGGCATTGGAGCCTCGAAGACGACAAAAATTCCTGTACTTGATCTTTTCAAAAACGACATTGAGTTGATCAAATACGCTTTTTCTTCTAGTCCTGTCAACGCCGCTAATTTCGGTGTGGCACAAGATCGTCGACGGGAAATCGGAGTTGCTCTGAGAGCAGGACCGAAGGTAAGCATTACCATTCCATCGCAGGACCCGAGTGCGCGTGCGGTTACTGTGCGAGAGGCCATTGGCCATTTTCCACCATTGGCCGCAGGCGAACATTCAGTAGTTCCGAACCATACAGCAAGAAATTTGACTAATGTAAACTTGCTTCGCTTGAAAAGCCTAGCTCCTGGAGAGAATAATCTCGGCCTTCGTGTCACGCGTTATGGGGATCTTTCACTGCCCTGCCATCAACGGCTTGAAGAGAAGGCAGGAAAACAGAGTTTCTCTGATACTTATGCTCGCATGCACCCTGACCAGCCTTCGCCCACCATTACCACTCGATGCATTTCCATCAGCAACGGTCGGTTTGGGCACTATGACGTCCGACAAATTCGAGGCATCACTCCGCGGGAAGCTGCCTCACTGCAGTCATTTCCTGATGACTATATCTTCTATCCGTTGAATGAAACTGAAGCAGCTGCCCGGCTGGTCGGCAACGCTGTACCACCAAAGATGGCCAAATTTTTCGCGCACTTCATAAAGCGTTCGATGGTCGGCAGTAATGTCATAGAACTCGCTGTCTCGACGAAGAAAAATATTCGTCAAGTAGCGCAGATAGCGACTGCGGCACACCCGCCATCTTTCATCCCCTCACCGATCCCAATGCTGACCCAAGGGAGTCAACCTGTGTGATTCGGAAAACTGAAATATGACAGACGTGATCTCGCCGAAGCAGCGATCTGAACTCATGGCCCGAATTCGTGGCACGCGAAATGAGTCGACCGAGATGGCCTTAGCAAGACTTCTCCGAGCGGCTCATCTGTCAGGATGGCGTAGACACAGTCGCATCAGCTGGCAGGCTGAGCATCTGTCACCGTCACTGCGGAAGATACTGCTGAAGAACAATTTTCGCGCAAGCGTCGTTCCTGATTTTATGTTCCGAGAAAGACGGACGGTCCTCTTTATCGATGGTTGCTTCTGGCATTCTTGTCCGCAGCATGGGACAGTCCCTTCCTCTAACGTCGACTACTGGGGACCCAAGCTGCTTCGGAATCGCAATAGGGACCGCTTTGTCGATGCTGCTCTTTGCCACCTTGGTTGGACCGTTCTGCGGGTTTGGGAGCATGAACTCAAGCAGCCGGAACGTTTGACAAAGTGGCTCTTACGGCAGTTGAATCCAGGGTGAAACGAGGCAACAACTGAAAACCTCACCCCATCTCAATCACCCTGGCCACAACCCCACGGCATTCCGAGCACAACCCCTGCAACACCAAGTCCCCACCCACGACTGTCCCGGCAAAGTCAGTGATAGTGACCTCATGGCGGCTCTGGACGCACCAGACGTTGGACAACAGTAGCGTCTTGGCGTGAGGCGGGGACCTTGGCCCATAGCTTGGCCGCAGGGTCGGTGAATTTCGGAATGGACTCGATGTTCTTGGGGTTCACGACTTGATCGTCTGCACGTTTCTCATGGCAAGACATCTCATCTTGGGCAGGCTTCGTCTTTAAGTCGATAGCTTGCGACCTAGGATGGTTTCGACGGCCTCCATTTTGGATTTCATTCGGCTATTTGGACCTGCCCGATAGTCGATCTTGATTTGCGAGCTTATACGTGGGCAATCGCCCTCAAGAGCTTTGAAACAGTCAGTGACAACTGCCATGACCTCAGCCCAATCGCCCTCAATGATCGTACCCATTGGTGTCAATTGGTAGGACAAGCCACTCCTGTCGATGACATCAAGTATGCGAGCTACATAGGGGCTCTTGCTTTCCTCTTTTGTGGACGGCGTTGCGCATTTCAGCGATCGTGGACGCCTGTTTCAGGCTGAACGTGGACGGCGTTTCAGCGCCATCATGGACGCGCAGGGATGCGCGCAAGCGAGGGGTTAAATGTATCTCAGTCATCTGCCGGCCGCCGCAAGAGTGCTGACGCGAAGCGCTTTGGTATTTCATTGCAGTGCAGACTTATCCACGGTGGCGGGCGGCGCTTGCGACGAACCGGCCGACGCGGTGGGTAAGTCGTCTTGGTACTGAGACGGTGGCATTCATTGAACTTGCTTTTTATCGCGTAGCGTGCCTCCCTTGAGGTCAATTCGGTGGCTACTGTGCACCACCCGGTCCAGAATGGCGTCAGCCAGGGTTGGGTCGCCCAAGTAGGTGTGCCAGGCATTGACCGGCAGTTGACTGGTTATCAAAGTCGAGCGCGTGCCTACCCGGTCATCGAGCACCTCCAATAGGTCGTTCCGCTCCGGCGCACCCATAGGTGAAATCGCAAAGTCATCAATGACCAGCAGGTCCAACTTAGCCAGTTGGGTGAGCCTGCGCGCAAAGCTGCCATCGCCATGTGCCACCTGCAACTCATCAAAGAGCCTGGCGGCGCGAA
>Ga0209123_1003155_pt1 | contig 12770 bp, 13 predicted proteins | sample BarGraIncu00431A_FD_184500 | JGI IMG/M metagenome (GOLD analysis project Ga0209123, IMG submission 184500) | Arctic peat soil microbial communities from Barrow, Alaska, USA - Barrow Graham LP Incubations 004-31A (SPAdes) (version 2) | ecosystem: Environmental > Terrestrial > Soil > Wetlands >...
TTGGAAACTACTAATTTCTCTAAGATCCATTCCAAAATATCTCCAAGCATTTCTATTCCAGCGGAAGCCTGCTATAGACTTAGGGCCTACAAAGGTAAGCCATGCCCAGAAGCTGTCACCTCTTCTTGGCCATATATATACTGATCTAAAGCGGCAAGGCCTGATTGCACCTTGGTCTATGGCTAAAGGGGTAGCGCCAAATTGCTGTACCTTGGGCTGAGATGGTGTAAAGTTTGGTGGAGAAGAAGGGGGTCCACCCTGAGAACCACCCGGTGCTCTGCCTTGTGGGAAAGATGGGAAAGGTGACATCTCTCTATAGTAGGGGCATGAAATGGGTACATATTGAGTTTGTGATTCATAAGTATAAGTTGGATTATAGATTTTAATACCATCTTCATCAATATACATTAAGTTAGCTCCTAAAAGTATTTACTATATAGTATATGATTTAGTATAAGAATTTGTTATTTTATTTTTATAAAATTTAGAATATAAATATTTATTAGAAAAATACAAAAATAATATAAAAGTGGGTTGGTGTATTTTACGAATAAAATCAAAAATAAGAAAAAAGATGGAATAGTTATTAAAATCATTATAAAACATAAAAGGTACAGTATCGTATAAAAACAATACTGTACCTTTTACTAGTTTGTATTAATAAAATATATCTGAAACTATAGATCAAAGGTTTTGCTCGTAGCAGCTCCAACTTCTTTGACAATTACATCAGTTTCAAGTTTAAGAAGCTTTGCAACGTATTTTGCTGTACTTGCTTGAAAAGTTAAGGTTATGATTATTGCCATAAAGGTAACAGCTGAAATTATTGATGCATTATTAAGGTTTAAACTTATAATCATTCCTGCAAGTGCTGCGGGTATAACACCAGTTTCTCTAGTCCACATAAGGTATAATAACTCATTTAATTTCCATTCAGCTTTTTTATCAAATATTACTGAAATAAATACGGAAACTGGTCTAGCGACAAACATTAATAGAAAGACAATTAATAAAGCTTGTACCCAATATTGTCCTAATAACACAAAGTCAATTTGTGTTCCTAAAGTAATAAATATCATAATTCTAAGTAAAGAAATAAAGGTATCCTTAAAATTAACATGTAAACTCAAATTTATATCGGCCATTTTAAGATTAAACATCTGCTTATTGCCACAAACCATTCCAACCATAAAAGTAGCCATAAAGCCACTAAACCCTAAACGCTCTGCTAGAACATATGCTCCTAAAATAGCGGCAATTGCAACTTCGGCGGAATGCCCCTGTAAAAAATTATATTTCTTATCAGAAAGTAGAACAGAAATTGAATATCCAACTAATAATCCGATTAAGATACCACCACAAGCTGTTGTTATAAGTTTTACAACGCTACTGCCTAGACTAAAATTTCCACCTTGAATTATTCCTATTATTGCAAAGGTTATAATAGCACCTGCAGCATCATTAAATGCTGATTCAGAAATTATTGTTTGCTTTACTTTGTTGCTTATATCTATCTTTTTAAACAATGGTACTAGTACAGAAGGATCTGTTGAAGCAATAACTGATCCTAATAACAGTGCGGACATAAAATCTATTTTTAGTATTTTGTATGCAAAGAAACCAGTTATGAAAGAGGATACTAAAACACCAACTGTGGATAAGGTGAATACCGATGTTTTTACTTTATTTAAAACATGTAATTGTACTTCTCGTCCCCCATCATACAAAATATATGCAGCTCCAAATGTAAGTATTAAATGATTGCCAGTAGTGTATTGCTCAAAATCTAAGATATTAAGAAATGAAGGCCCTAAAAATATTCCTGCGAAAATGAATAATACGACATCAGGAATAGGAATAATTTGGCTTAGTTTCACACAAATAACTCCTGTAAATATTAAAATTGCTAGTAGTGTCATTAAATTCTCTGTTACATTTGCTGCATTTCCACTCATATTTATACCTCCAATATTTAGTTATATTTTTTAAAAACCATAAGAATGAGTATATCATTTTTAACTACTAAGTATCAACCGACATAATCAGTCATTTTATTTAATTTAGGACTCTATGAATAGATGTAAAGCATTCCTTATTGTAATTTTATGTGTTCTTAATATACTATTATTTATTAGAACACTTGCTGTAATTATAGCTGTTATTATATTGAAGCTTGCCCATTTTCTATTGATTATAGAATTATATTTATTATAATGGTAATATTTTGATTGATGAAAAATGTTATAATTAAATTTATAATAACAAATAAAATGTGAGGTAATAATTATTAATTACACAGGAGTATTTGGTTAAGATTAGATGGAGGTAATTATATGGAAGATAAGAAGATAAAAACAAAGGTTTTAAGACCGAGATTTGAGAGTGATTTAGATGTCATAGAACTCTCTAAAGAAAATATTGAGGATGAAAGCATATTCTCTTATGGAACAGTTAGTGATTGCTCATTAGAAAACCATGAAGCAGATAGAGTAAATTTTAAACAAGTAATATTTAAAAAAGTCATTTTTAATAAAATAACTTTTAGAAGAATAGAAATGACTGATGTGAGATTTGAGAATTGTGATTTATCAAATGTGGATTTTAATGAGGCATCATTACATAGAGTTGAATTTATAAATTGTAAAATCATTGGCATAAATTTAAGTGAAACCACATTTAGAGATGTTGTTTTCGAAAATTGTAATGGTGAATTTGCTTTTTTTAGTTATTCTAATTGTAAGCAAGTTGCATTCCTTGAGTGCCAATTACGTTCTTCAGATTTTCAAAATTCTAAATTTGTAAAGGTTGAATTTCGTGAATCTAACCTAACGCAAGCTCAAATGAATTTTACAAGCCTTAAAGGAATAGATTTCACAAGTTGTGATATTGAAGGTTTAGGAATAAATATAATCGATATTAAGGGTGCAAGAGTAACCACTATTCAAGCAATTTCTATTTCTTCAATACTAGGTCTTATTATTAAATAAAATCAACATTAAAACAATTGTTATGTAGAACAAATATAACAATTGCTTTTAAACGCAAAAAAAGTATATATTACGTATAATGCATTAATCGTATTGCAATACGCGTAATATATACTTTTTTATTTTTTTGTTTCTAAAATTTAATTTGTGGAGTTGCTTTTTCTTTTTCATCCACATTAAAGAAAGGCTCTTCCTTAAAATTAAACATACTTGCAATGAGGCTAGACGGAAACATCTGAACAGAGTTATTATAATCCATAGCTACATCATTATAAAATTGTCTTGAATAACTAACTTTATCTTCTGTTTTTGATAATTCGCCTTGAAGTTCAAGAAAATTTGTATTTGCTTTAAGTTCTGGATATGCTTCAGCTACTGCGAATAGTTTTCCAAGTACCTGCGACAATTCACCATTAGCCTTCATCATATCGCCTGGGGTGTTTGAGGAAAGGTAGTTAGTCCTAGCTGATGTTACTGCCTCAAAAGTACTACGCTCATGATTAGCATAACCTTTTACAATTTCAACTAGGTTAGGGATAAGATCAAATCTTCTTTTTAGCTGTACATCTATCTGGCTCCAAGAATTTCTCACTTTATTACGTTTGCCTACAAGGCTGTTATAAATAAGAATAAGCATTAAAACTAGTACGCATATTATAATCAATGGAATTAAGATAAAAAATCACTCCCTTTAATTTATAGTGTAGCACAAGGCTACACTAATTAATTCTCTTAACTTTAAAATAGTAATACATCAAAACTGAAACTAGCAGTAGAAGGGTAATTGCATCAGAATGCACGTATGCATCAGAATGCACGTATGCATCAGAATGCACGTATGCATCAGAATGCACCACCGCCGCCTCCGCCTCCGCCACCACCGGAGCTGCCACCACTAAATCCACCGCCACCACCAGAAGCTGATGAAGCCTCAGAACTTGCAACGCTTTGAGCTGTGCTTATTGCACCCTCAACTGTATGGATAGTATCATCAAACATCGTACCAAAGCCAGCAAAGTAACCGTAACTTGCTCCATACATATAGGTAAGTCCATAATTATTTAAATCATTATCTGTGAAAACAATGGGAAGCTGCTTTATAACTTCCTTTGCCACGCCAAGTGAAATGGCATAAACAAGATAATGTTCCCATAACACTATAGATCCAATGTCAGCTTTATCTAATCTGCTAAAATCCTTCAAAAAGTTTTTGAAAGATAACCACATTACATATTGTTCATTTCCGTATGCTGTTCTTCTTTTTATAAATAGTGAGAAAATAACTAAGATAATCCCTTGGATAATTAAAACCACAGCAATTGTAGTGAACATTAGAAATGTTACAGCTGCTCCAATTAACGAAAAAGCAAATCCTGCTAATACACCAAGTAAGATTCCTTTTTTACAGGTTTCATCAAAAAAGTTGCTTTTAGCAGCTTCATCAATTACTAGTTTTGACCATTTATCATAATCAGCCTTAAATTCTAGTGCATCCTTCTTTTTCTTAACATAACCTTTTATTTCATCAAGGGTTACACAATTTCCATTTCCTATTTTAACTATAAACCAGCTTATCAAAAACTCTTCATGTTTCTTTAAAGATACTAGTGGTGGATTTTCATTTAACGTAATTATATATTGATCTATTTCTTTTGTATTAAACAGACCCTTTTTACTAATCTTATTTTGAGATATTATAAGTTGTTTCTTTCTTGTAAGATCCATAAGAGTGGCCATTACATCTCGAGTATTAACGATTCCAAAAGACATTAAAACACTCATCACGGCTGGAGTATAATCTCCAGGAAGTTCTCTGTAGTATTTACCCTCAAAGATAGGTTTAATCTCTTTATCATATTTTTTATAAACAGATATAATTACTGGGAACCATAGCAGTATGAAAAGTAAGGCTAAAGGAGTACCTATAGACTTAAGTTTTGTCTTAGTTAGTTCTTGCGCTGCTTGCTTATCAACCTGATATTGATACTCTTGCTTTGCATTCTCCCTTGCTACATTAGCTTTGTTTGCAAGGACAGCTTCATTTGCCATTATTCTAGGTAAGGCATTTTCATCCACTATATTATTTGATAGTGGAACAAGTGAAGTTGGAAATAAAACTAATGTTTCTACAAAAGTGCCAGGTGAAACTGATGGCACAGTAAATTCTATATTACTGCTATCCAATATAGAAGATTCACCCAATAATGATCCATGAGCAAAAACTTTAAGTTCCTCTTTTGTAGCTCCAGAAGGAAGTGTTATTTTTATTTTTATGTTATCAAGTCTTGTTTCCCACCTAGTGTCAACGAGCTTTCTGTTAAACTCAGCAGTGTCTTTATATTTTGTAACAACATCAAGTAACTTGTACTTTATAACAAAAGTTTTTTCTTGATTTTCAGATGTTTCAAAAATCTTAAATTTTGCGAAAGGGTCTTCCAGTGCAAAGTTATATGTGCCGGGGGAGCCTGTGTCATCAAGAGAATTACCGGAATTTATCGTAAGTTCTTTCAATTTATCATTTTCCAGAAGATAAACTTTTTGATTTTGTAGACCTTTTGTTTGAGAAAAATCAACATCTCTAGTAACTCCATTAAACTGACCGTCGAAATTATAAGTAAGTATATCTTCAATATTAGCTGACCCGTCCTTGTTTACTAATACATTAATATTATACCTAGATATAAAATAGGACCTATTTTCCGAGGCATGTACTGGATCGCTAAATCCAAATAGGGTAAAAATAATAATTACTATAAACATTCTAGTAAAGACTATTGTAGAGTTTCTTTTCATAAATTCACCTCCGCGTAATCTTATTATAAACAATATTTCCATTAATTTCATTATATTTATAAATTTATATCAATATAACTTATTCTTATAATATCCATTAACTTGACATCAATATACATTGAATTAATTAACTTAAGTATTTATAATACATTATAGAGTGATTTGTGGAATTTTTATATATAAATTTAAGAAAGGGGATAGTGTATGTATGATATAGCTATAGTTGGAACAGGAGTAAGTGGTATTTTTCTTGCATATACTCTGCTGATGTCAGAGACAAAATTGAAAATACTTATGATAGAAAAAGGACAAAAATTTATAGATAGGATATGTCCTATTGAAAGTGGCAAAAGTGAAATATGTATTAATTGCAATGTTTGCAATAAAGCGCAGAGGTTTGGAGGAATGGGAAAATCCGAGGGGAAGTTTAATTATACTAATGATTTTGGTGGTAAGTTAGGTGAAAAGATAGGCAATGAAGTCGTAATTAACTTAATGGAAGAAGTGGATAAGATTTTATGTTTATTCGGGGCAGGCAAAGTTAAATTGTATTGTACAGAAAATGAAGAACTGAAATCCCTATCAAAAGGTAAAAATTACAATATATTAACTGCAAAGGTAAGACATTTAGGAACCTCGGTATCCGATGAAATTTTAAATGAAATGTATTTGCATCTTAAAAATAAGGTTGATATTAAGTTTGAGACAAATATAACATCTATAGAAAAAACAGATAGTGTATTTAAATTAAATAATTGTAATGAGATTTTCAAATCAAGGCAAGTTGTATTAGCTACAGGCATAAGTGGAGGAGAGACATTTCTAAAATATTGTAGATCATTTAATATAGAGCCATATAGAGGTAGGGTGGATTTAGGGGTTAGGGTTGAAATGAAGACTAATGAACTGGAGACTATACTTAAAAATTCATTTGAAACCAAGATTAATTATAAAACCGATGAACTTGAGGCTACAACTCATTGCATGAATCCTAAAGGGAAAGTAATTAAAAAGTATCAAGAAGGACTTGTTATGGCAGATGGTCAAAATTACACTGAAACAGATAGTCCAAGTTGCAACTTGAATTTCTCAATTCTTACGCCAAAATATTTCTCTTCTTATAATGAAGCAAAAGAATATGCCATAGGTATAATTAAATCAATAAACAAAGGGAGGGGAAGAGTAGTAATTCAAAGATTTGAAGATTTAATAAAAAACAGAGTTACTACAAAAGAACAATTAAATAAAAACAAGATTAAGCCCACCCTTGAGGGGGAGGGAGGTAATTTATATAATGAAATCCCGAAAATCTATATCGATGCGCTACTTAGAATTTTTGAATCGATAGAAAATTTGACGAAAAATTATATATGTAAAGAAACTTTATTATATGGGATTGATGCGAAATTTTATGAGCCTGAGATTAGTACAGATGAACATTTTCAGTCTAAGAAGCATGGTCTTTATATTTTAGGAGATTGTTCTGGAGTAACCTATTCATTATCTCAGGCCGCAGCAAGTGGAGTATATCTTGGTAAATATCTTTTGGAAAATTTATTGTTTTAATATTTTTAGCACCTCTTCACCATGTTCAGCAGGTTTAACCTTGGGATAAGTTTTGATTATAACGCCGTTTTCATCAATAATAAATGTTGAGCGTACAATTCCCATATATGTTTTGCCGAACATCTTCTTTTCTTGCCACGCGCCATATGATTCAATAACAGTATTTTCTGGATCACTTAATAAATAAAAAGGTAAACCGTGTTTGTCTTTAAATTTTTGATGTGTTATAGCATTATCAGTGCTAACCCCAATAACTACAGCACCTACAGCCAATATGTCATCATATACATCTCTAAAACTACATGCTTCTTTTGTGCAACCAGGGGTATTATCTTTAGGATAAAAATAAAGAACTACCTTTTTACCTTTAAAATCTTCTAAAGTTATATCCTGGTTTTGTTCGTTTTTTAATGTAAAAGTAGGGGCTTTATCTCCTTCTTTAAGCATAATTATAACTCCTTTATTAAAATAATTTATTTTTGTGTTAGATTGTTCTGAACATGATGGAGCTACAAGGCTAAAGTTACTAGCGGGCTCCATTAAAATATTATATCTACTTTAACATATATTAAGCAAGTTTGAAATAATAATTTATGGTTAAGTGGGTAAACTATACAAAACATTGGTAATATACAGTGTAATTATTATATGTGAAGGGAGAACAGTTATGAATAAAAACAAATCGGAAGAAGAGAGAAAAGTGAATATAAGATCAGATATTAATGAAGAGGTTAGTGATGCTTCAAATTCTGATGTTACTAGAATGTATAACATGCCAGGTATGGCTAGTGGCCCAAGTGATTCAACGGAAGAAGAAAAAAGACATTTAAGTGAACGATCAGCAGCATCCAAAGGCAGTACTAAAAAATAATTTTAGGGCAGGGTTGGCCTGCCTTAACTTTTAATATAACATATGGTCATGAGCAAAATTAAAACTACTCACATAGTGTACAAGCTTTGCAAAATAAATTTATTGATAAACAGTTAATTTGTTTTGCAAAAAAAGAAGTAATGCGATAAAATTGTTTTAAGAAGATACAAAAAAGGTTATAATTTTAAACAATAAAATTATAAGTGAGGAGGATATTTTTATGAAATATTATGGAAAAACTTCTTTATCATCCGTGTTAAAATTAATGCTTGATAGTTTAATAGTTATAGGTTTTATTGTGTATTTATTAATACTCAGAAAAGCACTTATAACGCAGCAGGTAAACTTACTTAACGCTAAAAATATTATTACATGTATTTTATTTGTATTAGGTGGTTTCGCACTTCTTTGTGTAATGTATTATCTTAGATGTATTATGAATTCATTAGTTAAAGCAACACCTTTTATTAATCAGAATGTTGAAAGTTTAAAAAATGTTGCTATATCTTGTTTTGTAATTTCAATTTGTTATGTCATTAATTTTTTTATTAATAATCAATATTTAAATTTCAAGTTAATAGAAATAGATGTAAAAGGTATCCATACGGATATTGAGTTTATAATTTTCTTTTTTGCAGGGTGTTTTACATTAGTTCTGTCTAAAGTTTTTAGACAGGCAATTGAGGTTAAAGAGGAAAATGATTTTACTGTATAGATATTTGGATTATATAATTTAATTGAGGTGAAAAACATGGCAATAATAGTAAATTTAGATGTAATGATGGCCAAAAGGAAAATTTCCTTATCTGAACTGGCAATTAGAGTAGGGATTACGAATTCAAACTTATCTATATTAAAAACAAATAAAGCAAAGGCAATAAGATTCTCTACTTTAGAGGCTATATGTAAGGAACTTAATTGCCAGCCAGGAGATATTTTAGAATATAGTGAAGAAAATTTATAATTAAAACATCGCACTAACTCATGAGTTAATGCGATGTTTTTAATTATAAAAATTAGTTACATATCTACTTTACTTACAGTTCGAAGTCTTCCTTTAATAGGTCTATTTTGTAATTCTTCAAACACAAGCTCACCTTTATTATTTAATATTTCTACAAATGTAGATATATCAATTATGTTGATGATTCCAATATCATCCTTAGTCATACCATCAATGCTGCAAAGTGTACCTACTATATCCATAGCGCGCATCTTGGTTTTCTTCCCTGCATTGATATGTAATTTGAGTATTTCGCGGCTAAGCTCTGCGCCTTTAGCCTCTTTAACCTCAGGTCTAGTATTCATTTTATCTTCAAATTCTTCTTTGGCATCACTCACGACTTCTGATTTTGGATTTTCCATTAAAAGAATCTCTTTACCGATATAATGCTCGATATCATTTAAATACCTGGTTTCATTTTGGGTTACAAAAGTAATTGCGCGGCCCATTTTGCCTATGCGACCAGTTCTTCCTATTCTATGAACATAACTTTCTTTATCATTAGGTATATCATAATTAACTACAAGGCTGATATTATCTATGTCTATGCCTCTAGCTGCAACATCTGTAGCTACAAGGTATCTAAAACAACCTTTTTTAAAATCATTCATCACCCTTAATCTATCAGGTTGCTCCATTCCTCCATGGATTTTCTTACAGGTATAGTTGAGCCGTGAAAGCTGATTATAAACTGCATCAACCTTTAATTTTGTGTTACAAAATATTATACAACTATCAGGATTTTCAACTATTGTCAAAGCTTTTAAAAGGTCTATTTTATCCAGTTCATGCACGTTACATCGCAGCTGGGATATATTATCCACCGCTTTATTTTGCTCCTCTATTTCAATGTGGATAGGATCATTCATGTAATTATGGCATAAATATTCTATGTCTTTAGGCATTGTGGCTGACAGTAACATAGTAAGGCGCTGCTTAGGCAAAGCTCTTATTATTGTTTCTATCTGATCTACAAAACCCATGTTTAGCATTTCATCAGCTTCATCTATTACAAGATACTTTATATTTGATGTATCTAGCGTTTCCTTATCTAAATGATCTATAATTCGACCAGGGGTACCAACTACAACATGTGTTTTTTGTTTAAGTTCTTTTTTCTGATCGTAGAAAGGAGACTGGCCATAAATTGCAGCAACCTTAAGTCTTTTAAATCTACCTATATTAAAAATATCTTCTTTGACTTGGATGGCTAGTTCTCTAGTTGGTGTAAGCACTAATGCTTGAGGTTTGTTTTCTTCCCAATCTACTAATTGGCAAATAGGGATGGCATATGCGGCAGTTTTACCGCTTCCAGTTTGGGATTTAACTACTACGTCCTTTTGAGATAGAACCGCTGGAATAACCTGCTGTTGCACTTTTGTAAAATCTTTAAAATTTAGCAGTTTAATTGCTTTTAATAAATCTTCACTTAAATTAAAACCATTAGAATTTTCTTTTATCATTAGATCATCACTTTCCTTATAATTGTATTATCGCTAAGAATAAATATATTTTTATTATAGCACACACATTAATTTCAAAGTAAATCTTCAGGTCATTTTAGATTCATTATATATATCAGCTAAATATTTAAAATCAGGGCGACCAGCAGAGTCTAATAGGTAAGCAGATGTCTTTGCATTTTCTTTCCTATAATCATTTAATTCATTAATTATTTTATCTGCATTTGCAATGCCTATTCCGTGTCCAAAATAAAGTTCATTACCTAGGTTTATGACATTTTCCCCTTGCCATTCAGGAGTCGTTGGATTTACATCAGGGTTATTAAAATATTGTCTATCTCCTGGTAAATAATCACTTCGTTTTGATATATAACCTACATCCTCAATAGGATTATTTAGATAATGCCAGTTCATTAACTGTATTTCAGGAAATACCTTGTTAAAAAGCTTATCACCATATATATTAAGTAGCGCCTTATAATAAATAATAACCATAGCAGTGGCGCATTCAGTGGCATATTTAGAACTATTTATATCGATATCGCGTATAGCATCGCTTGGCAATATACCTTTTTTTAATTTAAAAGCACCTTCATCAGTGCGGTTCCAATAGTCAGGATTACAGGTAGATTTGCGAAAAGTGCTAAAGTTCATATCACCTGCATTAAGTTTTTTAGAAGCATTAATAATATTTTCTCGTAGTTTAAGTTCAAACTGCAACTGAGCAAGTGAGGTATACTCATACCGTCCTTTGCTTAAATCCATCATGGTTAGAATCTTTTTTTCAACATCGCTCCATTTATATTGATTTATTAATAAATCGATTTTAACAATATCGCTAGAAATTATTATCATTTACTAGCCTCCTCATATTCTTTATATTAATATTAGTCTTTCAAATTATGAATTATCAAAACATTAGGCCAGTCTGGGCGGTACGTATTTGATTAGGTATAGAAGTTTTAATCCACGAATCCCATAAACTGAAATTTTCATAATGTAGTCTTAGAGAAAAATTTGATAAGAGCGACTGATTATCATCGTCTAATTTATTAAAATTGTTGAATAAGGTATTTTCATTGTCAGTTAGGGATGTTAAGGGGTCGCAAGTATTAAGAGAAATCCGTTTGCATAAATATTTTGCAGTCTTAGATACTATATAACGTATAGGCTTACTAGTGCGTTGAAAATTTTCACCTGTAAAATATAGAAATGGAGAGTTTTCTTTAAAGAAGCGAAAAAAATCAATATATTGTTTTTTACCGTTTTTTTCCTCTGACATATCTATTGAGGGTACAAAGTCCAGAAGTTTACGGGCTAATTTAACATCGGTTGAGACATCTGATTCTAAATAATTTGCAATTAACATTAGGCTATATGGATCCCTTGCCTCGAAAAAAGCCCAGATTAAATCTAGATTGAAAAGACCTTCTCTGTTTCTAAAGAAAATTGTGTCAACTAAGCTAGGCAAAATTGTTTTATCATTGTGAACTTTAACTAAAAGTAGAGCAGTAACGTCAAAAAGTTCATCATGCTCACTGATTATACTAGGCTCAGTTAAACCTATTTTAAAAATAGCTTTAAGAGCGGGGTGAGTTATTTCATTATTGCTAGAGCGTAAATACTGAATTTTCGAGAAATTTGAGTTTGCTAAATTATCTAAACACATATAAGCTCTCCCTTCATTTTGTTATTCTATAAGTAATTTTGAAAAATAACGATATTATATTCTATTAGAAGTAGAGGCAATATGTGAAAGCTATTAAATAATATTAAGGACAACAAATACCCCCCCTGAACAAGTTCAGGAGGGGTTAGCTAGTGCTAATTAAGCATTTTTATGTTTTTCGTAAAACTCAGTGTAATTTTTAAGTTCTCTTTTTAGAAGATTTGGAGTATCAAGTTTATAAGGACAGTGATCTTTACAGTGACCACAGTCTATACAATTATTTATAAGCTCCATTTTCTCTTTAAAGCTATCTTCTAAGAAATCTTGGTAAGGAGCCCTTTTGAGAAGAAGGGTCATTCGAGCGGATGTAGGAATTTGAATTCCTGCAGGGCATGGAAGACAATACCCACAACCACGG
>Ga0209123_1003156_pt1 | contig 12766 bp, 13 predicted proteins | sample BarGraIncu00431A_FD_184500 | JGI IMG/M metagenome (GOLD analysis project Ga0209123, IMG submission 184500) | Arctic peat soil microbial communities from Barrow, Alaska, USA - Barrow Graham LP Incubations 004-31A (SPAdes) (version 2) | ecosystem: Environmental > Terrestrial > Soil > Wetlands >...
CATATTTCTTAGTTCTTCTATTATAAAATTCAATCATAATATAACCCCTTTCATGCAAATAAAGTGATTAATTATTATTATCACTTGTTAATATATTGTCAATCTATAATACTTGAACTTCGTATAAAAATACAAGTTCGACACAAAATGCTTGTTCAATTATACCATTTAATTCTATTTGAAACAAAAATAACTACATATATAGAATCATATGATTTATGGACACTAATATATTAAAGTCGAAACAGTGTACCCAATTATTTTTTATGATAGTTGATTAGTTTTAATAATTTATAAGTCTCCTGCTCCAGTATAAATAAAAAAAGTATCCATTAAAGATGATAAAGATATAATAAAAAGCAAAAATATTATAGTTCATAGTACAACTAACTTTGTAGATACCAAGATTTCTAATTATAAGGGTAGAGAATCGGTTTTTAGATATTTTAGTCCCTTCTACTTGAAATTTATGTTATTATTGGTGTATAAATTAACTATAATTTAGTACCCACTTGCAAAGTAGTGTGTAGTAGAGATTATTTGTATTTTCAAGGTTGAACAATAGTAGGAGGTGAGCCACATCAAAAATAAAAAAAAATTAAGGTTTATATCAATTACAATAGTTGTTTTATTTGCAATTGGATATTTATTATATTTTTACCCTATTCAAAAATATTTAGCAGAGAAATCTTTTGAAAAGTATATATCAGTTCAAGAAATAAGCAAATATAATATTAAGGATAAGCGCATATTGAAAGATTATACCCAAGATGGATACTATATTGATGTTGTGTATAAAGATGATGATGATTATATATACTCTTATAAGTATTTTGTCGGCAAAAATCCCTTTAAATATAATATAAGTTGTGAAGTGTATAATAAGCAAAACACATCTGTTGGTATAACTGGGCAGAAAATAAAATATCCTCCGCTAAGAAAATAAAATTCATTAACTCGTATTTTTTTCAAGTTTATTTGGTCTTATCCTAAGCTTCCATAAGAACATTTCAATGAATTAGATTTACAGGTACAAGCGACAACATATCTAATAAAATTAAGCCACACAATGGAATTGGTATCCATAACGTGGCTCTTGTTGTTTTGATAGCGATATTGGGATATGTCGATATTCGAAACACTTCCATATATAATAGACTTGGTAGTTGTCATCTTTAGTAGTTACGTCGGCATAAAAGAAGATTACGTAGCAAGTAACTAATAATAATTATATCTCTTTTATCATTAAACACTCGGTTACTCCTTTTTTATACAGGTTTGGAATAATTCCAACCTCCTTATAACCAATACTTTGATACAATTGTTTAGCTCTTGGATTAAAGTCTGCAACAACAAGAAATAACTTCGAAGATGTTTTACAAGTTGTTTCTTCAAAGTGCTTTAGTAGTTTTTTCCCTATTCCAAGATTACGAAACTCCTCCTTTACAGCTATAATATGTAAATACGGATAGCTATGGAAAGCACCATTAAGAATAAACCAAATGAACCCTAAGCATACACTTTCTTTATTTATGGCAACAAAAATTTCTCCTTTAAAAATTCCTTCACGTAAAGCTTTAATTGCTTCTCCTTCTTCAAAATATCTTCCTAACTCGGACTCCTCTAAAGCAATTTTGCAGTCAACCAAGTATTCGTTTTTAGCTTTGATAATATTTATTTCCATTAATTATTGCCTCCCATCAATTCTCATAAGAATTTACTCCCGCTAATACGTATAATATTACAAATTCGCAATAAAACATATAAATAATTATACCATAATTATCATAAATTAAGTATGTTTACAATTCTTTTGAAATGATTAAGAGCCTCGTGGATTTGAGTAGTTTATAATCCAAGCATTAGGAACATATTTAACAACAGCTTTAGTTATTTCAATCATAGGTTTAATACTTCTCATTGCAAAAGCAAATCCACCTGGTCCACATGTTTCCTGACCAACTAACCCATGATTTAATGATACTTTTTCATCTTGTTCACGCATTTCTAAGCCACCAGTTCTAATTTGTGTAAATACAAAGTCTGCATTTTTAAATGCTTCTTCATGAGAAGTAGTCCATTTAACATCTGCTTTTCCCATTACTTCTAATTTCCCTTTGTCAATATCTTGTAATACCAATTTTTCAATCGGCATTCTATCATAGGCATTCATAATACTTCTCACTATTCCAGTTGTATAACTGCTTGACCCTCCAACGATTACGATCTTGTACTTTTTCATATACTATCCTCTCCTTATTTATGTAATTTTTTTAGTATTTTTAAAAGGAGCATCGCTCCTAATTTAAATTTAATCATTTTACAATACTCCTTTTTTAATTCTTTAGATTATTAAACTGTATATTCTAAAATTATAGTTTCGCCAGCAACAGTATCTATATTTTCTACAGGAGTTATAGATTTTGTATTATCAGGATTAGTTATTAAAACAGGAGTTATTAAAGAAATACCCTTTGATTTAATAAATTCTCTGTCAACTTTTATTATAGGAGTTCCAACTTTAACTTTAGTTCCTGCTTGTGCTAATTGTTCAAAACCTTCCCCCTTCAATTTAACAGTTTCTAAACCTATATGAACTAAAAGTTCAATACCATTATCTAAAGTCATAGCAAAAGCATGCTTTGTATTAAATACTAAAGTTAATTCACCATCAGCAGGTGCAACAACAACATCATCTTCAAGCATGATTGCCAATCCATCTCCAACCATTTTTTGAGCAAAAACAGGATCAGGAACATCTGCTAAAGGCAATGTTTTACCTTTAGCAGGAGCAACAAATTTTAATATATTAGTGTTATCTTCTTTTTTCTTCTTTTTTAAAAATTCAAACATAAAAACACCTCTTCATTAATATAGTTTAATTTCATCTAAAGTCTAAATTGAATCATTTACACCATAATTAATACAAGTTATTGCATCAACCTTACTAGCAAACTTTACTATTTTTTATTGCTCTGTTTTTTGATCCGGAACGTTACTAACCCTAAAATAATCCAAGATCTTGTGTGTTCATAAAAAAGTATGAAATTATGGATAAATCTTAGGTGATTGTAAATAGCATAACGGAGCAAATCATATTTTCTTGTTGAAAATTGATTTACTCCGTTATTTACAGCATTTGCACAACTATTTAGTTATGACTAATGCCTCATCCTGGACTCAAGTCATAGGAATCAATTCTCCATCAGTTACAGCCATTAACTCTTATTGCTATTGTTCGCCATATACTAGTCATTTTCATTTAGAAGATTCACTATTATCTGCCATAATTTCTGTAACATCTTCTACTGTCTCCTCTCCATTACGAACGCGTTCCACGTACTCTTCAAAATCACTTTTTATAATACTTACCTGTGGCCCATAGATTACCTGAACTCCAGCACCTTTTTTAATTACTCCGTGGGCACCTGTGGATTTTAATATTTTTTCATCAACCGCCCCCGAATTATGCACAGTTAATCTCAATCTGGTAGCACATGCATCTATATCAACCAAATTTTTTTCTCCGCCTAGCCCTTTCAAAATCATAGGTGATAATACATCTGCTTTTGGGTCAATTGATTTTTTTGTAGATACATTCTTATTATTATAGTCATCTCTTGTATATAATTTAATCTCTCCTTCACTTTCCTCCCTACCTGGTGTTGCTAAATTAAATTTTTCAATGAAAAACTTAAATACAAAGTAATAACCTATTGCATAAATAATGAATACCGGTATAATCATTAACCAGTTTGTTTTAGCATTCCCTTGAAGTAACCCATATAATGTGAAATCAATCAATCCACATGAAAATGTTGTCCCAATGCAGATACTCAAAACATGGGTAATAACAAATGCTAACCCTGCAAAAACGCAATGCAAAGCATATAATGCCGGTGCAACAAATAAGAATGTAAATTCAATCGGTTCTGTAATTCCTGTTAAAAATGAAGTAAGTGCTGCTGAAAGAAGTAAGCCTCCAACCACTTTCCGATTCTGTGGTTTTGCACATTTGTACATTGCATAAGCAGCTCCTGGAAGTCCTGCCATCATGAACAAATATTTTCCTGTCATGAATCGACATGCCTCTACACTAAATTTTACTGTATTTGGAGATGCTAATTGAGCAAAATAAATGTTCTGCGCTCCGGCATATTTAACTCCATCGATAATCGCTGTACCACCAAGTCCTGTCTGCCAGAATGGTATATAAAACACATGATGAAGACCAAATGGAATCAACGCACGCTCTATAAATCCGAAAATAAATGTTCCAACATAACCTGAACCCATAACAAGTCCTCCAGCTGCAAAAATACCGTTTTGAATAATTGGCCAAATATAAAAACATATAATACCAACTAAAATATAAACCAATATCGAAATAATTGGTACAAATCTAACACCTGCAAAGAATGAAAGTACTATAGGTAATTTTTGTTTATAAAATCTATTGTGTAACACTGCAACTCCAAGTCCTACAACAATACCCCCGAATACACCCATCTGCAAAGAAGTAATTCCACAGACACTCGTAAGTGCTCCATTTAAGACTTTATCTGCATAACTTCCGTCCGCAAGAATGTAACCGTTTAATTCCAACATAGCATTGATGGTAGTATGCATTACTAAAAATGCTATTGCTGATGACAAGGCTGCTACTGCCTTTTCATTTTGTGCCAATCCAATGGCAACTGCAATAGCAAAAATGATTGGTAAATTTCCAAAAATGGTGCTTCCTACTTGTGACATAATTGTTAGCAGAGCGTTCAGTATTGTTCCCTTTCCCAAAAGTCCTTCTAAATGATAAGAGGCAACAGTCGTTTGATTTGTAAAAGATGCTCCAAGTCCTAATAACAATCCTGCAATTGGTAAAACTGATACCGGCAAGAAAAATGCTTTTCCGATTTTTTGAATCGTTGCAAATACCATGCCTTCTTCTTTTCTTTTTTTCATGTTTAAATCCCCCTTGTATAATTTAATTATTCCTATAGTCGCTTGCGAAATTAAGCAAGCATTTATTTACCTAACTTTTTTTCAAGTTAGGTGTTTATATTTTCCTCAATTAAATCGCAATATTAATAAAGACAAAAATGCAAGATAAACTGAGGTTAATAGCTTTTCACTTTAACTATAAAAACTGATATATTGTTGTAGTTTTATATTCTTCTCCTTTATCAAAGATTGGTGATTTAAAACTTTCAATATTTATGCTATTTGGATAAAATTGTGGTTCAATACAAAAACCACCTCTTTTTTTATAAACGAAACCACCTTTTCCTATTGTTTCTTTCATTGTATTTCCTGCATAAAACTGCAATCCAGGCTGATCTGAATATACTTCCATTGTTATTCCTTCTAATTCGCTAGATGCTTCTGCAATTTTTCTTATACCGATATCTTGATTATTTAATGCAAAATTATGATCATATCCCTGCGCTAATTTTAATTGCTCAGAATCATTCTCAATTTCTTCCCCAATTAATTTCGGTATAGTAAAGTCCATCGGCGTTCCTTTTACTGTAACTATTTCTCCAGTAGGAATTATTCCATCCTTAATTGGAGTATAATAATTCGCATTTATAGTTACCTTTGTATCAAGAATATCTCCGCTGTCATGACCATTCAAATTAAAATAAGTATGGTTTGTTAAGTTAATCAGTGTTTTTTTATCACTTACGCCTCTGTATGAAATTATAAGTCCGTTACCCTCTGACAAGGAGTATGTAACTGAAACATCTAAATCACCTGGGAATCCTTTCTCTCCATCAAAGCTTTTGTAATGAAATTCCACTGCACTGTCATTAATAACATTAAAACCCCATAAAACTTTATGAAATCCTCCATCCTTATCGCTGTGTATGTTGTTACCATTATTATTCTTCACTAAATGATATACTGTCCCATCAATTTTAAATTTAGCATCTTCAATTCTATTTACATTTCTTCCAACAGTAGCACCAAACATTATATTATTTGTAAAGTAATCTTCTAATTTATCATATCCTAAAGCAATGTCCTTTAACTTTCCTGATTTACTGACAACAAATAATGAAACTAATATGGCTCCATAATTAGTTACCTGTGCCTTCATTCCTTTTGAATTTGCAAGTGTAAATATATAGGCTTTTTTTCCTTCTTTCGTTATTCCAAATAGGTCTTTTTTAACGCTCATATTTCCTCCTTGATAACTCAATTACCATATATTTTATACATTTAATTTAAAAGTTTTTTAATATCCATTTTTCATCAGATCTACTACAACTGGATCCTTTGATGCCACCCCGTTAACCTTTAACTCAACAATCTTCTCTCTAAATTGTGGAAGATATTTTTCATGTGCAACCAGTAATTCATTCAATACTTGTTTTGCCTCACTTCCGTTTTTAACTAATGGGTTTATTGTAAAGGCTTCTAACGCCATTCCATAATCACCTGATAATGCAGCATTGATTGTACATTCTTCCATTGCTTTCATAATCTGCAACCATCCTTTTTCGAATGATCCCATCTCCCCCCATGCAATTTGTTCTGCACCTTTAGCTGAAATTCTACAAGAAACTTCAACAATAGAATCAGAATTAAGACAAGGTATAGCTCCATTATTTTGTGTACTTACCACCATGTGAATTCCTTTATTATTATATATTGCACTTATACATTCACACGCTGCATCACTATAATATGCTCCACCACGCTTTTGCAGTTGTTCAGGTTTTTTATTTAAATTCGGATTTTTATATATTTCAAAAAGAGAAGCTTCTACCTCTTTCATTTGTTCTGCACGTGTTCCACCTTTTTTGAATTCTTCCAAACTATGTTCTAACATCTCTTTTTCTAAATAGTAATAACGATGATATCCACATGGTAATAACTTCATAGAATGTAATAATTCCATTGGAAATTCCGCTTGATAAATGTTAGCTGGAGTTCCACCATTTTTTTCATTTATATGATCAATTAACTGTCCTGTAATATCTTTTCCTGCTTGGTCAAAAACTTTATGCCAATGAAAATGGTTCAATCCAGCGAACTGATAGTTTAATTGTGAAGACTGCATTCCAATACCTTTTGGTTCATTCATCATCGCAATCACTGGTACATTACACAATCCAATACACTTTTCCCATCCAAAATGCTTAATAATTGCTTCCGTAATAATTCCACTAGGATTAGTAAAATTAATAAGCCACGCATTAGGACATTGTAACTTCATATCATCGACAATGCCTTTTATTACTGGAATTGTTCTAAATGTTTTAAATATTCCACCTGCACCATTGGTTTCTTGGCCTAGCATTCCATGCAATAAAGGTATTCTTTCGTCTTTAATTCTTGCATCTAATAAGCCCACTCTAAATTGTGTAGTTACAAAATCAGCATCTGCTAATGCCTCTTTTCTGTTTAATGTTGTTACTATTTTTACATTATATGGCGTTGCATCCCACATACGCTGCGCCAACTTACCAATGATTTCTAATTTTTCTTTTCCATCTTCAATATCAACTAACCATATTTCACTTATTGGAAGTTCATCATATCGCTTAATAAAACCTTCCATCAATTCTGGTGTATAGCTGCTTCCCCCGCCAATTGTTACAATTTTTATAGATCCTTTCATATTTCTCCTCCTATCAAATGTTATAATTAAGATTTCTAAATAAGAAATTAACTCTTATATTAATACTATATTTCTTAAAACAACCTACGTCTACGGAAGTAGGTTGTTCTGGTTTTTTTTTCTAAAGATTCTTATCAATCAACATATTAGATTGAAACTTTTTGATACTTTTAACGACATTTCAGAAGGAAAGTCTCCTACGTCTATAAGTGGGAGTTAAATACAAAAGCTCATCAGAGTTTCCCCTAACGAGCTTCAAAATAATTATTAACAAATTCCACTGAAAAGTAATTTTGGATTATTTTTCTTCATTAATGTTCCTATCATCGACAATACCAATAACTTCTTGAATATAATCTATATTTTTTTCATAATCCATTCTAAAAATGCAGCTAAAAATAACATCTAACATATATTGCATTGCAATATGAGATGAGAACTGGGATATTCTGTTTCTAAGATTCTCTCTATCACTTATGTACAAATGATGCTTAATATAATTTGAAACAACACTCTTTCCAACTCTGCCTACCAAAATTACTTCTATCCCTTTTTTATGTAGTATTTCTACAATGGGTGGTAAAAAAGTTGCTTTGCCCGAATATGATAAAATAATAGCCACATGATTTCTCTTAGATGCAATTGCCGTACACCGCTGATCATAAAATGATTTCGAACAATTAACCATTCTCCCAATTGCGCGCATTTTATCCTGAAAATTTTCTGCAACATTAATATTATGTGCATGAGTATATATATCAATAATGTCTGCGTTATGTAATACTACTACAGATTTGTTTAGCTCCTCTACATCAATAGAATTGTACGTGTCAGTTATTGAAGCTTCATATAATTTCAACAACTTTTGAGCTATTATTCCTTGACTATCATTAAGTGCAAAAGGAAAATTAACATCAATTTGATTATCCCCTTTACTTTCTTCTATGATATCTTGAACAATTCTTACTTTAAGTTCATTAAACCCACCCATACCGATTTTTTTACAAAATCGATGAATTGCAGATTTTGATGCAAAAGTTTTTTCAGATAGCTTTTGTATAGATAATTTTTTAATTTCTTCTTTATTTTTCAAAATATATTGTGCTAATTGATTTTCCGTCGGTGTCAAGTTATCACAGCATTTAATCATATTTTCTATTGTCATAATTACCTCCTTGTTAACTTCAATTATTCATGCACTATATTAGATTGGATTGAATCGATAATCCTAATATATTTTACTTCAATTAGCAAGTAAAATTTGCCCGCTTATGCTTCCATATTTTACAACAGGGTCGTATCAGCAAACTAATAAATATAAATTCACTATAATAAGGTTACACCACTTCCGTATTAAGAACAATATCCAGATGTTGATAATCATATTTCATTCTTATCAGCATTAAGGTTTAAGATAATATTTTTTCAAGAAAATCAGAAATTATCCTGAAGTAAAAATTAGCTGCCTCGCACGCCAACTCGCTATCCATTTTTAGGTGACTGACCAGACCCCATAGAAGGTAACTGTAAGTTATCTTCAAATATTTACTTCACGATGAATAAATTCATATCACATATTACATTTTAGTATATCTTCACATGCCTGTCTTTAGTGTACTTACATATACTAGGTGTCTGATGCGACCCCATTACATAAATTGGTAACGCAGTGGACAATTTCTGTTTGCTAACCTGAGCTTCACCTGGTGGATGCTCTAGTGGTAGAAATCCATCGGTCACCATAACTAATTCTTTTCGTAGCTTTGCAACGAATTTTCTTACTGATCTTTTATGAGCATCAAACTCGTTTGGATAGAGTTCTTCCAATCGATCATGTACTCTTTTTGCTGTATGTTGTTGTTTGTGCGGAGCCTTCTTATCTTCAGTGAGCCATTTCAAGACAATATCTCTGTAGGGTGATAATTTGCCCTCACGCTTTTGTTTTATGGGCATTGGGATATTAAAATCTTCTTTATCAATATACCTTTTTACGGTAGAAAAATCATGCCCAGTAATTTCTGCAATTTTTCTTAAACTTTTTCCTTCAAATTTTCACAAATGTCTGATACGATATATATGTTCCATTGTTAGCATCTCCTTGTTCTCCTTTTCAGTTTCGTCACTAAAAAGGATAATATATTTTAAGGGTGCTGGCAATGGAATTTTTCCATTTTATGCTTGGGTTTTTAAAGGCCGGTCTGCATTGATTTTAGTATACCAGAAACACCTTTATCTAATTATTCAGTTTCTCTTGAATTTATTTTTATAATATACTAAGTTTAAATTATTGGTAGTAAATTAATTTCCTTTATATTCTATGTCGTAAGTTTGTATTTTATCATATCCCTTAGCAGTAACAGCACTCAAACGAATTATTGTGTAGTCTGGATGTGTAACTCCACCCGGAAAAAATATTTTCCACATATCATGCCATAGAGCCTTTTTTATTTCCATATCAGTTACAATCTCCGCTTCTCCAGTAAGCATGAGCCCTCTTTGTTCATCTGCTTTGCAGTAATATAAACATATTTTAGGATTTTCCATTATACTTTTCATCTTAGATGATGATGTATTTGTTGTTAAATATGTTACTAAACTAGATTCATTTTCGTCGAACATATTAACCAAGTCTGGATACTGATTAACATTTCTAAGATTTAATAATGCTCTTGTTTCTGGAGCATTGTCACTGGCTACCGTTGATAAATATACAACGTCTGCTTTATTCATTAGATCATTACTTAATTTAATTGCTTGAATTTTATCCATTAAATCGCACCACCCTATAAATATTTTTTTAAATTTTCATGTAGCAATATTACCACGAGGTATATTACTATATGGTATCATCCTATGTCAATATCTATTTAATAAATAAATCTTAAAAATTCATTTTCTTAACAAGTTATATTTAATATTTAAACTATAACTTGTTACTGTTATAGTTATTAGCCTTGACACATTTACTACCATATAGTAATATCCTAGATAACAGTAATAATAACTATGGTAAATAATATATGAAAAGGAATGATGTTAGTGTTAAATAATACACAAGGTGGATTTTTAATCTCTCAAATTAAACAAATTAGTGGAAGAATTTTCGAAAAAATACTTGCACAAAAAAATATAAATGAATTTAATGGACCTCAAGGAAGAATTTTATATATACTTTGGCAAGAAGATTCAATTCCTATTAAAGCGTTATCTAAAAAAACTGGTTTAGCTTTAACTACACTTACAAGTATGCTTGACCGAATGGAAACATCAGAGCTTATTAATCGAACATTCATAAAAACTGATAGAAGAAAAGTTTTGATTGTTTTAACAGAAAAAGCTAAAAAACTCCAAAAAAAACATCATAAAGTATCCTCACAAATGAATGAAATTTATTATGAAGGTTTCAGTGATGATGAAATACTACAATTTGAAAATTATTTATCAAGGATACTAAAGAACTTAAATCAAAAAGAAGAGGAATAAAACTATGGAGATTTGGGATATAGGAAAACTTATTAAAAATTTGAATCCTGTAAGTGGATGTACGGTAGGCTGTAATTATTGCTATGCGAGAGGTATCAACAATCGTTTTAAGATAACACCTGATTTTTCTGTTCCTCAGTTAATAGAAAAACGCTTTAAGAGAATTGCTACTAAGACACCAAATACTTATTTAATGACAAGTATGAGTGATTTTTCAGATTGGAAATCCGAATGGAGAACAATGGTTTTTGACATTATGAGTGAAAATCCTCAGCATGTTTATCTATTTTTAACCAAACGTCCAGAATCTATTAAATTTGAAACTAACTTTAATAATGTATGGATGGGGGTAACAATAACAGCTGAATGTGATAAAGGCAGAATTCAATCTTTGCGTGAAAATATAAAAGCCAAAAATTATTTTCTTGCCTTTGAACCATTATTTAGTGAGCTTGGCACTCTTGATTTAGAAGGAATAGGCTGGGTTGTAATTGGAACTGAAACTGGTAAACGAAAAGGAAAAATTACCGCTGAAAAGTCATGGGTTTTAAATATTGCTAAACAAGCTAAAGCAAAAAATATTCCCGTTTTTATGAAAGGATATCTTGCGGACATCATAGGTGAAGAAAATATGATTCAAGAACTGCCAAAAGACTTTCGTAAACAAATTGTTTTGTAAAGGAGAAACTTCTATGATAAAAGAAAATATAAAAGAAGTAAAAAACTATGTATCAAAATCTAATCTCCCTACTTATGATTATGTTATAAATCCTTATGTTGGCTGCCCACATGCATGTAAATACTGCTATGCAAGCTTTATGAAGCGATTTACAAATCACAACCAAGAAGATTGGGGATCATTTATAGATGTTAAGGTTTGTGATAAAAAGATAAATGTAAAAAAATTAGAGAATAAGACAGTTTCAATGTCCTCAGTAACTGACTGCTATAACCCTCTAGAAGCTAAATACAAAATAACTCGAGGAATTTTAGAGCAATTTAAAGGTTCAAATGTAATTTTAGGCATTATTACAAAATCAAAATTAATATTAAGAGATATTGATATTCTAAAACAAATTAAAAATCTTACAGTAGCTATTTCTATAAATACATTAGACGAAGGCTTTAAAAATGATATGGATCGTGCCAGCAGTATAAAAGACAGACTAAACACTCTAAAGACGCTACACGAAAATGGCATTTATGTTGTGTTATTTATGTCTCCAATGTTTCCATACATTACTGATTTTAAAAGTATTATAGAAACAAGTAAAGATTACGTTGATGAATATTGGTTTGAAAATCTAAATTTAAGAGGGGATTATAAATTTAGAATTCTAAAATATATTAAAGAGAAATATCCTCATCTGATAGACAAATATAAAGAAATTTATATTAAGAAAGACATGAATTATTGGGAACTTTTATCCAAAGATATTGATATTTATTGCAAAGAAGCTGGAGTAAAATATGTAAATTTCTTTTATCATGAACAACTCGTTAAAAATAAGTTAGAAAATAAAAAGAATCAGAATCGAGTAGGAGATAGATAATTAATTTATCTATCGACCTCTCACACCACCCTGCATACCGTTCGGTACAAGGCGGTTCTATAAGAACTAACAAGTTCTAAGATAATATTTCGTTATACTGATTAGA
>Ga0209123_1003159_pt1 | contig 12761 bp, 18 predicted proteins | sample BarGraIncu00431A_FD_184500 | JGI IMG/M metagenome (GOLD analysis project Ga0209123, IMG submission 184500) | Arctic peat soil microbial communities from Barrow, Alaska, USA - Barrow Graham LP Incubations 004-31A (SPAdes) (version 2) | ecosystem: Environmental > Terrestrial > Soil > Wetlands >...
CTTTTACAATAAGCAACTTATCATTCATATCTAATTCTACATCTTTCCACTCATTAACATATCCAACTATTTGCTCCATATTATTATCCTTTATGCTTTTCTCTAACTTCTGCTTAGGAAATTCAATATTCTCTTGCGTTTTATTAACTGTTGTATCTTGATCGTTGCTATTTGCATTTTGCTTTTCTACCTCACTATTTGATTTAATTTCTACAGATTTTTGATTTCCTGTTTTATCTAAATTTTTAACTTCTTTTATGTTTTCTATATCTTTTATTTCTTGTGTATCCTTATTATTGATTAAAGGTATTTTACTTTGTATCTTTTTTAAGCCATTAATTGAAACCTTCGAAAAATCCTTCACCCGATATATATTTTTTTCAGCAAATAAAATTATTATTACAATTAGCATTATACTGACAGCTACTTTGGAAATTTTTTTATAGTTTATTTCTCGTTTTAAGTTACCATATTCTATTATTATGTTTTTATTAGCAATAGCTTGAGTGTTTTTTTTATCTACTCGTATTACTTCATCTATGTATTGCAAAGCTTTATCATATTCCCCTTGCTTTATATAGCAATTACTAATATAATTATTCACATTTATAAAATTAAAGTGACTTTTAGAGCATTGCTCTAAAAGTTTTAGTGCACCAGATATATTAAATTTCTTTATTGACTCCAATGCATTTACATACAACTGTAATTTTTCTTTATCCCTCACGCTATCATTTAGATACTTTATTGATACTTTATCATTATTTCTTTTATAATTTATGCTCCAGGCCTGTTTAGCTTTTTCTAAATCACCTTTTATATAATATAAGATACCTTTCAAATTTAGGGCGGCAGCATTTGCATTATTTAGAGAAATACTTTTTTCACAAAGAGATAATGCCTTATCTATATAACCATCATTATATTTGTTCATCGCTTTAACGTATAATTTCCCTGATTTATCCATAAATTCACCTTTTATTCTATATATTTATGATTATTCTAATTATATCATATGATTAATTCTTTTAAGAGAATTATCTATAATTACGTTAATAAAAATATATATTAATTCATATTTAGTAGTAAATTTTTAAATCTTTCATATTATTATATTAATTGTAATATTTACAAAAAAAGTTTCAAACGTTAAAAGTACATATTTATTGTTTTAATAATATTTCCCAGTAAATATAATAAGTTTTACATATTATACAGTTATATTCTGCAAATATTATCGCTAGTATAATATTTGTAAGTTCTAAGGGGGAGCTTTATGATAAATAAAAAATTCTCTATTCTTATATACTTTTTAAGTACTATATTGGTATTAATTCTTTCAATATTTCTTTATAGGCTAATTACTCATATTAGCTACAATAATCCAGATGACAAAATAACCATATCAAAATATACTGTTCAAAAAATTTCTATTAACAACTCTTAAAGCCAGCAAAATCCACTTTATCACAAAATAAATTACAAACTAAAAGACATACTACTATGATAATATGTCTTTTCTTGTTATATGTTATTATAGATTAATATATATTATATTCACTCAATTTTAATAGTTTACTCCTTCGAAGTACTTTTAAAATACTCACTTACAGATTTAGTTATGGATCCTGCTATCTTTTCTTGATATACATCAGACTTTAACCTTTGTTCTTCTTCGTCGTTTGATAAAAATCCACATTCCACTATAACACTTGGCATAGTGTCATTATCCCTTAATAACCTATATGCAGTTTTAGCAGGTTTCTGTACTCTTTTATTAGTAGAATCCAAATCAATCCTAAAGTTATTCTGAATTACAGTTGCGAGGGTCGCACTTTCTTTATAATTTGAGTACCACACTTGGGCTCCATAATATTTACTCTCGGGAAAATGATTTAAATGTATACTAATAAGCATTTCACAATTGCTAGATATCTTTAAATCACATCTCTTTTTCAAATCTTCAATGTACCTCTGTCTTATAGTACCACTAGATGAATAAAGGCCCACATCTTCTTCTCTAGTCATAACTACCTCATAACCTTCCTTTTGTAAACTAGATTTAAGCTTTTTTACTATACTTAAATTAATGTTTTTTTCCACAGTACCATTTTTAGAACTTGTACCACCATCCATACCTCCATGCCCTGCGTCAATGAGTATCTTTTTATTCCCTTTATTAACATTCATAGTTTCATGTGCAAAGCTTAAATTTACACCTATAAAGCTTCCTATTCCTAAAATAATTACTACAACAACAGCTATTAACCTATTATTAACATATTTCAATGCACCCACCCTTTATTTATTGCTATATGTTAATTTTATTCAACACGTATATAATTTATTATTATTTATTATAATACACAATTGCAGTTATACTACATATCCTATAATGTAATATAATCTTTCATAGAGGTGATTTGGTGTACAATTTAAAGCCTGAAACATTTGATTTTAAAACAGTGAAAGGCATTTCTAAGAAGCAGCTAGATGAGCATTACAAACTATATACAGGTTATATAAACAAATTAAATGAAATTTGGAACACTCCCTACGTTCCTAGTAATTATACCGATAGTAATCCAACTTATTCCAAGATGCGCAGCCTAAAGCTGGGTGAAACATATTCACTGGATGGAGTAAAACTTCACAATCTTTATTTTGAAAATATAACAGGAGGCAATAATACCCCTTATGGTCCCGCATTTAACGCCATAGTAAATGAGTTTGGGTCCTATGATGCATTTATATCTCAGCTTACAAACGTAGGGCTATCCATGAGAGGCTGGGCGATTCTTACTATTGATTCTATTGACCACAAGTTACATGTCACTGGGAGCGACTCACACGATAATGGTGCCATATGGCAATCCTTCCCCCTATTAATTATGGATGTTTATGAGCATGCGTATTTTATGGATTTTGGAACAGATAGGAAAAAATATATTTCCACATTTATTGAAAATATAAATTGGAGCGTTTTAAATCAAAGATTTGAAAAATACATTATACAAACTCAGTATATGGATATGAACAAAGCCAGGTATTGCCCATATAATTTATACTAATTTAAAATATCCCAATGATTTGTTAGTTACGTGTTAGTTACCGGCTACATTAACCTTCTCTATTAGTTCCAAAAAAAAATAAAAACCCTCAACCATAATCGTTTGAGGGTTTTTAAATTCATGAAAATTATCTCTTTGAGAATTGAGACGCTTTTCTTGCTTTTTTAAGACCATATTTCTTTCTTTCTTTCATTCTTGGATCTCTTGTTAAAAAACCTGCACTTTTAAGCTCTGGTCTTAAAGTTTCGTCAGCTTTTAATAAAGATCTAGAAATACCATGTCTTATTGCTCCAGCTTGACCAGTATACCCACCACCATGTACATTAACTAAAACATCAAATTTATCTTTAGTTCCAGTTAATACTAAAGGTTGGTTAACTATCAGCATTAAAGTTTCTAATCCAAAATAACTCTCTATATTTCTTTTGTTTATAACAATTTTACCTTCGCCAGGTACAAGTCTTACTCTTGCAACTGATTTCTTTCTTCTTCCTGTTCCTATATATTGAACCTTTGCCATGTTATATCCTCCTTTCGAATCTAATTAGTATTTAAGCACTAATGGTTGTGGATTTTGTGCTTCATTCTTATGTTCTGAACCTTTGTAAACAGTTAATTTTTTAAGTGTTTGACGACCTAATGGTCCCTTTGGAAGCATTCTTCTTACTGCTTCTTCAAAAATAAACTCTGGTTTTTTAGCTAATGCTATTCTATATGGAACTTCTTTTAATCCACCTGGATAAAAAGAGTGATGTCTTAACATTTTTTGGTCTAATTTCTTACCAGTTAAAACTATCTTATCAGCGTTTATTACAATTACAAAGTCACCTGTATCTACATGTGGTGTAAATGTTGGTTTATGTTTTCCTCTTAATATTGCTGCTATTTGACTAGCTGCTCTTCCTAAAACTTTTCCTTCTACATCTACAACGAACCAATTTCTTTCTACTTCTAGTGGTTTTGCTAAGTATGATTTCATTATTTTCCCTCCCTGAACTTTTAACAATTAAAACTCTATGCTAAAGATCCGGGGCTAGTGGATCTTATACACGATATTTTATACAAACATTAATAAGTATAATACATTCTACCAGGTGTGTCAATGTTTTTAGACATGATATTACAATTTAAATGTTTTTGTTTTAATAAAAAACTTCTTCCAGACATAATCCATTCGGTGGAACAGATTTTCCAGCCCTTGATCTCTCCTTTGACTCAATTATCTCCTTAATCTCGCTTGGTTTTATCTTACCTTCCCCAACTCTAATTAATGCTCCAACTATTATTCTAACCATATTATATAGAAAACCGTCTGCAGCAATATATATTTTGATCATATCTTTGTCTCTTATGATATCTAACTTAGATATAGTTCTTACAGAGGTTTTGACTGAACTACCCAAGTTTTTAAATGCAGAAAAATCATGTGTACCTATAAAATATAACGCCCCTAATTTCATGACCTCTACATCTAATATTCTTTGGTGATGATATATGTAATTGCGGCCTACTGCAACATACTCACGCCTATTAATTATAGTATAACTATATAATTTGCCTGTGCTATTGTATCTTGCATGAAACTCCATTGGCATATCAAAAGAGTTCCTTATTACAATATCTCTAGGAAGCTGGCTATTAATAGCTCGAGCAAATTTATCCACTGGTATTTTACTATTAGTATAAAAATTACCTGTATAACCTTTTGCATGAACTCCAGCATCTGTTCTACTAGAACCTGTAATTAAAGCTCTTTCACCCGTTATTTTCTCAATAGCATTCTCTACTTTTTCTTGAATAGTCATGACATTATTTTGCCTTTGCCATCCGCAATAGTTTGTTCCGTCGTATTCTATTATAAGCTTTATATTTCTCAAAGCGTCACGCCCTTTTCTATTTATACCTAGAATTTAATACTGCTTTGCACTTTAGTAGAATATTACGTTCTGCTAAAAATAGTAACAATAAATAGCACCGAAAAAGCAAAACTTGCAATATAATCTTTATTCGTTATCTTTAACTGTTTCATTCTAGTTCTTCCTTCTCCACCCTTATAACATCTTGATTCCATAGCCATTGCTAGTTCATCTGCCCTTCTAAACGAGCTTATAAATAATGGCACTAAAATAGGAATTAGACTTTTAGCCCTACTTATTAAATTTCCAGACTCAAAATCAGCACCTCTTGCCATTTGTGCTTTCATTATCTTATCAGTCTCATCCATCAGAGTAGGTATAAATCTCAATGCTATAGTCATCATCATCGCAAGTTCATGAGCTGGCACACCTATTCTCTTAAATGGGTTTAGAAGACTTTCTATACCATCAGTTAACTCTATTGGTGACGTTGTAAGTGTTAGTATTGACGTTCCCATGATTAAAAACACTAGTCTAACAATCATAAATGCGGCAATAATTAAACCTTCTTTATAAATTTTTATAAAATGCCATTGAATAAGTGGCATGCTTCCATTCCCACTAGTCATAAATATGTTTAATATTGCTGTAATGAGTAATAAAACTAAAATAGGCTTTAATCCATTATAAATATACTTAAAAGACAGCTTAGCTATTAGTATTGTTACTACTAAAAATATAAGTATATATAAATAGCCCACAAAATTATTCACCAAAAATAAGTTAATAATAAATAATATAGATATTAGTATCTTAAATCTTGAGTCTAATTTATGTACAAAAGAGTCCCCTGGTATATATTGACCTATTGTAATATCCTTGATCATACAAATTCCTCCAATGTGTTTTAAAAAGCACATATTACTGTTATATATATGATACCTTCTTCGGGCAAAATATTTATACTAGTTTGTTTTGAGTATTTTAAGCAATTCTTCTTTTGCTTTTTCTATTGTAAATATATCACGCGATAAATTAAATCCTTTATTACGCAGCTCGCGAATTAGATATGTTACCTGTGGTACTGCTAGGCCAACGCTTTCTAGGATTTCTACTTCCCTAAATATCTTCTCAGGCGTTCCATCCAAGATACACTTTCCGTTATCCATTACTAAAATTCTATTTGCAACCTTAGCTACGTCCTCCATGCTATGTGATACTAAAATTATAGTCATGTCATTCTCATTGTAGAGATCAAGAATTTTGCCTAGAATATCATCTCTACCTTTTGGATCAAGACCTGCTGTTGGTTCATCTAAAATTAGAATTTTCGGCTCCATAGCTATAACTCCTGCTATGGCTACTCTTCTCTTTTGACCACCACTTATTTCAAAAGGAGACTTATCCTTATACTGCTGATAATCCAAGCCTACAATTTTCATAGCCCTTTGAACTCTTTTATTTATCTCATCATTATCTAGACCTAAGTTGCGAGGCCCAAAAGCAATGTCTTTTTCAATAGTTTCTTCAAAAAGCTGGTATTCAGGATACTGAAACACTAGTCCAACTTTCTTTCTTATGTTTGTGAGTTTCACATTCTTCTGAGTTATATCTGTGTCGTCTATTAATAGTCTTCCTGATGTCGGTTTCAATAATCCATTTATGTGTTGTATTAGAGTAGATTTTCCAGAGCCTGTATGCCCAATAAGCGCTACAAATTCTCCTTGCTTTATCTCTATGGACACGTCATCTATAGCTTTTTTCTCAAAAGGAGTTTTCGGCATATATATATATGTTAAATTTTCTATTTTAATTGACATAATGCATTCACCATCTCATCTATAGTTAATATATCTGATCCTATATTAATACCATTTTGTCTAAGTTCATATGCAAGTTCCGTTACTTGCGGAACATCTAATCCTATTTTTTTCATAAGAGATACATTCCTAAATATCTCTTTAGGTATTCCGTTCATCATAACTTTTCCACTATCCATAACTACAATTCTATCAGCCTCTACTGCTTCTTCCATATTATGAGTTATTAAGATTATCGTTATGCCATACTTTTTATTTATCTCTTTTATAGTTCGCATAACTTCTTTTCTCCCAAATGGATCTAACATTGCTGTTGGTTCATCGAAAACAATACATTTTGGCATCATAGCAAGAATGCCTGCAATAGCTACTCTTTGTTTTTGACCACCTGAAAGTAAGTGTGGAGCATGTTTTTTATATTCATACATTTGTACATTTTTTAAAGCTTCATCTACTCTTTTTCTAATCTCCTTAGGTTCTAGCCCTAGATTTTCCGGTCCAAAAGCTACATCCTCTTCTACAATAGTTGCAACAATTTGATTATCTGGATTTTGAAATACCATGCCTGCTACATTCCTAATGGGCCATAAATTACTTTCATCGGAAGTTCGAAGTCCATCTACATAGACCTCCCCGCCCGTGGGCACTAGTAATGCATTTATATGTTTAGCAAAAGTTGATTTACCTGATCCATTATGCCCAAGTACTACCAAAAACTCACCCTTATTAACCTCTAAATCTAATCCATCTATGGCTACTTTAGGCTGTTCATCTTCACTTTGAGGGTACTTATAAACAAGTTTATTACATATAACCATTTTTTCACCCATAAGTGTCACTCCCTACGTTTATAAATATAAATATTCTAAATTTAAATCATACTAATTAGTTTAATTAAAACCGTTAATAGGATACTTTTTTGAAATCAAATTAACTATTAATATGAAAATAGGGATTAAGTTTGTTCTCACTTAATCCCTTTGATCAAACTATACTAATTCTATTATACTCATTTCTGCTGCGTCGCCTCTTCTTGGACCCATTTTCATTATTCTAGTATAGCCGCCATTTCTTTCAGCATACTTAGGTGCAATATTGTCAAATAGATCTTTAACAACGCTTTCTTCAGTAATAAATGCAAGTGCTTGCCTTCTAGCATGAAGATCTCCTCTTTTTCCAAGAGTTATCATTCTTTCAGCAAATTTTCTAGTTTCTTTTGCTCTAGTTACTGTAGTTTCAATTTTACCATACTTCAACAAATTAGTTGCAAGACTTCTAAACATTGCAATTCTTTGATCAGTGGCGCGTCCTAATTTACGGTACATTGCCATGTGTTTCCCTCCTTACTCTTCAGTTAGTTTCAAGTTCAAACTCAAAGCTTGAAGTTTTTGTTCAACTTCTTCTAGTGATTTCTTACCTAAATTTCTAACCTTCATCATATCATCCATTGATCTTTCTGTTAGTTCCTGAACTGTATTAATTCCAGCTCTCTTTAAGCAGTTATAACTTCTAACAGAAAGGTCAAGCTCTTCTATAGTCATTTCAAGAACTTTTTCTTTCTTATCTTCTTCTTTTTCAACCATTATTTCAACATTATCAGCATGATCTGTTAATGTCATAAATAATTTAAAGTGTTCGATAAGTATTTTAGCTGATAAACCAATGGCTTCATCTGGTCTAATTGTTCCATTAGTCCAAATTTCAATAGTTAATTTATCATAATCAGTAATCTGGCCTACTCTAGTGTTTTCTACAGCAAAATTTACTCTTTTAACTGGAGTGTAAATTGAATCCACTGGGATTGTAGCTATTGGTAATTCATCTGTCTTGTTTTTAGCCATAGACACATATCCTCTGCCTCTGTTAACAGTTAATTCCATATATAATCTAGCATCATCATCTAATGTTGCTATATGCAAATCGTCATTAACGACTTCTATATCTCCATCAGTATTAATATCTGCTCCAGTAACAACTCCTGGTCCTTTAGCATCAATATAAATTGTTCTAGGACCTTCTCCAGTCATTTTTAATGCTAAGCTTTTGATGTTTAGAATTAATTCTGTAACATCTTCTTTAACACCTTTAACTGTTGAGAATTCATGAAGTACTGTATCAATCTTAACTGCACTTGTAGCAACTCCGGGTAATGAAGAAAGAAGAATTCTTCTTAATGCATTACCTAAAGTTATACCATAACCTCTTTCTAATGGTTCAATTATAAACTTACCATAAGACCCATCTTCTGCTGTTTCTACACATTCTATTTTTGGCTTTTCTATTTCCATACTAAACCCTCCTCTTTTTTATTGGCAACTTATTATGAGGGCAACTGATTCTATATTAATGACTATTTGCTGTATAATTCGACGATTAACGTTTCATTAACAGGAACATCTATATCTTCCCTAGTTGGTTGTGATAAAACTTTTCCTTCGAATTTCTCTAAGTTAGCTTCTAACCAATTTGGTAAAGTTTTAGGGTTTTCAAGGAAAACCTTAAATTTCTCAGTAGCTCTGCTCTTTTCACATGCAGATACTACTTCATTTGCTGTTAAACTGTAAGAAGGAATATCCACCTTTTTACCGTTAACTAAGAAATGTCCGTGAGTTACTAGTTGTCTAGCTTCTTGTCTTGAATTACCGTAACCTAATCTATAAACTACGTTATCAAGTCTCACTTCTAGAAGTCTTAATAGGTTTTCACCTGTTATACCTCTTAACTTGTCAGCCTTTTCATAGTATCTTCTAAATTGACTTTCAAGTATTCCGTATATTCTCTTAGCTTTTTGTTTTTCTCTTAATTGTAATCCGTAATTGGACATTTTTTTCTTACTCTGTCCATGTTGTCCTGGTGCATAGCCTCTTCTGGCAAATGCACATTTATCTGTAAAACATCTATCACCTTTAAGGTTTAGCTTCATGCCTTCTCTTCTACAAAGTCTACAAGTAGCTCCAGTATATCTTGCCATTCAAATTACACCTCCTATTTACTATCCTAAATAATTATACTCTTCTTCTCTTTGGTGGTCTACAACCATTATGTGGAATTGGAGTAACGTCTTTGATCAATGTTATTTCGAGTCCTGCTGCTTGAAGTGATCTAATTGCCGCTTCTCTACCGCCGCCTGGTCCTTTAACAAATACATCAACACTCTTTAAACCATGTTCCATAGCAGCTTTTGTAGCAGCTTCTGCTGCCATTTGAGCTGCAAATGGAGTGCTTTTTCTTGATCCTCTAAAACCTAGTCCACCTGCACTAGACCAAGACAAAGCATTTCCAGCTACATCTGTAAGTGTAACGATGGAATTATTGAAAGTAGACTTTATGTGTGCACAACCGTGCTCAACATTTTTTCTTTCTTTTTTTCTTCTACTTCTTTTAACTTTCTGAGCCATATTATTCCCTCCTTACTATTTCTTCTTACCAGCCATTGTTTTTTTAGGTCCTTTTCTTGTTCTAGCATTAGTTTTAGTTTTTTGTCCTCTTACTGGAAGACCTTTTCTATGTCTTATTCCTCTGTAACATCCAATTTCCATTAATCTTTTTATGTCTAATGCAACTCTTCTTCTTAAGTCACCCTCGATTAAAAAGTTCTTTTGAATGTATGTTCTTAATTCATTAACTTCTTCTTCAGTTAAATCTTTAACCCTTGTATCAGGATTAACTCCTGTTGATTTAAGAATTCCCTGAGCTTTTGTTAAACCAATACCAAATATATATGTTAAACCTATTTCTACTCTTTTTTCCCTTGGTAGGTCAATACCTGCTATTCTTGCCATTTACTGTTTACACCTCCCACGTACTTGTTGTTCTAATTTTATCACACCTTTTACTTAAAAACGATGTTATAAACATTTATTATTAATATTAACATTTAAGCTAATATACTTTGTAAATAAAACCTATTACTTTGCAAATAAACCTATTAACCTTGTTTTTGTTTATGCTTAGGATTTTCACAGATAACCATTACTCTTCCTTTTCTTTTTATAACTTTACATTTTTCACACATAGGTTTAACTGATGGTCTTACTTTCATAGCTAACCCTCCTTATTACTTGTCTCTCCAAGTTATTCTCCCACGAGTCAAATCATATGGGGAAAGTTCTACTGTAACCTTATCGCCTGGCAATATTCTTATAAAATTCATTCTTAACTTTCCTGAAATATGAGCTAGTATTTTATGCCCACTTTCAAGTTCAACTTGAAATATAGCATTAGGCATAGTTTCAAGCACAACACCTTGCATTTCTATTATATCATCTTTTGACATAAGGTAATCAAACCTCCTTACCATTCTCTGCAGATTGCAAAAATATTTTAATTTTAGAATTAGTGACCTCTTTTTTAGATAAAATTATACTTCTAATTTCTTCAGCAACGATATCGGTAAAATTCAGATGTTTAACCTTCTTTTTCTTAGGTTTCTCAATCCTTCTTAACTCTCCATCAGAAATATACACATATTCATTATCAAGTATTCCTACCACAATAAAATTTCTATGAATATCCCTTCCTGCCTTAGAATTTACCACCTTACCTACAAGGCTATTTTTCTCCAAATCATTCACCTCTATTAGTTCAATGTTAATATTTCAGGACCATTTTTTATAATAGCAACAGTATTCTCGTAATGTGCAGATAAACTGCCATCCCTTGTTACTACTGTCCACTTATTAGATTTTACTTTAACATAATGCTTTCCTACATTTATCATAGGTTCAATTGCAAGTACCATACCATGAACTAACTTAGGACCTTTACTTGGAGCACCATAGTTAGGAATCTCTGGATCTTCATGCATTGATTTTCCAATTCCATGACCTACAAAATCCCTAACTACAGAGTATCCATGGCCTTCAGCATAACACTGAATTGCAGCAGATATATCAGATAATCTATTGCCGATTACAGCTTTTTCAACACCCTCGAAGAAACTCTTTTTAGTGACCTCAATGAGCATTGAAGCTTCATTAGATATTTTGCCTACCGGAAAAGTTCTAGCAGCATCTCCATGATATCCATTTAATATGGCACCACAATCTATGCTAATTATGTCACCTTCAAGTAAAATCCGGTTAGTTGGAATTCCATGAACCACTTCATCATTAACAGATGTACAAATGGAAGCTGGAAATCCACAATATCCCTTAAAAGATGGTTTAGCACCCTGATTTATTATGAACTCTTCAGCTAAATTATCAAGTTCTGCAGTGGTTATTCCAGGTTTTATTTCACTCTGAATTAATGCAAGAGTATCTGCAACCACTTTGCCCGCACATCTCATAAGTTGAACTTCCATATCACTTTTTATGTTTATCACTTTTCTAACGCTCCTAAGACACCACAGATATTTTTAAATACACTATCAATTTCAAGCGCCCCATCAACTACTGATAACAAATTCTTGTCACCATAATACTTTATCAATGGTAGTGTTTGAGCCTCGTATATGTCTAACCGTTCACTAACGGTCTCCTCAGCGTCATCAGCTCTTTGCACAAGTTCACTTCCACACACATTACATTTTCCGTCAACTAGTGGCGGATTGAATTTGATGTGGTAGCTAGCACCACAGTTAAGGCAAACTCTTCGACCAGTCATTCTATTAAGAATGAATTCTCTAGGAATCTCTATTAATAACGCAGTATCAAGGGAGTGACCTTTCTCGTCTAATATAGTTTTTAACGCCTCACCTTGGTTAACAGTTCTAGGATAGCCATCTAGTAAAAATCCATTTTTGCAATCTTCATTATTTAACCTATCCTTGATTATATCTATAGTCAACTGATCTGGAACTAAGTGTCCCTTATCAATATGTTTCTTAGCCTCAATTCCAAGTGGGGTTTTTTCTGAAATATTCTTTCTGAATATATCTCCCGTTGATATATGTGGTATGGAGAACTTCTCACTTATAGATTTTGCTTGCGTTCCTTTTCCGGCTCCCGGAGGACCTAACAAGATTATTCTCATAGAATCATCTCCTGGTAATAATTTATTTAAGGAATCCT
>Ga0209123_1003161_pt1 | contig 12753 bp, 10 predicted proteins | sample BarGraIncu00431A_FD_184500 | JGI IMG/M metagenome (GOLD analysis project Ga0209123, IMG submission 184500) | Arctic peat soil microbial communities from Barrow, Alaska, USA - Barrow Graham LP Incubations 004-31A (SPAdes) (version 2) | ecosystem: Environmental > Terrestrial > Soil > Wetlands >...
TGTGTGGCGTGGGCTTTACCATGAGCCTGTTTATTGGCTCGCTGGCGTTTGAAGGGGCTGATGCGGCGTATGAAGCCCAGGTCAAAATCGGCGTTCTGCTGGGGTCTTTGCTCAGTGGTGTGGCCGGTATCGCGTTGCTGTGGGCAAGCCGCAAAGCAGTCTGACCCAAACGCTGGGTCGGACAGCTAACTTCTTCAGCTTGAGGCCCGTCAGTGGCTTGTAAGTGGGAGCCCCGACAGTTACGAACAATTCAATTTAACAAAAGGAGACCTACCCATGAGTTCACCATCCACCGCCGTTGAGTCCACATTGGTTGAAAACCGTGTTTTTCCGCCGAGCGAGGCGACTGTCAAGGCCGCGCGCATTTCCGGCATGGACGGCTACAACGCGCTGTGCGCCGAAGCCGAGAAAGATTTTGAAGGCTTTTGGGCCCGGCTGGCACGCGAAAACGTGGTCTGGACCAAACCCTTCACCAAAACCCTCGACGAATCCAACCCACCGTTTTACAAGTGGTTTGAAGACGGCGAACTCAACGCCTCGGCCAATTGCCTGGACAAGCATATGGGCACGCCGGTTGAGAACAAGACCGCCGTTATTTTTGAAGCCGACGATGGTGCCGTCACCAAGACCAGCTACAAGGAATTGCTGGCCCGCGTCAGCCAGTTTGCCAACGCACTCAAGGCCCATGGCATCAACAAGGGTGATCGCGTCCTGATCTACATGCCGATGTCACTCGAAGGCGTGATTGCCATGCAGGCGTGCGCCCGCATTGGTGCCATCCACAGCGTGGTGTTTGGCGGCTTTTCGGCCAAGGCGCTGCAAGAACGCATCATGGACGCCGGTGCGGTGGCCGTGGTGACGGCCAACTACCAAAAGCGTGGCGGCAAAGAGTTGCCTTTGAAGTCGATTGTGGACGAGGGTTTGGGTCTGGGCGGCTGTGAGTCGGTCAAGACGGTTTTTGTCTATCAGCGCGCCACGACTGCCTGCAACATGGTGGCCGGGCGCGACGTGACGTTCACGGATGCATTGGCCGGGCAAAGCACCGAATGCGCGCCGGTGGCGGTGGGCGCCGAGCATCCCCTGTTCATCCTTTTCACCTCGGGCTCCACGGGCAAACCCAAGGGCGTACAGCATTCCACCGGCGGCTTTTTGCTGTGGGCCAAGCTGACGATGGACTGGGTGTTTGACCTGCAGCCGTCTGATGTGTTCTGGTGCACGGCGGACATCGGCTGGATCACCGGCCACTCTTACGTGGCCTATGGGCCGCTGGCAGCAGGCGCCACGCAAATCATTTTTGAAGGCATCCCGACTTACCCCAACGCCGGCCGGTTCTGGCAGATGATCGAGCGCCACAAGTGCAGCATTTTTTACACCGCGCCGACTGCCATTCGGGCCTTGATCAAATCGGCTGAAACTGATCCCAAGGTGCACCCTGATCGCTCGGATTTGTCGAGCCTGCGTATTCTGGGCACGGTCGGTGAACCCATCAACCCTGAAGCCTGGATGTGGTACTACAAAAACATCGGCCGTGAGCGTTGCCCGATTGTGGACACCTTCTGGCAGACCGAGTCCGGTGGCCACATGATCTCGCCGCTGCCCGGTGCCACGCCACTGGTTCCAGGCAGCTGCACCTTGCCACTGCCCGGCATCATGGCGGCGATCGTGGACGAAGCGGGTCACGATGTGCCCAATGGATCGGGCGGCTTGTTGGTCGTCAAACGCCCCTGGCCGTCGATGATTCGCACCATCTGGAACAACCCGGAGCGCTTCAAGAAAGGCTATTTCCCTGATGAGTTGGGCGGCACGGTTTATCTGGCGGGGGACGGCGCGGTGCGCAGTGTGGATCGTGGTTACTTCCGCATCACCGGCCGCATTGATGACGTGCTCAACGTTTCAGGTCACCGCATGGGCACGATGGAAATCGAGTCGGCGCTGGTCGCCAAGACCGATCTGGTGGCCGAAGCTGCCGTGGTCGGGCGCCCGGACGATATGACTGGTGAGGCGATTTGTGCCTTTGTGGTGCTCAAGCGTCCGGTGCCCACCGGTGATGAAGCCAAAGCCATTGCCAAGGAACTGCGTGACTGGGTCGCCAAAGAAATTGGCCCGATTGCCAAACCCAAAGACATTCGCTTTGGCGAGAACCTGCCCAAGACCCGTTCCGGCAAGATCATGCGCCGCCTGTTGCGCTCACTGGCCAAGGGCGAGACCATCACCCAGGACACCTCCACGCTGGAGAATCCGGCGATTCTGGATCAGTTGGGTCAAACTTACTGAGGATAGCTTGGTGCTATGTTATTTGTAGCTGCTTGCGACCGTACTACGGGGGCTACAGCCTGAAATGGCATAAATTTGTAGCTGATAAAAGCCCGCTTTGCGGGCTTTTGTTTTGGTGGCGTCGCGCGCCGGGGCAGGGTGTGCCGGGCCCCTCATGCTGTCAAAGGCCCAGAAATCGGTGCCCGGCATACCCCACCCCGACGCGGGTGCCATGTTGCGTCTGATCGATGCTTGGCGAGACGTGGTGGCGAGTTTCCCGTTTGTCCGGGATTTGCTACGCTGTTGGCTCAGGAAAACCGGGAAACCCAGTTCTGGCGCGGTTTCTGATGCGCAGTGAATGACTGTTTGAGACACATTGCCGACATAGCGTTTTGCGAAATGTCTCCTCCAAAGCGGCCATTCAGCCAGTTCCCTTCGGCTGGAAAATCGGCCGATACTGCGGGACGGATCTCGTTCCTGCCAGAATCGCGATCATCAGTAGACTACAACGCGACAGAGCCGGACAATACTTGTGTTTTGCGGCGATCGGTAACGTTCAACCCAACAATGTTTTCAAAAGTAGGCTCAACCGATATCCCATCCGTAAGCCCCCTGTTTAACCAGTCGGTTGAAAAGGGCTTGCTGGTGTTGCGCTCCTTTGATGCTGCTCACCGTTCGCTGACACTGATTGAGTTGGCCACGCTGACCGGCATGAGCAAAAGCTCCGCCCAGCGCACCGTGCACACCTTGCAAGAGATGGGTTATGTGGGCAAGCACCAGCAAACGCGCCGTTTCCAGCTGCTGCCCAAGGTGATTGAAATCGGCTTCAACTATTTGGTGTCGCACCCGCTGATCCGGGTTGCCAATCCCTATTTATCGCAGCTGGCCAAGGCCAGCGGCGAAACCGCCAGTCTGACCGAACCGGTGGGGTTGGAGATGGTGTACATTGCGCAGCTGGTCACTTCCCAGTTCATCCCGGTGCATACGCCAGTCGGCATGCGCATTCCCATGTACTGCACCAGTTCAGGCCGCGCCTGGCTGAGTACGCTGCCCGATGAGCAGATTCGCGCGATCCTGCAAGCCTCCATGCGCGTTGCCCGCACCACGGCCACGCTGACCGATGTTGATACTATCTTTGGACGCATTGCGCTGTGTCGCAAGGTCGGCTACGCCACCAATTGCGAGGAGCTGTTTCTGGGCGATATGGGCATAGGTTCTCCCATTTTGGATAGCAAGGGGCAGGCCGTCGGAGCGGTTCATCTGTCGCCACCCACCAGCCGCTGGACGATGGAGGAGGCGCAGAATAAGTTGGCCCCCATGGTCATCGAGTGCGCCCGGGCAATCTCGCAGTCCATCGCGCACTGAGGGCGGCGCTGCCAGCCGGGATCAGAGTCCACCGGCAGTGGGAGCAAGACCGCTCATGCACCACGTTCGTGCCATCTACCAATTTGGGGCAGGCTGAGCAGGTCAGTTCCCGGTTTGCACTGCTAGTTCTCCATGATTCGTCACCTCGTAACGGGCATTCATCCTGTCTTTCGGTAATCTGCACGGACTTGGGCGCCTTCAACTGTTAATGCAATCCAAATTGAAGGCAGCTTTTTCTACTAATTGAATTAATAGTATCGCCTGCCGATATTACAAAAGCAATTCTGGCACGACCCTTGCTGTTTGCACGGTGCCTCCTTCAACCCTGCAACGAACCAAAGGTGATTCCATGAGCATGAATACGAAGCTACCCCTGAGTGCCAAGCGCCGCACCGTCCTGGCCCTCGCCGTCGCCCTGTCTCTTTCCAGCACGCTGGTCATGGCACAGGAAAAAGTCCTGCGTATCGCCATGACGGCGGCCGACATTCCGCGCACATTGGGGCAACCCGACCAGGGCTTTGAGGGAAACCGTTTCACCGGCATCCCGATTTACGACTCGCTCACGCAATGGGATCTCTCCAAGGCCGATGCCCCGAGCGTGCTGATTCCCGGCCTAGCGACCTCATGGGTCGTCAATGCAAAGGACAAAACCAAGTGGACTTTCAAGCTGCTACCCGGCGTCAAGTTCCATGACGGCTCGGCGTTCAACGCCGACGCGGTGGTCTGGAACGTGCGCAAAGTGCTCGACAAGGACGCCCCGCATTTCGACCCCAGCCAGGTCGGCGTGACCGCCTCGCGCATGCCAACCCTGGTGTCGGCGCGCAAGGTCGACGAGCTGACGGTAGAGCTGACCACCAGCGAGCCCGACTCCTTTTTGCCGATCAACCTGACCAACCTGTTTATGGCTTCACCGGCCCAATGGGACGCCAAGCTCAAGACGGTGCCCGCCAGCGTGACCACCCCCACCGACCGCTCCAAAGCCGCCTGGACCGCCTTTGCGGCCGACCCTTCCGGCTCGGGTCCGTTCCGGGTCACGCGTTTTGTCCCGCGTGAGCGCCTGGAACTCGCTGCCAACAAGGCCTATTGGGATCCCAAGCGCACACCCAAGATTGACAAGGTCGTGATGTTGCCCATGCCAGAGGTCAATGCCCGCACCGCCGCTTTGCTCGGCGGCCAGGTGGACTGGATCGAAGCGCCCGCACCGGACGCCATGCCACAAATCTCACAGCATGGTTTCAAAATCTATTCCAATGCACAGCCGCATGTGTGGCCGTGGCAACTCTCGTTTGCTGAAGGTTCGCCGTGGCTCGACAAGCGCGTGCGCCAGGCCGCCAACCTCTGCGTTGACCGCGCCGGCATGAAGCAGATGCTGGGCGGCATGATGGCCGAACCCAAAGGCACCGTGGCCCCCGGCCACCCCTGGTGGGGCAACCCGAAGTTCGACATCCGGTACGACGTGAAAGCGGCGCAGGCGCTCATGACGCAGGCGGGCTTCTCGGCCGCCAAGCCTGTCAAGGTCAAGGTGCAGGTCTCGGCCTCCGGCTCCGGCCAGATGCAACCGCTGCCGATGAACGAGTTCGTGCAGCAGTCGCTCAAGCAGTGCTTCTTTGACGTGCAACTCGACGTGGTCGAGTGGAACACGCTGTTCACCAACTGGCGCAAGGGTGCCAAGGACGCATCCGCCAATGGCGCCAACGCCATCAACGTCAGCTTTGCGGCGATGGACCCGTTCTTTGCCATGGTGCGTTTTGTGAGCACCAAGACCTTTCCGCCGGTGTCCAACAATTGGGGTTACTACGGCAACAAGGAAAGCGACAAACTCGTCGCCGTTGCACGCACCAGCTTTGACGACAAGGCGCGTGATGCCGCGCTGGGCAAGTTGCACGCCTACATCGTGGAAGAAGCCCCATTTATCTGGATTGCGCATGACGTCGGCCCGCGCGCCATGTCGGCCAAGGTCAAGAACGTGGTGCAACCGAAAAGCTGGTTTATCGACATCGCCACGATGACGATGGACTGACCTTAACTCCGCCCTGCCACTGGACCGACGCCCATGCTTAGCTACCTGTTACGCCGCATTCTCTATGCCCTGCCGATCATGCTCGGCGTGGCTCTGGTGTGTTTTTCCCTTGTGCATCTGGCACCGGGCGACCCGCTGGTGTCGATCCTGCCGCCCGATGCCTCGGCTGAACTGCAGGCCCAGCTGCGTGAACTCTACGGCTTCAACCGGTCGCTGCCGGAGCAGTTTGCGATGTGGGTGTGGCGGGCGCTGCACGGTGACTTGGGCGTCTCGATTGCGAGCAACCGGCTGGTGGCGGGTGAGGTGTTGACGGCGGTTGGCAACACGCTGCGCCTGGCGCTGGTGGCGACCGTTATGGGCTTTGTGCTGGGCAGCCTGTTTGGTTTTGTGGCGGGTTACTTTCGCAACTCCTGGCTGGACCGCGTCGCCTCGATGGTCTCTGTGCTGGGGGTGAGCGTGCCGCATTACTGGCTCGGCATGGTGCTCGTGATCGTGTTCTCGTCGCAACTCATGTGGCTGCCCGCGACGGGCGCGGGCCCCGGCGGATCAAGCGACTGGGCTTGGGATTGGGACCATATCCAGTACCTGGTGCTGCCCTCGCTCACTATGTCGGTGATCCCGATGGGCATCATTGCGCGCACCGTGCGTGCGCTGGTGGGTGATATTCTGGACCAGGAGTTCATCGTCGGCCTGCGGGCCAAGGGCCTCACGCATTTGGGCGTGTTCCGCCACATGGTGAAGAACGCAGCGCCTACCGCGCTCGCCGTGATGGGCTTGCAACTAGGTTACCTGTTGGGCGGCTCGATCCTGATCGAAACCGTTTTCTCCTGGCCCGGAACGGGCTTCTTATTGAACTCCGCCATCTTCCAGCGCGACCTGCCGCTGCTGCAGGGCAGCATTCTGGTGCTGGCACTTTTCTTTGTTGTGCTCAATCTGCTGGTCGATGTGCTGCAGACGTTGCTCGACCCCCGCATTGCGCGCGCCTGAAGCGAGGACGACCATGACGACGTTGACAATTTCTTCTGCCACAACTGTGACGTCGCTGCCCATGCAGCGCTCGCGCGGGTACTGGACTTCAGCCGCCGTGCGCTTTACCCGTGACCCGGTCGCGGTGGGTGCGGCGCTGGTTGTGCTGCTCTTGATCGCGATGGCGGTCTTTGGTCCCTGGCTCGCGCCAGCGGACCCCTACCAGTCGTCCATTCTCATGCGGCTCAAGCCCATTGGCACGGACGGTCTGCTGCTGGGCAGCGACGAGCTGGGCCGCGACATGTTGTCGCGCCTGATCGTTGGCGCGCGGCTGTCGCTTTTCATCGGCATTACGCCGGTGGTTTTCGCTTTCATGATCGGGGCCGTCATTGGCATCGTCGCTGGCTACGCGGGCGGTTTCACCAATGCCGCGATCATGCGCACGATTGACGTGTTTTACGCCTTCCCCTCGGTGCTGCTCGCCATTGCGTTGTCGGGCGTGCTGGGCGCGGGCATTGTCAACTCGCTGATCTCGCTGACCATCGTGTTCATTCCGCAACTAGCCCGCGTGGCCGAAAGCGTGACGACCCAGGTGCGCGGGCGCGACTATGTGGATGCGGCGCGCGCCTCGGGTGCCAGCGCGTTCACCATCGTGCGGGTGCATGTCCTGGGCAATGTGCTGGGGCCGGTTTTTGTCTACTCGACCAGCCTGATTGCGGTGTCAATGATTCTGGCCTCGGGCCTGTCCTTTCTCGGTCTGGGCGTGAAGCCGCCGGAGCCCGAATGGGGGCTGATGCTCAACACGTTGCGTACCGCCATTTACGTTCAGCCTTGGGTGGCAGCCTTGCCCGGCGCGATGATTTTCATCACTTCGATTTCGTTCAATCTCCTCTCCGACGGCTTGCGTTCGGCGATGGACAACAAGGGCTGAACCATGAAAACCTTGCTGGATGTCGGCGGCCCTGCGCAGCCCATGCTCACGATCCGGGGCTTGCAGAAGCACTTCCCGCTCAAGAAAGACGCGCTCGGCCGGGGCGGTGGTATGGTGCGGGCGGTGGACGGCGTGGACTTCGAGGTGCTCAAGGGCGAGACCCTGGGCATCGTGGGCGAATCGGGCTGCGGCAAATCGACCACCGCACGCCTGCTGATGCAACTGGTCGTGCCCAGTGCGGGTGAAGTCATTTTCGACGGCCGCACGGTAGGCAGTCGCGACTTGCCGCTCAAGGAGTTTCGCCGCCAGGTGCAGATGGTGTTTCAGGACAGCTATGCCTCGCTGAATCCGCGCCTCACGATTGAAGACTCGGTGGCCTTCGGCCCGCAAGTCCACGGTGTGTCGCACAAAGAAGCTGTGCACCGGGCGCGCGACCTGTTGGCACGCGTCGGGCTGGCGCCGCAGCGCTTTGCCGAGCGCTACCCGCACGAGCTATCCGGCGGTCAGCGCCAGCGTGTGAATATTGCGCGTGCGCTGGCGCTGCAGCCGCGCATGGTGATCCTTGACGAAGCGGTGTCGGCACTCGACAAGTCAGTCGAGGCGCAGGTGATCAACCTGCTGCTCGATCTCAAGGCCGAGTTCGGACTGACCTATGTGTTCATCAGCCATGACCTCAATGTGGTGCGCTACATGAGCGACCGCGTCATGGTGATGTACCTGGGCCAGGTGGCCGAGATCGGGCCCTCGAACGAACTCTACGAGGCCCCGGCGCATCCCTACACGCGTGCGCTGCTGTCATCCATGCCCTCGATGGACCCCGACCACCGCACCGAAGACGTGGCACTGGCGGGCGATCCGCCCAACCCGATCAACCCGCCGTCGGGCTGCCGCTTTCATCCGCGCTGTGCGCAGGCCGAGCCGGTGTGCAGCCAGCGCGTGCCCACGCCTGTGGTGGCGGGCGTGCAGCAGGCCGTCAGCTGCCTGATGTACGAGCCGGGTTGCGGTCATTCCAGGGCCTTGCCCCTGGTCCGGGCGGCCTGAGCGCCGCGTGTTTAAACCTACTTTGGCACCCTTATGTCCCCTACGCCCTTAGACCTTTCTGTGGCTGAACCGATTGTGAGTTTGCGCGACCTCAGCGTCACTTTTTCGGGTGGCCGCAAACCTGTTCACGCCGTAAGCGGCGTCAGCCTGGAGGTGCAGCGTGGCGAAGTGGTCGCGCTGATCGGTGAATCAGGCTCAGGCAAGAGTGTGACCTTGCGCACGCTGCTGCGATTGCATCCCGAGCGTCGCACTCGCATGGGGGGCCAGGTTCGTGTGGCCGGGCGTGATGTGTTAGCCATGTCGTCCCGTGAACTCATGGATTACCGGGGTAAGGTTGCGTCCATGATCTTCCAGGAGCCCTTGCTGGCGATGGACCCGGTCTATTCGGTGGGCGCGCAAATCATTGAGGCGATCCATCGGCATGAGTCGGTGTCGCAGGCGCAGGCGCAGCAGCGGGCGTTGGAACTGTTCGAGCGCGTGCGCATCCCCAGCCCCGAGCGCCGCTTGCAAGCCTACCCCCATGAGATGTCAGGTGGCATGCGCCAGCGCGCCATGATTGCACTGGCCCTGGCCTGTCACCCGCAACTGCTGTTGGCCGACGAGCCAACCACTGCGCTCGACGCCACGGTACAAATCCAGATTCTCTTGCTGCTGCGCGAACTGCAACGCGACCTGGGTCTGTCGGTGGTGTTCGTGACGCACGACATTGGCGCCGCCGTCGAGGTGGCTGACCGGATTGCCGTGATGTATGCCGGGCGCATCGTTGAAGAAGGCACGGCGCGCGAGATGATTCGCGCGCCACGTCATCCTTATACGATTGCATTGCTCAAGAGCCGCGCCCATGGCGCGATGACGCGCGGCACCCGGCTGGCAACCATTGGCGGTGCGCCGCCTGACTTGTCGGCGCTGCCTGCGGGTTGTGCTTTTGCCGAGCGATGCAGTCTGGCCACGGATACCTGCCGAGCCACCCAGCCCGCAGTGGTCGAGCTGGAACATGGTCACCGCGCCCGTTGTCTTTACACCGACGTGGCGGCAACCCTCGCGCCCGCGCTGGTTGCCTGAACTCGATACACATCAAAGGAAACTAACCATGCCACTGCATGACCCTGCCCACGCTTTTGTTCCCTATCCCGATGTTGGCGTGCCGAGCGCTGCGACCGGACCTCTGGCCGATTTGCGCTTCGGCGTGAAAGATCTGTTTGATGTGGCTGGTTATCCCACCGGTGGCGGTAGCCCAACGGTACTGGCGATGTCGGGCATCAAGACTTGCACCGCGCCCACGGTGCAGAAACTGCTTGATGCAGGTGCCCGTTTCGTCGGCAAGACTGTGACCGACGAATTGGCGTTTTCAATGAACGGCAACAACGTGCATTTTGGAGCGCCAATCAACGGCGCAGCGGCAGACCGCATCACGGGCGGCTCGTCGTCCGGTTCGGCCTCGGCAGTGTCGTCCGGCCTTTGCGATTTCGCTCTGGGCACCGATACCGGCGGTTCGGTGCGCGCCCCGGCCAACCATTGCGGTCTATACGGTTTGCGGCCCACGCATGGCCGCATCAGCCTTCAAGGCGCACTGGACCTGTCGCCCAGTCTGGACACCTGCGGCTGGTTTGCCCGCGATGTGCATACCTTTGCCCGGGTGGCGGATGTGCTGCTGGGCAGCGACTCGCAGCCGTTGCCCGAACAGCTGCGCATGCTGTGGCCACAAGATGTGTGGGCGCTGCTTGAACCTGCTGTAACAGATGCGCTGGCAGATGCAACAGCCCGGGTGCAGCGCGTGCTAGGTATTGCGCAGCCTACTCGTGTGGTACTGGAATCGTTCGATGCCATGTACTGGAACTTTCGCCATATACAAGGGCGTGAAGCCTGGCTGACGGATGGGCCCATGATTGAGCGCTATGCGCCATCGCTCGGGCCGGGTGTGGCCGATCGCTTTGCCTGGTCACGTAACGTGAGCGATGCGCAGGTGCTGGCAGCGCGGGACTTTCGGGAACGCTTTCGTACCCAAATCTCCGACTTACTGGGAACCGACGGTGTGCTGCTTATGCCCACCATGCCCGACATTGCCCCGCTACGCAGCGCCTCGGAAAGCAGCCTGGAAGACTACCGCAACCGCGCCACCCAGATGCTGTGTATCGCCGGTCTGAGCGGGTTTGCGCAACTGAGCCTGCCGATGGCTAGCCGCGACGGGGCACCGCTGGGCTTGTCCTTGTTGGGGCCAGCGGGCAGGGATGCCTCACTGGTGGCGTTGGCGCAGCGCATTGCTGCAAAAGCAAATTGAATCTCGGCTGAACAAGGGAATGATGATGGAAATGATGAGCAAACCGCTTTGCGTCAACGGCGCCCGGCTTTGGCAATCTTTGATGGACCTGGCCGCCATTGGCGCCACCCCCAAGGGGGGCGTGTGCCGACTGGCTTTGACCGACCTGGACCGTCAGGCGCGCGATCTATTCGTGCACTGGGCCAAAGAAGCGGGTTGCACCGTGCGCATTGATGCGATTGGCAACATCTTTGCCCGCCGCGTCGGGCGCAACAACGAATTGCCCCCGGTTATGACCGGGAGCCATATCGACACCCAGCCCACAGGTGGCAAATTCGATGGTAATTATGGCGTGATGGCCGGGCTTGAAGTGCTGCGCAGCCTCAACGATGCCGGGATTGAGACCGAGATGCCGATGGAGGTGGTGGTCTGGACCAACGAGGAAGGCTCGCGTTTTGTGCCGGTGATGATGGGCTCCGGAGTGTTTGTCGGCGCCTTCACGCTGCCAGAAGTGCTGGCGCAACAAGATGCCCAGGGCATCAGCGTGGAACAGGCCTTGTCCAGCAGCGGTTATGCCGGTTCACCCACGGTGACGCCGCCGGTTCATGCCTATTTTGAAGCACACATCGAGCAGGGTCCGGTTTTGGAGGCGAACGACTGTGTTATTGGCGTGGTGCAAGGCGCTTTGGGGCAGCGCTGGTACAACGTGGTGATAAACGGCATGGAATCCCATGCGGGCCCGACACCCATGGAACTTCGGCGCGATGCACTGCTGGCCGCCAGCGAACTCACGCTGGCCATCAACCGCTTCGCGCTGGACCGCCTGCCGCACGCGCGTGGCACGGTGGGAGCCATGGATGTATTTCCCAACTCGCGCAACGTTATTCCTGGCCGTGTCACGATGACGGTGGACTTGCGGGCGCCGGACGATGCCATGCTGCTGGCAATGGATACCGCCTTGCGCCAGACATGTGCCTCGATTGCCAAAGCGCGCCAACTCACCATTGACCTCGATCAGGTAGTGTATTTTCCGCCGCAACCGTTTACGCCGGAATTGGTGGAAGGGATTCGCAGCGCGGCCCAGGCGCAAGGCTATTCGTCCATGGATGTGATCAGTGGCGCGGGCCACGACGCCGTTTACCTGGCGCGGGTTGCGCCCACCGCCATGGTGTTTGTGCCCTGCGCTGGCGGCATCAGCCACAACGAAATCGAAGATGCAGAACCGGCCCACCTGGAGGCAGGTTGCAATGTGTTGCTGCAAGGCATGCTAAGTAGTGCGGGCGTCGCGATCTAAGTGTTGACGCATCAATATTTGCATTACGAATAACCACCCAAGCGCACCATTGGTGCTGCTGGCTTCGCATGTCCATATCTGGCACGGATTCACATTGGTAGTAGAGCCTAGACCATCTTATAGCCAACGGTAAATATTCAGTGAATTCAAATGGGGGCGGTTTACCCTTCACAGTAGTCATGGGAAGGTTGCAATGTTACTGATGACTCCTTCGGTTACGAATCAGGTCGCCACGAACGACGCCGGATCCGACCCAAAAATCATTCAACTGGCTTGCCAGGAAGCTGACACTCGTGACCGACTCCTGACGCTGCCTAACCGCCGCTCAATCACCCCGTTGCGAATCGCAGCATCCATGTTGGAGATGACGTGATCGGATGAGCGTTACATCTTTTGACCCAACCGAGTAGTAACAGCCGCTTGTCCCGCAATTTCCACAGTTTGTCCACAGCTTTTAAAGGGCTTGTGCCCAGCTTTCCATTCGACGTTGGCCTGGCGCTGGCGTAGTATCGACGGCTCAAAGGAAAAACTCACCCCCATGTCTGCTGTACTTTCTGCTGTGCCTTTTGACTACGGTCAAGACGCCCAAGTCGCGCAATTGCGCATTCCCCCGCACTCCATCGAAG
>Ga0209123_1003162_pt1 | contig 12752 bp, 7 predicted proteins | sample BarGraIncu00431A_FD_184500 | JGI IMG/M metagenome (GOLD analysis project Ga0209123, IMG submission 184500) | Arctic peat soil microbial communities from Barrow, Alaska, USA - Barrow Graham LP Incubations 004-31A (SPAdes) (version 2) | ecosystem: Environmental > Terrestrial > Soil > Wetlands >...
ATTCCGCTTTTATGTATTTTATTGTTTCTGACTGCCATTCACTAAAGCCATCGGAAGAATCTACACATAATACATCTACTCCCGCCTGAACCAATGCTGGTACTCTTTCCATATAATCTCTGGTATTAATGCCAGCACCAACCATCAGTCTTTTTTTAGCGTCTAATAGTTCCAAGGGATTTTGTTTGTGATCTTCATAATCTTTTCTAAATACAAAATACACTAATTTTTGTTGATCATTAATAATCGGTAAACAATGAAGCTTATGCTCCCAAATGATATCATTGGCCTCTTTAAGACTAGTATCGATTGAACTAACAGTCAGCTTTGAAAAAGGTGTCATGAATTCTTTGATTTTTTTATCTACAGAATCCCTACTCATTCGATAATCACGACTCGTAACAATTCCCACTAATTTTGTACCTAATGTTCCATCCTCTGTAATTGCAATTGTGGCATATCCTGTATTTTCTTTTAATTCAATAACATCTTTTACAGTATGTTCTGGCGATAGATTAGCTTTACTAACTACGAAACCAGCTTTGAAATTTTTTACCCTTTTTACCATCTCCACTTGTTGTTCTATGGACTGGGAACCGAAAATAAAAGATAAACCTCCACATTTAGAAAGAGCGATTGCTAAATTATCATCGGATACCGATTGCATGATTGCAGAAACAAAAGGGATATTTATTTCAATAGAGGGCTTCTCATCTTTTTTAAATTTTACAATCGGTGTTTTTAAGTTAACATTACTAGGTATACAATCTTTTCTTGTAAGATTAGGTACAAGAAGATACTCACTAAAAGTTCTAGACACTTCTTTGTAATAAAACGCCATTTTTTCTGTTGCCGCCTTCTTATATAAATTTTAACTATTGTATCAAAGTTAATAGGCACTGTCAATTTACCAACAGTATAAAGTTCTTACGCAAAAATTAAGTCCACACTTTAATCTTACCACAAATTCTAAAATTAAGGTAATTATACTATCACACCATTTATTGTGTATGCCACACATTCCTAGGGTAATAAGTGCATCGGCTTTTATATCTTAACTCAATGTGTCTCTAAAAGCACATCGTTAGAATCGATGTGACATCATAACAATTCATGCCTCCATAATAACGACTTTGCAGGGAACTACTTATTCATTGTTGAATGTACTTCATAATATAATAACATCTCTTTTATAATTTTTTTGGTGGTATAAAGAAAAGACTTGCGATCGCTAAGTTCTCCGATGAAAAACAATAACAAGTAATGACCCTTTGTAAAATAATAGCTATAAGAAATTACAACATTTTGATTGTGGGGAGATATTTTGAAAAACAGTGTCTTGTTTGTTGATGATGAACCACATATATTGGGATCTATTCGAAGAACGGTCGTCGATGAAAATTATGTTCCCTATTTTACAAATAACGCCCAAGAAGCATTGGTTATAATGGAAAAAATTCAATTCAGCGTTGTTGTAACTGATTTACGCATGCCTATAATGGATGGACTCACAATGCTCAAAATAGCCAAAGGAAAATACCCTGATATGCAAAGAATTATCTTATCTGGATATACCCAACTAAATCAGGTGTTGTCCGCGATCAACGAAGGTGATATTCATAAATATATTACAAAACCTTGGCAAAAAGTTGACTTACTCAGGGCGATACAAGAAGCAATTGAATTTTACAATCTGAAAAAGGAGAAGGACGAGTTATCAAAAGCCTTGGAAAATAGTAATAATGCCTATAAGAACATTTTGAAAACTTTGGATACAAAATTGGGCTGTGTCGATAGAGATTATCTTTCAATGAAAGAAATTATAGCATTTACTTTTTCTCACGTCATGGACAATAATCATCTCAAAGAAGTAATCCCTTTATGTGAAACCTTATGCTTAAATTTTTTAAATTCAACTCCAAGTTATCCAATACTCTTTAATGTTCAAGAAATTGGAGATGAGATCTCTCGATCGATGTCAAAAATGGTTATTACTGAGAAGCTAATCATTGATATTAACGACAATAAGTGTCATGGCAATTTTCATTTTATGTTATTCCTCTTTGATTTTTTAGCGCTATTGTCCTATCAATATCAGGCAATAAAAATATTAGAGTGTAAAATAGGTTCTACAGTTGATCATGATCAATTGATTGTTCACGGTGATCTTACCGTTGACATTATGGCTGAATATGCTCATACTTTCCTGGATTTTCTAAAAGACTTAGCCCATAAGTATAATCATTCATTTATTATAATAGAAATGTCAGGTCACCTAGTTATTTCAATAGCAAACTCATATAGAATTCAGCAATAAGAAAAGTGCTAGTGCGTCTTATTAAACCGCAGAGGCGCAGAGAACACAGAGAAAATGTATTATAAACCCTCTGCGTCCTCTGCGCCTCTGCGGTCCGTAAAAGCTTATAATTTATGATAATGGTAAGAAAAACGGCTAGCGCAAACTATATCACTCAAATTTAATTTTGACTTGTCTCTTGTTATCGATCGTAATACCATTCGACAAATTTATGAGCCGGTAACGGTTTTGAAAAATAGTAACCCTGCACTTCGTCACAACCACACTGACCTATTCTTTTTACCCCTTCCTTCGTTTCTACACCTTCAGCAATTACCCCAATCTGCAGTTTTTCAGCCAAAGAAATAATGGTTTCTACAATTGCAAAGCTTAACGGATCATTATCCATTGCCCTAATAAAAGATTGATCAATTTTTAATTTATCTATGGGGATTTGACTGAGATATTGTAAACTAGAATATCCAGTGCCAAAATCATCAATTGACAATTTCACGCCAAGAACTTTTAAGCAATGAAGTTCTTTTATCGCACTATTGGCATCTTTCATGATAATACCCTCTGTTAACTCCAGTTCTAGGTACGCAGGATCAATCTTGTAATTATTAATAATCCCTTGCAGAGTTAGCAGAAATTGTTTTTCTTGAAACTGAATGGCAGAGACATTTACGGCGATTTGTATTGGTGGCAAACCAAAATCTATCCAACTGAGATGCTGACGGCACACTTCTCGAAGCACCCATTCGCCTATTGGAATAATAAGTCCAGTCTCTTCGGCAATAGGAATAAACTTGGCTGGAGGGATCAAGCCCTTCTGCGGATGATTCCATCGAATGAGTGCTTCGACTCCGATTAGCTTATTAGTGCGAATATTGACTTGCGGCTGATAATATAACACAAACTCATTTCTCTCGATGGCCAGTCTAAGACTATTTTCAAGAGATAGACGTTCTGTAACAACGTCATTTAGGGATTCTGTAAAAAATTGATAATTATTTCTACCATTCTCTTTGGCATGGTGCATGGCAATTTCTGCATTTCTAATTAATATTTCAGGAGTATGACCATTATCAGGATAGGAAGTTATCCCAATGCTAGAAGTAATACGTAGCTCAACATCGCCTACAATACAAGGCATTGAGAGGGTGGCTGCCATCCTTGAAACAATCTTGGTAATGTTAGATGTTTTTTCAATGTCCGTCAAAATGATCACAAACTCGTCTGCACCCCTGCGGCATAAGGTGTCCTCATCTCGAATACAAAGTTTTAATCGTTCAGCCACCTCCTGAAGAATAACGTCCCCAATGTGATACCCTAAAGAATCATTGATTGTTTTGAACCGATCCAAATCAAAGAATAAAACCGCCAGTTTCTCCCCATTGCGTTTCGCATGTGCTAACGCGATATGCAACCGATCATTGAAAAGCGTCCGGTTGGGAAGTTTAGTTAAATCATCAAAATTGACCAAATGATAAATTTGTTCTTTAGCGAACTCCCGTTCCGAGATATCACGTACCACGGTTAGAATGCGGTACTTACCGCCTAACTTGATGTGTTTAAGACTTACTTCTAGATCAATTTTTTGGCCTTGGATATTCTTAATTTTCCAATCATATAGGGGTGTCTCACCTCGAATGGCTTTTTGAAACCAAATCAGAGACTCCCGTTCTGTGTATGGCACTTCGCCAGTCCCAAAATCTTTTAACTTTAGCAGCAACATATTACCCCGGTCAAAGCCAAACAGTGTACATGCTTTTTCATTTGCATCAACAATATGCAACGTTTCTACATCGTATATAATAATTCCGTCATTTACAGAACTAAATATCGCTTGATAGTTGTCCTCAAGGATTTTTGCTTCCCTCTCCCCTTGTATCCGATCGGTAACATCGCGAGAAACAAATACTGCCCCAGTAACAATTCCGTCTGTATATAGCTTTTTCCCCCTGCTCTCTAGCCATTGTTCTTGCCCTGCTGCATGTATGTAACGGTGACAAATACTACGGGATTCATCCTTATGCAGAAAAGTGGCATAAGAAGCCATCACATTTTCTAAATCATCTGGGTGAACAAAATCAAGAAAACTTTTCCCAGTTAACTGGTGTGGATCATAACCCATTAATTTTTTACATGAAGGAGTTATATACTCCATCAGTCCTTCTCTACTCAATTTAATCACCATATCTTGCATGTTATCAGTGATTTGTTGTAAGTCTTCCTGAATTCTTTTTCGTTCTGCATTTTCGTTTTGTGCGGCAGAATATAAAATTGCATTATAAATGGCAATGGATGCAATCGTCGAAAATTTTTGGAAGACGGCAACATCTGACCTTGTAAATGTACGATCAGGTTCTATAAAGGACAAACCTAAGACGCCCACGATTTTAGAGCCTATTTTAATTGGAATCTGCATTTCAGTATGAATTTTATCAAAAAAATGTGCACTTAACCGTTGACTCCAGGTACTATAGTCATCAATAATTGAAATTTCTCCTGTGGCAATCGTTTGTCGAATGAGTCCTTGCTGTAAATTCATTACACGATTTATATCATTTTTATAAACTCCGACTCCAACTTTTCGAATCATTTGATCAAGCTCAAGTTCCACCAAATTATAATAGCCGTGTTTTGTCTTAACTAATTTTGCGGCCTCTATAACGATCATCTCCAAGAGACTTACTAGGTCAAGGTGATTTAGTAATCCAAGGGCTGTATCATAAAGAACCGTAGCTATGTTTTTTTCGCGGCGAGAATTGATTTGCAGTTTGGAATCACGTAGTATACGTAGATATTTCATATCAAAGCTTCACTGACTTGCCAGATGACACGAATATTGTTTAATTCATCGCCTACATATTCAGGTAAAATACTCATATTATAGAAATTTCCCATTTTATTCAATAGTGCACAAGCTATTTTCAATCTATTCCTATCACTAACGTTAAGCTGATTTGGTTGTAGATTAATATCAAAAAGCAGTTCTAACATTCCTGGCAATCCATTTTTTTGAAGTAAGCTACATCTAATTTTTTTATCTCCTGCCGGCACATTATGAACCAATATTTTAAACATCATTAATAAATATTTATGATTGCCTTGAGTCTTAAACTCAGAATTTGAAGTATTACAAATTACCAAACGGTTGTCGCACTGTTTAACTATATCGTTGATTAAGTCGGAGGACGTTTTACTACCGACGACTGTAGGTAATTGACCTAAATATGTTAAATAAATTTCCTCTAAAACATCCACAATTTCATCGTATGACTTTAAACCTTTCATCGGTTCATCAACGGCTAATGCCAGGCTTTTTCGCCAAAAGGAAAACAGTAACCCACTGCTTTTATACAAATTATGTAGCTCGTCTTTCTCCTGTGCCTTTTTTTGCTCCATCACCCGAAATATATTTTGATACGCCAAATTTCTCTGCGCTAAATTTTCTCTTAACGTATCTCTTTCAACTTGAAGGTTATAGTAGTCAACAGCTTGCCGAACGACGGGAATAAGCTCGGCTTCCGTTGTCCAAGGTTTGGTGATAAATTTAAAGATATCCCCTTGATTTATAGTGGCAATCATTTGCGACAATTGAGTATATCCTGATAACACCACCCGTACCGTTCTTGGATATTTTTCTTTTACAAGCTTTAATAACGTTAATCCATCCATCACTGGCATACGCATATCGGTTACGATAACGCTAATCTCGTGTTTTTCCATAATGGCCAGTGCTTCCGAGGCACTCCCCACAAAAAAAGGAGTATACGATTCTTCAATAACCGCCCTTCTGATTGCACTTAACACATTACTTTCATCATCAACGAACAAAACTCTATTTTCAGCCATTTCGTCACTCCCAAATTTAAAAATGGACACCCTAACCCCTACATCGTGCTAAGAAATCTCTTTACTTGTATTCAAAGTTTCGACATTATTCTCAAGTATCCTTTTAAATATTACATTTACTTTCACCTGTAAGGGTAACTCTTTACGTCTTTGTGCAGGAACGGACAATCTAATATCGAATTGATAAAGGGATCTTATAATAAGATATTATAAGATCCTAGTTTGTACTGGAGGACAGCATTATGCAGATTGAACAATTACTATATAATCGCTTAGGGATTAGGCAAAATACCATCTCCAATCAGTTACAAAATACAGCACAATTTGTCTTAGTCTTCGGTGCAAAAAAACTTCTGTTAGATAACCGAATTTATAATGAATTAAGAGACTTATATCCTAACGCCTATTTTATCGGCGGAACGACCTCAGGAGAAATATATAACAATATCGCTACTGAAAATACATTATCAGCTACAGCCATTTACATGGAAAAAACCAACGTGATTTTTGCTTCCACTGCTATTTTAAATGGAGATTGTTTTGAAGCCGCTGCGGAACTGGCTACAAAATTTCCTGCTCCTAACTTAAAGCATGTTTTTATTATTTCGGAGGGAATAAATATTAATGGCAGCAAACTTGTTGAGGGATTAATGAATCATCTTCCTACTGGCGTTACTTTGTCAGGTGGCCTTGCCGGGGATGGAAACAATTTTGAGGAAACCTTTGTTATTGCAAATAATTACCCGCAAAAAAATTGTATTGTTGCAATTGGATTTTATGGTGAAAATGTAAATTTTGGCTATAGTTCCATCGGTGGTTGGTCTCCTTTTGGGATTGAACGAGTCATTACAAAGTCGAAAAACAACATTTTGTATGAGCTTGATGGAAAGCCAGCATTGGATTTATATAAGGAATATCTGGGGGAATATGCAGAAGATCTTCCAGCTTCGGGTTTGTACTTTCCACTTATGGTACGATCAAAAGATCATCGTCGTACCTTCGTTCGCACCATTCAAAAAATTGATGAACCACAAAAGGCTCTGATATTTTCTGGGGATGTACCAGAAGGATATTATGCCAAATTAATGAGAGCCAATTTAGACAGTCTTATTGACGGTTCACGGCAGGCTGCACAAATAAGCCTTGCATCGATTGGTGTAGCTAGTGCTAATCTTGCTATTTTAGTAAGCTGTGTCGGCAGAAAGTTAGTACTGAATCAATTGACCAGTGAGGAAATTGAGGCTGCTCGAAGTATTTTAGGAACCGAAACTATCTTTACAGGTTTTTATTCCTATGGTGAAATTTCTCCACTCAATCGAGAGACAATCTGCGAGCTACATAACCAAACAATGACCATTACTCTAATTGCGGAGGTTTAGTACAATGAATACTCTACATCGCCTTCTGAAACGGCAAGTCGAAAGTCATTTAAACGGCGTCGAAATCACCAATGAAATGAAAACTTTTATTTCGGCTGTCAATGAAGCCTATATCAGCCAAGATAAGGATCGATCCCTACTGGAACGCAGTATCGATATTAGTTCCCGGGAATATAACGAAAATATGGACAAGATACGAATGTTACAAAGCCAACTTGTACAACAAGAAAAAATGGCAGGGATTGGACAATTGTCGGCAGGGATCGCACATGAAATAAATAATCCCCTTGGCTACACCCAAAGTAACTTAGATACTTTAAAGAAATATTTAGATCGGATCAAGGTTTTTCTTGAAACACTACAAAGCTTTGAAAGTTTACTGCCGACAGAAAACAATGAACCCCTTCAAGATTTCATAACCAACCTCCGGGCATGTAGAAAAAAGAATAAGATTGACGTAATCTATGATGATATTGAAGATATTATTGAAGAATCAATCAACGGACTCAGTCGAATAGAGAAAATTGTAAAAAGTCTTCTGGGATTTTCCAGAACTAGTATCAGCTCAGAACTTGAAGATTACGATTTAAATAAGGGCATAAGAGACACCCTCGCCATTGCAAATAACGAAATTAAGTACTTTGCTAAGATAGTAGAAGACTTAGGAACAATTCCTTATGTCAAAGCAGCTGGCGGTTCCATCAATCAAGTGTTACTTAACCTGATATTAAATGCCATTCATGCCATCAAAGAGGCCCCTCAGGAAGGTATCCTCACCCTCAAGACTTTTGAAAAAAGTGGCTATATCTGTTGTGAAATAACAGATAACGGCACCGGTATACCTAAGACAATTCTTGAACACATCTTTACGCCGTTTTTTACCACCAAACCCATTGGCATGGGCACAGGCCTTGGACTGAGTATTGCCTATGACATTATCGTGAGTAAACACGGGGGTCGCATTGAGGTCGAGAGCCAACTCGGAAAAGGAACTACATTTACAATCCTCTTACCAGCCCATAATGAAAGTAAGCTACGCTTATGAACATACTGATCGTTGACGATGAAAAATTCAATCTAAGGATTGCCCAAGAACTAATCGAAACCAATATCCTTGATAGCCATGTTTCTTTATGTAGTGTGCCAGAAGAAGTCCTCCAAAAAATTGAAGAAAATGACATTGATATCATTTTGCTAGATATAATTATGCCTAGGATAACGGGAATTGATATTCTAAAAAGCATCAGAAGTAAGGAAGAATATAACGATATACAGATCATAATGTTTACAGGGATGACTGATAAAGCCAGTTTTAAAGTATGTTTTGAAAATGGTGCCAATGACTATATTAATAAACCTATTGACTTTACAGAGTTTATCGCAAGGATGAGCGCTTCGGTAAAGGCGAGGAAAAACATACTTTCCTTAAAAGAAATGAACCATACGATTACTACCCAATACCATAAACTTCATGCGATAACACAAAAACTGAAAGACACCCAGTTTAATCTAATACAAAAAGAGAAATTGGCAGCTCTTGGGGAAATTGCCGCTGGAATGGCTCATGAAATTAATAATCCCATGGGATTTATAGCCAGCAATCTTTATACCATGAATCGTTACCTGCAAAAAATTCGAGATCTAATTATTCTTTACAGGAATTTTGTTCAACTGGCTTGTGATGAAACCATCGATCTGATGGTTCTTATCGGGGAGAAAAAAAAGATTGAGGATATTGAGCGAAAACAAAAGATTGATTTTATCCTTGACGACCTAACCATGGTCATTCAAGAATCTAGTGATGGCGTCGATCGAGTAACAAAAATAGTACAAAGTTTACGGAATTTAGCGAGAACGGGTACAGAAAATCAAATGGCATATAATGATCTAACCCAAATTATCGAGGAAGCACTCTTGATCGTAAAACACGAAATACAATTTGTCGCTAACATCGACAAGCAACTAGATAGCCCAATGTATTTACTATGCAATAAGGGAGAAATTGGGCAAGTTTTGCTCAATATTCTACTAAATGCAATACAAGCGGTGAAAAGCCTGACGATAGGTTCTCTCGGAAAAATTACGATTGAGGCCTATAATGCTGATGAGTATGTTATTTGTAAAATAAATGATGATGGTCCCGGAATAAAAGAGGAATATCTTAGCCGCATATTTGATCCTTTTTTTACGACAAAAGATGTTGGCAGCGGAGTCGGTCTCGGACTCAGTGTGGCTTACGATATCGTTGTAAAAAAACATAATGGAGAACTGATCGTTGATAGTAACCTTGGCAAAGGAACGTCTTTCATTATTAAGCTGCCTACTAAGGGAGGTCATATTGATAGTGCCGAACAATAACAACAGTGCAAGTAAAAAAATACTATTTGTCGATGATGAAGTACCAATTCTCAAATCGCTAAACCGTCTATTTATGGATACAGAATACGAAATTTTCACTGCCGAAAGTGGAAAGGAAGCTTTAGATATTCTTGCAACTGAAAAAATAGATATGGTCATCACAGACATGAGAATGCCTGAAATGGATGGATGTCAGTTATTGCAAAAAGTAAAAGAACTCCATCCAAGCTCCCTAAGGATCATCTTAAGTGGTTATACTGAAAAAAACACCATCCTTGAGGCACTACAAAAGAACATTGCGAAGCTTTATATTCTTAAACCTTGGGAAAATAATAAGCTCATCGAATTGGTTGATCAATTATTCGCAACAGAAAACATTCTCCGGGATAGCAATTTACTTGGTTTAATCAACAATGTGGATGAATTACCTACACTAAAAAGCAGCTATCTCCAAATAATGGATTTAATTGACAGTGATGCTGATTTAGTGAAAATTGCGAGTGCCATTGAACGAGATCATTCTGTAGCAACTAAAATTCTTCATATCATTAATTCAGCTTTTTATGAAGTCAAAACAGGAAGCGTGAAACACGCTATCGCCTACCTAGGATTATCAAATATTAGAAATATTTTATTAGCAACATCCATTGTTGACTCTTTTAATATGAGTGGTATCTATGGAACAAGGCTGGAAATGTTATGGAGTCATGCTTTTATATGTAGTAAAATTGTGAACGTTATCTATGAAAAACTACTTCATAAAAAATTATCTGAGAATGAAACTTCCGCCGGATTACTTCACAATATTGGTATTGTACTGCTACTTAAGCTGTATCCAGAAAAATATATTGAAATCTTCCACAGAGCTGAGAAAGAAAAAAAGAGTTTATTACAGATAGAGCAAGAATCTTTAAATGTTACCCACCAACAAACAGGTGGCTATTTATTACGCTGGTGGGAATTACCCTATCCCATCGTTGAAGCAGCCCTCTATCATCATACCCCTTTCTCTACTGAAATTATTAACCGAGAACTGATCTACGCCATCAATATCGCTCAGCATTACGCAAGCATTATCCTAAAAAATCAATTGCCCACGGCTCTAGATCCCAATGTTTTCCTTTCTTTAGGTATCACTCAAGGGCAATTTGAGAAAGAAATCGAAGATTTATCATTTAACAAAAAATAAATCTGTTATCACAAGCAAAAATAAACAGAACTCCCTATACCATTTGCTACTTGGTCTAGAGAGTTCTGTTTATTTTTGCCATCCATTCCGATTTTGTTCACTCATTCGTTATGCAGTTCATCCAAGCCTTCAAATTGCATATTGTAATATTTGGCATATAGACCGTTTTGGGACAGCAGTTCGTCGTGGGCTCCCCGCTCTTGAATGCCATTGTGATTGATGACAATAATTTCATCCGCATTACGAATGGTGCTCAGACGGTGGGCAACAACAATGGTGGTACGGTCTTTGGAAAGACGTTCGAGGGAGGCCTGAATATAACGTTCACTCTCGTTATCTAGGGCCGAGGTGGCTTCATCTAAAATCAAGATCTTAGGGTTCTTCAAAAATACGCGGGCAATCGCAATCCGTTGCTTTTGCCCCCCAGAAAGGCGTGTGCCCCGTTCACCCACATAACTGGCGTAGCCGTTATCAAGACTTATAATAAAATCATGAATATTGGCGTTTTTAGCCGCCTCCATAATTTCCTCATCCGTAGCATTGGGTTTGCCATAGGCAATATTGTCCCGCACAGTGCCGCCAAACATATACACGTCCTGCTGAACAATGCCAATGGCACTGCGCAGTGACTTGAGGGTGACATCGCGGACATCCATGCCATCAATCGTGACAGCGCCCTCAGTGACATCATAAAAGCGAGGCAGCAGTGAGCATAACGTGGTCTTTCCTCCGCCGGAAGGACCCACCAGGGCCACGGTTTTTCCGGCCGCGATGGAAATGTTCACCTTATCCAGCACTCCTGTATTTTGATCGTACTGAAAGGAAACATCCTGAAAGACAAGATTACCTTTAACATTTGTCAGCGGCACTGCATTCTGTTTGTCCAATATTTCCGGGGTAGTGCCCACCACTTCCATAAATCGTTTAAAACCCGAGTAGCCTTTTTGAAACTGCTCTGTAAAATTGATCAGTACATCAATCGGATTAATAAATATTCCGATATATAGGGCATACACAGCAAGATCCGTAATCTGCAAACTGCCATTGGCGATAAAAAAACCGCCGCTAACCAGCACTGCCATATAGAGCAATCCCTGAAAAAAACTATTACCTGCATGATAACTCCCCATGATTTTATAGCTATCCACTTTTGAATCCAAGAAATCAAGATTACTGTTGCAAAACTTTTCTTTTTCCAAGTCCTCATTCGCAAAAGATTTGACAACGCGAATGCCGGAAAGACTATCCTGTACCCGGGAGTTCACACCGGCAATCTTTTTCCGGTTATCCATAAAGACAGCTTTCATTTTTTTGTTTTTATAAATACTGAAAACAATCATAACCACGGTAATACTAAACAAAATAAGGGTCATTTTAACACTGAGTAACATTAAAAAACCAAAAGATCCGAGGATTTTCACTGTTGATATAAAAAGATTTTCCGGGCCATGATGGGCCAATTCCGATATATCAAATAAATCTGATACCAACTTGGACATCATTTCACCCGTGTTGTTACGATCATAATATGAAAAGGAAAGCCGCTGATAGTGATCAAACAAATCCTGACGCATATCGCTTTCCATGCGCGCTCCCATAATATGTCCCCAAGTCGTTATATAATATTGACAGCCATAGCGAATACCGTACATGACCATCATCCCCACAC
>Ga0209123_1003164_pt1 | contig 12746 bp, 12 predicted proteins | sample BarGraIncu00431A_FD_184500 | JGI IMG/M metagenome (GOLD analysis project Ga0209123, IMG submission 184500) | Arctic peat soil microbial communities from Barrow, Alaska, USA - Barrow Graham LP Incubations 004-31A (SPAdes) (version 2) | ecosystem: Environmental > Terrestrial > Soil > Wetlands >...
TCATTATGATTTATTTTTTGCACGGGCGGAGGGATTCGAACCCCCATCAACGGTTTTGGAGACCGCTATTCTACCCTTGAACTACGCCCGTTCGTTAAAAGCCAGTGTCGCTAAAAACGACACTGGCTTTATAAATTATTTTATAGGATTAAGCTACTATCTCAGTCACCTGACCAGCACCTACTGTTCTACCACCTTCACGGATAGCAAAACGCAAACCTACGCTCAATGCAATTGCACTAAGCAACACAACATCAATTGTTAAGTTATCCCCAGGCATAACCATCTCTACACCTTCTGGCAAAGTAATGATACCTGTTACGTCAGTTGTACGTACGTAGAACTGTGGACGGTAATTATTATGGAATGGTGTGTGACGACCACCTTCTTCTTTTTTCAAGATATAAACCTCAGCTTTAAATGTAGCGTGTGGTTTTACTGAACCTGGTTTACAAATAACCATACCTCTTTTGATGTCTTCTTTTTGAATACCTCTCAAAAGGATACCTACGTTATCTCCAGCTTCTCCTCTATCAAGGATTTTACGGAACATCTCAACTCCTGTAATTGTAGAAGTTAATTTTTCAGCTCCCATACCAATGATCTCAACAGCATCTCCTGTATTAGCAATACCTGTTTCGATACGACCTGTAGCTACAGTTCCACGACCAGTGATTGAGAATACATCTTCAACTGGCATTAAGAAAGGTTTTGCAACGTCTCTTACCGGCTCTTCAATCCAAGCATCAACAGCAGCCATTAATTCAATGATTTTCGGTACCCAAATTGGATCTCCGTTCAATCCACCTAAAGCTGAACCTTGAATTACAGGGCCATTGTCTCCATCATATTCGTAGAAAGACAATAAATCTCTAATTTCCATTTCAACAAGTTCCAATAACTCTTCATCATCAACCATATCCACTTTGTTCATGAATACAACCATTCTAGGAATACCAACTTGGCGACCTAATAGGATGTGCTCACGTGTTTGTGGCATTGGTCCATCAGTAGCGGCTACAACAAGAATAGCACCATCCATCTGAGCAGCACCTGTAACCATGTTTTTTACGTAATCCGCGTGACCTGGACAGTCAACGTGAGCGTAATGACGATTAGCAGTTTCATACTCAACGTGAGATGTATTAATTGTAATACCTCTTTCTTTTTCTTCTGGAGCATTATCGATTTGATCAAACGATTTTGCTTGACAGTAACCTGCATCAGACAATACTTTTGTTATTGCTGCAGTTAATGTAGTTTTTCCGTGATCCACATGCCCAATTGTTCCTATGTTTAAGTGGGGTTTGTTACGGTTAAAAGTTTCCTTTGCCATTTTACTTAATTTTAATCTTAGTTATTTATTAGTGTTCAAATTTATACTTTGTTGAGCCAACTACGGGAATTGAACCCGTGACCTCTTCCTTACCAAGGAAGCACTCTACCCCTGAGCTAAGTCGGCAGAGAAATTTTTGTTTCAGTTTTAATGTTTCAAATTTGCATAGAACCCGAAACTTGAAACTTTTAAACTTCATTTTGTGGGGAGAGCAGGATTCGAACCTGCGAAGTTCACACAGCAGATTTACAGTCTGCCCTCGTTGGCCGCTTGAGTATCTCCCCGAAACCATTAATTATCAATCTTCTAAAAGAACTGAGCCGGTGGAGGGACTCGAACCCACGACCTGCTGATTACAAATCAGCTGCTCTAGCCAACTGAGCTACACTGGCAATATCAATAAAAAAAGTCCGCTATTTCTAACGGACTGCAAATGTATATCTTTTTGTTTTTTAATCAAACTATTTTTAATGAAAATTTATATTAAATATTTGATTTGATTTTTTCTTTCCTTTTAATCAACAAACGCTCTAGCGATTCAGCCGATTGTTCAACGGCTTCTTCAAAAGTTTTACATTGTTTTTTCACAATAAAATCATCCCCAGGAATTATAATTTTTATTTCTACGCTTTTGTTTTCCTTATCGCTTGTCTTTTCAACTTTCAGAAAAACGTCTGATACTACTACCTTGTCGTAATACTTTTCTACTTTGTCCATTCTTTCCTGAATAAAACCTACTAGCTTTCCGTCAACTGTAAAGTTAACCGCATGAACATTTACCTTCATAATCGAAATTTTTATTGGTTAAACTTATTCGAATTATTTTTGATTTCTTGGATGAGCGTCTTCATAAACTTTTTTTAGCTCTGCTAAACTACTATGAGTATAGATTTGTGTCGAAGCCAAACTTGAATGTCCTAATAATTCTTTCACTGAATTTAAATCGGCTCCGTTGTTTAATAAGTGAGTCGCAAATGTATGCCTTAATATATGTGGACTTTTTTTTACTTTCTCGGAGACAGTACTAAAGTACGTATTAATTAATCGATACACAAAGGAATCATTTAATTTTAACCCTTTTTTTGTGAGAAAAAAATAGTCGTCATCTATAACTTTCTCTAAATGTGTTCTTTCGGAAAAATACAAATTTAATTGCTTTGCAATAATTGGCAATACAGGAAGAATTCGTTCTTTATTTCTTTTACCAAGAACCTTTATTGTATTGTTTGACGGATTCACATTAGCTGTTTTAAGATGAATTAATTCGGTTCTACGAATTCCGGTGGTGTAAAATAAGTCGATTATGAGTTTGTCTCTTATCGCTTCAAAACCTTCCGGATTTTGTATTTGATTCAAAACCTCAGCAACTTCTTTTTCAGAAAACGGAATTTGAAGTGTTTTAGGAGTTTTTAATGCTTTGTGTTTCAAAAGCGGACTAACTTCTATTTGTTTTGTCTTCAACAGGAATTTATAAAATGCCTTCAGCGAAGCAATCTTTCTGTTAACGGTCCCATTAGACAAATTGTCATCGACAAGTGAAACAATCCAAGTCCTGATTTGGCTGTAGTTTGCCTGTTCAATGTTTTCTTGATCGAATTGATTTTTGTTGAACGACTCGAAGAATCCTATATCATTCAAATACGCATTTACGGTATGTGGAGAATACTTTTTCTCCATTTGCAGATAATCTTTAAATGATTGTAAGTTGTTATTCATATAAAAAGATTGCTTCGTTCCGATAGCTATCGGAACTCTCAATGACAAGTCATAAAAAAACCGTTAGTATCAAAGGTATTAAACTTTAATGACTAACGGTACTTTATTTTAATAGAAAAATAATTAACTATTCTCTATGTTGTCTCTCATATTCTGGATATAAGCTGCTTTTTGAATTTTGATTCTATTGGTAACTGAAGGTTTAATAAAAGCAGTACGTGCTCTTAGTTGACGAACAGTTCCTGTTTTATCAAATTTTCTTTTATAGCGCTTTAATGCTCTATCGATATTTTCTCCGTCTTTAATTGGTATAATTAACATAATATAGACACCTCCTCTCGTTAAGGCTGCAAAAGTAATCAAACTTTTGAATTATGAGTTATGAATTATGAATTATTTTAATAGAAATATTGAACAGTATGAGAAAAAAACGGTGCAACTGCAGCGACTGAGATAGGATAATTATCTGAATTATATGTATATTGATTTGTTTGAATTGATGGGGTCATATTTCCGACATAAGTTTTGGTGAATTTAGTACAGTTATTAACAGAAATAGTTTCCTCATTACCAATTAACAAACTAAACCCCTCGATGTTTTTACCGAGACTATTTTTAACATCATATTCATAAATCGTCGTACTTGAACTTCCACTAGACACAACTTCTTTCTTTACAAGATTACTGTTTAAATAAGTATATTTACCTGAATAAAATGTTGTAGTATTGTTCGTTTTACTATCAAATGATGTTTTTACAAAAGATACGGTACCATCAGAATTATAAGTATAATTAATTGTTTCTACAATACTGCTATAAACAAAAGTTTCGAAAGCTAACCTACCGTTACTATAAGAATAATTTGATGTTTCATTAACAACATTACTTGGATTAGAAAACTCAATTTTAGTTATCAAATTTCCAGTATAAGAGTAAATCTCTTTACTTCCATCATCAGAAGTCCTAGTTGCAAGCTTGTTTCCAACATAACTAAGAACATCCGTTGTAGTCCCCCCACTATCTGTACTAACCATTTTTTTAGGCAAAATTATGGACGATTGGGGTTGTGGCGTATCACTTTTTGAACAAGAGGCAAAAGCCAATACTAACGCAATAAGAATAGGGGCAATTTTTTTCATACTTTATTTTTTGAGTTTTATACAAATACTCTTTCAACCTTTCAATATATTCCTCGAAATCACCAGTTTCTGAATTTCTGTGGTTCCTTCACCAATGGTACATAATTTTGAATCTCGGTAGAATTTTTCCACGGGATAATCCTTGGTATAACCATAACCACCGTGAATTTGAACCGCTTCATTTGAAACTCGTACACAAACTTCAGAAGCATACATTTTGCTCATTGCGCCGAGAGTTGTCACATTTCGATTATTGTTTTTCAGGAAAGCCGCTTTGTGTAGCATCAATTCCGAGGCTTCAATTTCAGTTGCCATATCAGCTAGTTTGAACGAAATTCCCTGAAATTCGCATATTGGTTTCCCAAACTGATGTCTTTCTTTCGAATATTTTAACGAAGCTTCATAAGCTCCTTTTGCAATTCCAAGAGACAAAGCGCCAATGGAAATTCTTCCTCCGTCCAATACTTTCATTGACTGAACAAATCCGTCGCCCACTTCGCCTAATCTATTGGCATCCGGAATTCGGCAATTGTCAAAAATCAATTCAGCCGTTTCGCTGGCGCGCATTCCCAATTTATTTTCTTTTTTCCCTGAAGTAAATCCCGGCATTCCTTTTTCGAAAACAAAAGCAGTCATTCCTTTAGAATCTCCTTTTTTTCCTGTACGCACAATAACCACGGCTATATCGCCGGATTTTCCGTGAGTGATGAAATTTTTGGCTCCGTTTACAATCCAATGGTCGCCATCTTTTACGGCAGTCGTGTTCATTCCGCCGGCATCAGAACCTGTGTTGTGTTCGGTTAAACCCCAGGCACCAATATGTTCGGCCGTAGCTAATTTTGGAATCCATTTTTTCTTTTGCTCTTCGTTGCCAAAAGTCAAAATATGATTGGTACATAATGAATTATGCGCGGCAACAGATAATCCTATCGATGGATCCACTTTGGATATTTCTTCTATAATGGTGATATATTCGTGATAACCCAATCCAGAACCACCAAGTTCCTCAGGAACCAAAACGCCCATAAAACCCATTTCGCCCAGTTTTTTGAATAACGGAATCGGAAAAGTTTGAGCCTCATCCCACTCCATTATATAAGGTCTAATATTTTTTTCTGCAAAATCCCGAATAGATTGTGCAATCATTACTTGTGTTTCGCTGTAATCAAAGTTCATTTTTGTGCTCTTTTTAGAACGCCAAATATAGCGCAATTATGGCGATTTTATCAACTGGGAAATCTTTAATTTTAGACAAATCTTCTTTGGTTTTGAAGTCGCCATTCATACTTCTAAAGGTAACTATGTTTTTTGCGAGCGGATATTTGAAATAAGGGAATTGGGAAAGCTCTTTTATGGAGGCATTGTTGATGTCAATTTTTTTGAAGTTGGGAAGTGTGAAAACCTTGAAATGGGAGTTTAAATTATCAATAACTTCAGGCGAAAGTCCCCAAACGTCTTTCACTTGTTCCATCGAAACAAAGCCACCCAAACTTTCTTTGAATTTTAAAATCCGAAGCGAAATTGCCTCACCTATTCCGTAAATCTTGATTAAGTCGTCTTGGGTCGCTTGATTGATGTCGATTAGGACTATTTTTTCTTTTTTGGCGAAAGCCGTATAGGGTAACTTTTTATGGTCTTTGAATTCCTTTTTGTTGTTTACCCAATCCGGGAATTTGAAATAAGGAGAAATGGCGTTCAACAAGGAATCGGAAACTTTTGTCACGGCTTGAAATTCTTTTGGCGAATTCACATATTTATTTTCTTTCCTAAAAGCAAGCAGTCGGTCAATTTCGAGAACTGACATTCCGAGTTTATATCCCTTAAAATCCGTGATAAAATTAGGATTGAAAGGATAAATCTTTGGAACATAATCTCGTTTTTCCTGTTTCACCGAATCAATTTGCGATTGTAGGGAAAGCCATTTTTCTTTTTCGGGAGAAGCAGTAGAAAACGAACTGAAATCAGCAAAAAAATAAATTAATTGCAAAATGATGATGATGGCAAACAATGAAAAAATACCCGAGCGTTGACCTCGCGAAAACTTAAAATAGGATTTTATTGTTTTGAAATTCATTCCTTTAGATTAAATTAACTCTATACAAATTGAGTTTTAAACCCTAAAAATAATAAATAATTTATGAAATAGTTCTTTCCTCTAAAGAAATGTCAAAAAACAAAAAAAGAAAATTTTAAAAAAATAAAGAATTCTATATCGTCCCAACATTAAAAAAACAATATATTTGAAAACTAATAACAATAAAACATAAAATATGTCGATTTGGAAAAGAAAACCATTAGAACTGCTTTTAGCTGAAGCAGCTGATTCTGAAAAAGGATTAAAAAGAACACTAACCGCTTGGTCATTAATGGCATTGGGCATTGGCGCCATCATTGGTGCTGGTTTGTTTGTAAGAACTGCAATGGCAGCCTCGCAAAATGCCGGTCCATCAGTAACGATTGCCTTTATTGTTGCCGGTGTTGGCTGTGCTTTAGCAGGCCTATGTTATGCCGAACTTTCTTCATCCATCCCTATTTCAGGAAGTGCTTATACATATACCTATGCCACAATGGGCGAATTCCTTGCCTGGATTATTGGCTGGGATTTAATTCTGGAATATGCCGTAGGAGCTGCAACTGTCGGAATTGCCTGGAGCGAATACCTGAATGATTTTTTGGTCAACGTGCTTCATATTAGCCCAATTCCTTTTGAGTATTCCCATTCCCCTTTTCAAAAAATAGTTGATCCGGTGACACAACAAGTTACACACGGGATAATCAATTTACCTGCTTTATTTATTGTTACTATGATAACTTTGCTGTTGATAAAAGGGATTCAGGAATCTGCTTTTGTGAATGGCATCATTGTAATTGTAAAGGTTACCATTGTAATTCTGATTATTGTAATTGGTTGGCATTTTATCAATCCTGTTAATCACACGCCTTATATTCCTTCCCCTTCCATATTTACTGACGAGCACGGTATTGAACATAATTATGGTGGTATATTGGGGATTTTAGGAGCCGCAGGAACCGTATTTTTTGCCTTTATTGGTTTTGATGCCGTGAGTACCGCTGCCCAAGAAACGAAAAACCCAAAAAGAAATATGCCGATAGGAATTTTGGGATCACTGGCAATATGTACGGTTTTATATATTCTTTTTGCCCACGTTTTGACAGGCGTTGCCACGGTTGAAGATTTTAGAACCGGAGGAAAAGAAGCTTCGGTTGCATTTGCCATCAACAAATATATGATTGGTTATTCCTGGCTGGGTGAACTAGTGACTGTTGCCATTTTATTTGGTTTCACCTCCGTAATATTAGTAATGTTGTTAGGACAATCAAGGGTATTTTACTCGATGAGCAAAGACGGCTTGTTGCCAAAAAGATACAGCAAATTACATCCAAAATTTAAAACTCCCTATGTAGCCAATCTTGCCATATTAGTGATTGTGGGTGCATTTTCCGCATTCGTTCCTGGCGATATCGTGGGGGATATGACAAGTATTGGAACATTATTTGCCTTCGTATTGGTTTGCATTTCGGTAATTATTTTACGAAAAAAAGAACCCGATATGAAAAGAGAATTCAGGACTCCTTGGGTTCCTTTTGTCCCAATATTGGGTGTCGTGGTTTGTTTGGCAATGATGTACGGTTTAGGCTGGCCTAACTGGCTGCGATTATTTGCTTGGATGGCAATTGGTATTGTATTTTACTTTGCTTACGGCCGAAAAAACAGCGTCTTGAATAACCCGGACAAATAATTTTCTATTGCATTAAAAAAGGGATTATAGAGTTTTAAAACTTTATAATCCCTTTTTTATTTATAACAATTAACTACAAATCAAAAACTGAACTGCGTTTGGCTCGAACCAAATCTTTCAGCCGAATCCAAAAAGCCAACGTTAAATAAACACCAAACCATAATCCAGCCGTGACAAACGAGATGTAAATGAAAAATATCCGCACATCTGAAACTCGCATTCCCAACTTGTCGGCAAGACGAGAGGAAACATGAAAGCCATATTTTTCGAAAAAGTATTTAAGTTTTAGAACTGCCGACATTTTTTTAGGTTACGAGTTATACCCTTCGACTGCGCTCAGGGTGACAATATTATGACTTATGGGCAAAATTACAAAATTTTCTAATTCTTCTTCAATAATTCCATTCCAATTCCACATTCCAAGCAACGGCTTTTATTGCAATATTCATTTTTGAGTTGCAATAAAGATTGCGATTCAAAAGCATTTTTGGGCTTTATTCCAAAAGAACTGAATTTATCCATAATCACATTTTTCTCTGGAGCGACTTCATTCAGCAGCTGAATCAAGTCTTCCGAAATTTCCTTGGCTTGGCTTTTGGCATACGCAAACTGAAGCGGAATTATGGTGTTTATTATTATCAAATCGATAAACGATTTGGATAGTTTTTTCTTTTTCTTGGGACTTTCCTTGTCAAACTGATAATGGTTTTGCCAATAATTGGATGCCGAAACTTCGAAGGTTTCATAAATACTCTTAACTGAATTTGAAGTGCTAATTTTCGAAAACAAATTTTGCTGGACGTGGTACAAATTGGCCAATTGCGAGAGTCGAATTGTCGGGAAATTGTCGGGGCGATGTTTGAAAAACTGGACAGGTTCCACTATTTTTTTCTCTATTCGGTATTTGTGCAACAAATAAAAATACCTGAATTTCAAATCTTTGAAATAATTATCTTCCTTTTCCAAGTCTAATAATCCCGCACTTCCCAAAAGTAAAGCTTCCAAGTTTTCGACCTCGAAACTTTCTTTTCTTATAATGGAAAACGGAAGCGATTGGGCGATTTTCAAAAAGATTTCTCCATTGGTATTCAAACCAAAATTCTTGGCCAATAGGCAAAACAACGCCGCTTCCCAATCATTGCTGGTTTGTTCCAGCAACTCGTAAATGGGTTTTGATTTTCTTTCCAAACGCTCGAAAAACAATCGTTCCTGCCAATTTCGCAAGGTAAATTCACCAATTTCTTTTAGTTGCCTTTCACAAAAAATCCAGGATTTTGGCGCCATCAATGACTGGTAATTCGTAATTGTTGCAGCGTCAACATAATTTTTAAGTTCCAAAACTGGGATTTCTGTATTGTTGCTTCTAAATATTCCGGTGTCGTGTTCCCAAACCACGTGAAGAATCACGTTTTCATAAGCGGCATCTCTTTCGTGATGATGCACATACCAATCCGAAGATTTAAGATGAATCTCCACGTTTCCAGCCCATTTTTGGCCTCCAATAACAATCTGGGAATTGAAAAAATCGGGGCCGGCAAGTTCTAAATATTGTCCAACATTGACGATGGTGATTTGATCTCCATTGGAAGTTTTCAAATTCAAGATGTCGAACTTCTTGAATTTCCAAAGATAATGAAGAAACTCTTCTTTCATATTTTAAGAGACTTTTAGAAAATAGAGAATAGATAAAAGACTAAAGTAGTGAAAAAAGGTTTCGGCTGCGCTCAACCTGACAGAAAATAACATAAATTTATTTCGACAAATTTAAAAATCAAATGACATTAGCGCATCAAATACAATTTGGCGCAAGCCCTAGCATCGGACAATGCTTCGTGATGGTTGAGTTCTATTCTCATTTTCCTGCAACAATCGCTTAATTTGGTTGGCACAATTCCTTTGGACTTGTAAATTTTAACGGTGCATTCCCAACGTGAAGCAATATTCAAATCAGCATAATCCAAATGATGAAGCGCCATCGACTTGGCAAGCACATTCCTGTCAAAACTTTCATTATGTGCAACAACCACACGGTTTTGGAGGCGTTTTTGAATTTCTGGATATACCTGCGCAAAGGTTTTTGCGTTTACAGTATCCCGCGGATAAATGCCGTGAACTGCTATTGTAAAATGGGAATATTCATTTCTTGGCGGCTTGATTAGCGTCACATATTCGTCAACAATCACGCCGTTTTCGACGGTTACAATTCCCACAGAACACGGATGGAATGCAGTGGCGGTTTCAAAATCTATGGCAGTGAAAGTCATTTAGATATATGATTTACGATATTAAATTTACGACTAAACAATTCTACTTTATCGAACCAATTATATCCGATTTTGTAATAATGTGATGGCTCCCGTTTTCTAAATCAACCTAAACTGCCTCATTTTCTTTTGTAAACAATCTGGAAACTTCTTCAATTGTGCCTAATATATTTTCTGAATATTTCATTTTAAAAAAGAATTTAAAATTTATTCGAAGAAATTCCAAACCAAACCAAATCGAATCATAAAATCGCGGTACGGAGTATTGGGCGCCGAATAGAAATTATTTCCTGTATACGCAGAATTAAAATGTTCGGCTATTAAATAAATTCTAGTCCTTTGAATCCGGGCATTAAAGAAAAAATCGAGGTTTGGAAAATTACCGATTTCTTTCTTGTCTTGAACGAAAAACTCGCCTATTACCGGATTATAGTCATTCGCATAATATTTTGTAAAATAGTTCAAGGTCACTCCTGTTTGCAAAAACAAGGCTTTATGGAACATAGTATTAGAATAGTAAAGCGTATTTCTTGTGACAATTTCGGGTACGTTTAGAATATAATCCTGCTGATCCGCTTTTTGATATAAAAGGGTGTTGTCCAATGCGAATTTTCCGAATTTCAATTCTTTGCCCACTTTAACCGACAAATAATTTATGGTGCCATTGTATTGATTTGGTCTTACTATCTGGGTTGTTGCATCGGTGGCCACATTATCAAAATACAAATGATCATTTAAGGTTAAAAATTGCAGTGATGCGTCAAACCAAGGCGTAGTTGCATTGGCATTAATCGAGTTTATTTTTTCGTTATTGAAATTGTTGAACCAATTGTAACTTACGTAGCTGCTTTGGTACAAATCATAATTATTATTAGGCAATTTGTTTATGTTTTGGTATTCAAATGACAATTGGGTTTCTTCATTCAAATCATATCGCATCTTGGCGTCCAGATTCGACAAAGATTGATTTGTAATGGATCTTGAATACAAAAATTTGCCGTTCCATTTGTTTTTTTGATAATCATATTGACCTCCCACACTGTTTATTCTTAGGTTTAATGCCGCAGGAATGGTTTGACTGTTTAAAATTAATATTTGGTAGTAGTAATAACTGGTTCTAAAATCATCGATAAAAAACTGAAATTTCCCCAAGCTCGTATTTTCATAAATAAGTGCTGCCTTATTGTACATTTTATTGTAATGAGTTTGGTCATTTATCCCACTGGTTTTGTAAGAATCACCAAATCTATAGACCATTGTACCACCAACAGTTGACGGAACTGTTGCTTGATTGTATTCGAAAAATTTATTTTCATAATTAAACTGATGGGCAACATATAAATTGTTGTCACCCTTAACCGCATTGATTCTAAAAAAATGGTCCAAAAACACTCGTTTCCCTTTCAGTAATGATTTTGCATCATTAAAATAAACTTCGAATCTAGCTCTGTTTTTATAAGCAGGGTCTTCACTCTCAAAATTATCAATAGTCGTGATTCCTCCATTTTCGCCATTTAAAATGTCTTGGGAAGTAAAATGTGCATTGGCATAATAGCGCTCATTTTTTGTGTTGTAACTTGTGGTGAACCTGAAATTTCCGGTGCTTGACAATTGATTGATATACTTTCCGGCAGATCTCAATCCTCTATAAGCAATAGAAAAATTGAATCTTGGAGATGTGTTTAAGGTTATAAATGAGTCAACAGATTGTCCTTGCTCCATTACGGTTTTGAAATATAATTCTGTGACTGGAGTCGCCACTGAACAATATCGTATTTGATTTGCTTCCAAAAAATTAAAATGCTTTGCCTTGAAACCAAATTCAGGGTAAGGAGAAAACTCAGTTAAACTATATTGAAGGGTATTATACGTTTGTCCTTCATTCGGGAAAGGCAAAAGTCCAAAAGTGTCTTTGCGCAAATAATTGAAACTATATGCTTTTTTTATCGTTAAGGAAGTGTCAATATAAGTGGTGTCGCGCTCCAGTGTAATCACTCGATATAAATCTATGGTAGCTACTTTTTTTGGTTTTTTTATTGAATCGGAGCGGTTGTATTTGCTATTATAGTCTAATTCATTAGTCTTTTTTTCTTGAGAAAACAATAGCGTTGGCAATGCTAAAAAATAAATAAAAAAGAGTATTCTCATTTGAAAGGGATATAATTAGGTATTTATAACGAGGCAAAGGTAAATGATAAAAAGGGATAAATAAAAAAAAACCTTCCGTACATTGGCACAGAAGGTTTCTTATAGGCATTATGAAAACTAATTATTTAATATTAGTAACCTTTATTTTGAATTGTATTTGAATTTGCATTCATTTCTCTTAACGGAATTGGAAATGCATATCTATAACTACCATAAGCAAGCGATCCTAAATCATCATAAGTCTGTCTAATAGCATCTACAATAGGCATACTCATGTTAGTTCTTGAAATGTCGTCAAATCTAAAACCTTCAAAACACAATTCTTTTCTACGTTCTAAAAGAATGTTTGCTATAGAAACACTAGTATAAGCTACTGCTCCAC
>Ga0209123_1003165_pt1 | contig 12742 bp, 13 predicted proteins | sample BarGraIncu00431A_FD_184500 | JGI IMG/M metagenome (GOLD analysis project Ga0209123, IMG submission 184500) | Arctic peat soil microbial communities from Barrow, Alaska, USA - Barrow Graham LP Incubations 004-31A (SPAdes) (version 2) | ecosystem: Environmental > Terrestrial > Soil > Wetlands >...
TCGCAGCCGAATATGAGGGCCGCGTGAAAGTAGGCAAAGTCAATGTTGACGACAACCCGGCAACTCCCGGCAAATACGGCGTGCGCGGCATTCCGACAGTCATTCTGCTGAAAGACGGCAAGGTGCTGGACCAGGTGGTCGGCGCTATCCCCAAAACTCAGCTGGAGGCTTTGATCAAGAAGGCGCTCTAAATGAAGATGCGGATCCCGACGCAAAAGTTTTTCCAATGGATCCTTCCGCTAGCGGTTGCCGGCCTGCTGCTCTCCACGCAGCCGGCAGCCGCCATTTTGCAGAAGGGCGACAAGGCCCCGGCGATTAAGCTCGTCACCACCTCGGGGCAGCCGGTGACGCTCGCCAATTACAAGGGGTACGTGCTGGTCATGGACTTCTTCGCCACCTGGTGCATTCCCTGCAAGGAATCGATCCCGCACATGAACGGCCTGAACCGGAAGTACGGCAAGCAGGGGTTGCAGGTGCTGGGAATCAGCGTGGACGAGGGGGGCGAGCGCGAGGTGAAGAACTTCATTGCCGAGCGCAAGATCAGCTATCCGGTTGCGGTCGCGCCGGAGGACCTGCAGACCGAATACGGGCTGCGTTCCATTCCGACCATCTACGTGATCAACAAGAAGGGAATGGTAGCCGAAAAGTACCAGGGATTTTCCGAACAAACCGGCCGTGCCATGGAAGAGACTATCAAAAGATTGCTGGCGGAGTAAAGGCACACCTCTTCGAGTTACCCTTAACCCTTAGCGTGGCTAACCTGCGGGCGTGTTTTCTAACCTAAGCGTACCCAACCTGCCGGGCGTATTCTTAAGCTTAGCGCAACAAACCTCTCTCGAAACGTTCCCTCTCCCCGAGGGGGAGGGTTAGGGAGGGGGAAGTCTCCTCAGTCCCCGTCGCCTGCCACATCCGGCAGCAAGATTTCCTCACCGCCCTGCCCCCTGCAGTTCCTTACCTGCCAGTCCCTCAACCGCCTGCAGTTCCGCCCATACCGCTTGCGGCTGGTGTGCCTGCTGCTTCTTCTTTCGTGTCGGCGCCGTAGAGTTCGGCATGGTAGGAGCTGCGCACATAGGGTCCGCTCTCCACATGCTGAAACCCCATGGCAAGTGCGGCAACCCGGTAGCGCTCGAAGATTTCCGGCTCCACGAAGCGCTCCACCTTCTGGTGCATCCGGCTGGGAGCCAGGTACTGGCCGAGACTTAGGTAGGAACAACCCGTTTTGAGCAGATCATCCAGTGCGGCGAAGAGCTCCCCCTCCTCCTCGCCGAGCCCGAGCATGAAACCCGATTTGGTCTTCAGTTCCGGATCAAGTCGGTGGGCTTCCCTCAAGAGGTCGAGCGACCTGCGGTAGTCGGCGCCGGTCCTGATTCCGTACAGCCTCGGTACCGTCTCCAGGTTATGACCCAGGATGTCGGGGGCGCTCGCCACCACGGTCGCCAGGGCCGCGGCACTCCCGGTGAAATCGGGAATCAGCAGCTCCACCTTGGTCCGGGGCGACTCCTGCCTGATGCGCGCCACCGTCTCCGCGAAGGCAGCGGCGCCGCCGTCGGGAAGATCGTCACGCGTCGGGCTGGTGACCACCACATGGGCAAGCCCCAGGCGCCGCACCGCCTGAGCGACACTCGCCGGCTCGCCCGGGTCGGGCGGGAGCGGAGTCTCCTTGGATACCGAGCAAAAAGAGCAGAGGCGCGTGCAGATGCGCCCGAGGATCAGGAAAGTCGCCTGACGCTTGCTGAAGCACTCCGTGATGTTGGGGCAGCGCGCCTGCTGACAGACCGTGTTCAGGTTTAATTCTTTCAAGAGACCTTCCATCTCGCCATGGGACGAGGGAGAGATCTTCTTTTGCAGCCAGGCGGGTTTTCGCGTCATGTTCATGAAATATTTATCCTTTCCCTTCCAGATTCCAGGCTTCGAAGCGATACTTGGATTCCTTCAACCGCGTCGCCGCGGCGACTTCTTCGGCGCTCGGTGCCGTCGCCTGCAGCCGCACGCCGAGCCGCTCCTGAAAAGCATCAACCAGCATTCCCTTCAGTGCCGCGAGTTCCGGCCGCAGCCCGAGTTCGGCCAGGCTGACCGCGCTCGCCGCACCCGGCGCCGGATCTCTGAGGTAACGCAGTCCCTGCTGCACCCGGCTTTCCATCGGGATGGAGCCATGCTGCAGGATAGCGCCGCGCAGGCGGCGCTGGGCGTTCCCCCCGATCTTTTGACCGTTCACCAGGACGTCGAACTCCTCCTTCCCCGCAAAGCAAAACGCGCTGCGTTGGCCCAGTGGAGCCCCGGCACCGTTCAGGTCGGTGGCGAAAGCAGAGTCGAGGCCTAGCCGCTGGTAGGTGCCGAGCAGAAATCCGCACAGCTTGCGAAAGCCGTCCTTCACTCCGACGGCATCGCCCGCCTGCTCCGGGGCGCAAACGAGACTGTAGGTAAGCTCCCGCGCATGGTAGATGATACCGCCGCCGGTCATGCGACGCACCACCGGAACCCCGTCTGCCGCGCAGAGTTCCAGGTCGAGTGCCGCAGCAGCGTCCTGGTAGCGGCCGACGGAGAGCGCCGGCGGCTCCCAGCCGTAGAGCCTTAATACCGGAAGGGAGTGCTGCGGGTCGAAACAGCTGAGTAGTGCCTCGTCCAGCGCCATGTTCGAGGGCCCGTCCAGCGGTCCCTCGTCGATCAGGCGCCAAAGTTGCGTATTTTCTGTCATGCCAGTACCTTCCCAGATTATGTTTTTGTTAGGGTTGGTCGTTGTTTTTGCCTTAACGACCCGGGCAGGCTCTCCCTCCCCTTCAAGGGGAGGGACGCGTTTGCAGCACGTCAGACAAGGGACGCCCCTCGAACCCTGGCTTCCTTGATTCAGCAGCAACCCTCTTGAAGGTGAGGGAGCATCAGTCAGCTCAAGCCGCCCGGTTTCAACCCAGCTCTTTGGGGCAAGTCGCCTGCGCTTTTTTCAGTGTCTCGCACTCCATCTTTAACCGTTCGACTTCGCGCTTCAGTTTTCGGATTATCTCGGCGTCGCTCGTAATATGGCCTTTGCCGGGAAAAACGTCTTCCTGCTTCGAGGTCATTTCCTGAATCCACTGATAGATCGTTTCCAGGCCGATGTCCATGTCTTTTGCCACCTGGGCCGCGCTGGCGCCGCCTCTGGTGATCATCTGCACCACATCATTTTTGTATTCGCGCGTGTACGGCTTGCGGTTCGCGTCCATGGCGTTCCTCCGGCTAACCTGGTAGCTACTTAAGCGTTAGCGACCACCACTTCAAGGTTAACCCCTGTGGCTACTTACCGCAAGGCTTCCCTGCGCCAGCGTCATCTGAGAAAAAAGCTCCGGAAGGTTTCCCCTCCGGAGCTCTCCCTTCTCCTGACTCGCATGCCTTGCGCGGGCTACCCCTCGCAGCAAACCTGCTGCGCCCGCGCGGCCCTGGTCTCGTCCAGACGGCCGACCGGGGTGGTGACCGGCGCCTCGTGCAGCGCCGCCGGGTTCTCGCGCGTCACCCGGGCCGCCTCCAGCATGACCTCGATGAAGGCGTCCATGGTCTGCTTGCTCTCGGTCTCGGTCGGCTCGATCATGATCGCTTCCTTCACGTTCAAGGGGAAGTAGACGGTCGGCGGATGGAAGCCGCGATCGATCAGGTACTTGGCGATGTCGATGGCGTGCACGCCGTCCTTTAACTGCCTGCTTGCCGAGAAGACGCACTCGTGCATGCAGGTGGTCTCAAAGGGAAGCTCATATTCACCCTTGAGCCGCGCCATCATGTAGTTGGCGTTCAGCACCGCCATCTCGCTCACCTCGATGAGCCCCTCACCACCTAAAAGGGTGATGTAGGCATAGGCACGCGCCATGATCCCGAAGTTGCCGAAGAAATCGGAAACTCTGCCGATCCCCTCAGGGTGCGCCTCGACGCCAAAGCTGCCGTCCGCATTCCGAACCACCCGGGGGGTGGGAAGATACGGGATAAGCCCCTTCTTCACGCCGACCGGGCCGCTCCCCGGACCGCCGCCGCCGTGCGGGGTGCCGAAGGTCTTGTGCAGGTTGACGTGGATCACGTCGAAGCCGACGTCTCCGGGGCGCACCTTCCCCATGATGGCGTTCAGGTTGGCGCCGTCGTAGTAGGTGAGCGCGCCCGCCTGGTGGGCGATCTCGCAGATCTCGGCGATGTGCGGATTGAAGATGCCGAGTGTGTTGGGGCAGGTCATCATGACCGCCGCCACCTCGCCGTTCATGGCGGCCCGGTAGGCATCCAGGTCCATATCGCCGTAGGGCGCGGTCGGGATGGTGACGATCTCGTACCCCGCCATGGCGGCGCTCGCCGGGTTGGTACCGTGGGAGGAGTCCGGGACGATGACGTATTTGCGCTTGTCGCCGCGCGCCCTGTGGTAGGCCGCGATCACCATGATCCCGGTCATTTCGCCGTGGGCGCCGGCCAGTGGCTGGGTGGTCACCTCGTCCATGCCGGTGATCTCCGCCAGCTGCTGCTCCAGTTCGTAGACCAGCGCCAGGGGGCCCTGGACGAATTTCTCGCCACCCGGGATCAGCGCCAGCATCGGGTGGCACCCGGCGAAGAGCGCGCCGGCCTGCTCCATCACCTTGGCGTTGTACTTCATGGTGCAGGAGCCCAGAGGGTAGAAGTTGGTGTCGACGGAGAAGTTCAGACTCGACAGGTTGGTGTAGTGGCGCACCAGGTCGAGCTCGCTTACCTCGGGGAAGCCGGCTGCCTCACCGCGCCTTAGGGCTTCGGGAAGCGGGGCGGCCTTCGGCACGTCGGACAGCGGAATCCTGACACCGGTGCGACCGGGGACGGACTTTTCATAGATCAGTTCCATAATGCTCCCTCCAGCAGGGCGGCCAGGGCGTCAATCTCGGCCTTGGTCCTTTTCTCGGTGACCGTCACGACGAGCGCGTTGTCCAACCCGGGGTAGTAGGCGCCCAAAGGGACACCCGCCGCAACTCCCGAGTCCAAAAGCCGCGTTACCACCTGAGCCGCCGGTTTGGGCAGCGCCAGGGTGAACTCGTTGAAGGTCGCTCCCGCGTTCAGGACGCTGACTCCCTTGATCCCGGAGAGAAGCTCCTTGGCGTACTGGGCCTTGTCGAAGTTGAGGCTGGCAAGCTCCTCGAACCCCTGTTTCCCCAGGCTCGCGGCGAAGATAAGACCGCGCAGCGCACAAAGGCTCTGGTTGGAGCAGATGTTGGAGGTCGCCTTGTGCCTTTTGATGTGCTGCTCGCGGGCCTGCAGTGTCAGGACGTAGCCGCGCCGCCCTTCCTTGTCAACCGTTTCACCCACGATGCGCCCCGGCAGGTTTCTGATGAAGCGCTTGCGGGTCGCGATGAAGCCGAAGTAGGGGCCGCCGAAAGAGAGCGTGTTCCCGAGGCTCTGCCCCTCGCCTACCGCGATGTCCGCACCCATCTCGCCCGGGCTTTTCACGATGCCAAGGGCAATCGGATAGCACGACACGATCAAAAGCGCCCCCTTTTCATGAGCCTTCGCGGCCAGTGCCGAGAAGTCGGAGACGGAGCCGAAGAAGTTCGGGTTCTGCACGATGACGGCCGCGCTCTCTTCGGTGATGGAATCCATCAGGCGCTCCAGGTCCGGCGCGCACCCCTCGGGCGCCACCTCGGCGATCCCGGCTGACAGGTTTGCCAGATAGCCGCAGACGATCTCGCGGTGCAGCGGGTTTACCGAGGCGTCCAGTACGATCGAGTTGCGCCCGGTGATGCGCAGGGCCATCAGTGCCGCTTCCGCCACGGCGGTGCCGCCGTCGTACAGCGAGGCGTTGGAGGCCTCCAGTCCGGTCAGCCGGCAGATGGCGCTTTGGTACTCGTAAAGCGCCTGCAGGGTTCCCTGGGCGCACTCCGGCTGGTAGGGGGTGTAGGCCGTGTAGAACTCGGCCCGGCCGGCCAGGTGGTCGACCGCCGCCGGTATGATGTGGTCATAGATGCCGCCACCGATGAAGGGGACGATCCCCGTGCCGCCGGCGGCCGCCTTTTCCCGCATGATCCCCATCAGCTCGAATTCGCTCATCCCCTCGGGGAGCTCGAAGGACTTGGCGCGCAGGTCGGCGGGGATCGGGGAGAAAAGATCCTCCACGCTCCCGGCGCCGATGACGTCGAGCATTTCCCGGATCTCCTCCGGGGTATTTGGACAGTATCCCATTATTCCAATCCTTTCAGGTATTCGGCGTAGGCGGCGGAGTCCATCAGGGCGCCCAGCTCGGAGAGTTCGATCCCTTCCAGCTTGCAGATCCAGCCGGCTTCTTCGGCGCTCTCGTTCACCAGTTCCGGAGCGTCCTCCAGCTTGTCATTTACCTGGGAAACCTTGCCGGAAACCGGTGAGTAGATGTCGCTGGCTGCCTTTACCGACTCGATCCCCGCCAGGGTTTCAAACTGCTTGACGACTTTTCCCATTTGAGGAAGTTCCACGAAGGTGATGTCGCCGAGTTCATGCGCCGCGTGCTCGCTGATCCCAACGGTAGCCTGCGTGCCGTCAATCTTTACCCACTCGTGTTCCTTCGTGAAATACATGGACATTTTGATACCTCCGGGATTTTATAGTGTCAGTGCTGGTTCTGGTTTATTAGTATCTGACGGATCCGTCGGATCAGTCGGATCTGTTTGCATCCGATCGTCTTTTTGGCGACGCATGCAATGCGTCTCTACCTGTGCAGAAGCTACGGCATTTTCCGGTATCGCGTTAGGCGCGCAGGGAACCGCCCGCGTAGAAGGGAAGCTCCACGATCTCCGCCTCCATCTCGACCCGCTCGTGCTTGATGACGAGCTTGGTGCCGAGGGCCGCTGCCTCGGGCTTCAGGTAGCCAAGGCCAATGCCGCAGCCGAGCATGGGCGAGAAGGCCCCGCTGGTGACGCTTCCCACGGGGGCGCCGTTGAGCAGGATCTCGTAGTGGTGGCGCGGCGCACGACGGGAATTGACCCGGAAGGCGACCTTCAGCCGCGCCGCCCCTTTGCGCTGCTCCTCCAGTAGCGCTTCCTTTCCGATGAACTCCTTGTTGAGGTTCACAAAGGAGGAGAGCCCGGCGGCAAGCGGCGTGGTATCCTCGTCGAGGTCACTGCCGTAAAGGGAATACCCCACCTCCAGCCGGAGCAGGTCGCGGCTCCCAAGCCCGGCCGGTGCCACCCTCGGATCCTTCAGCAGCAGCTCCCAGAGCTCGCACGCCTTCTGTGCCGGCAGGAATATCTCGTACCCCAACTCGCCGGTGTAGCCGGTCCGGCTGACGATCGCCTCGACTCCGAGAATGCTGGTCTTGATAAATTTGAAGAAGGGGATGCTGCCGATCTCGGCGCCGAACAGGCCGACCAGCACCTCGCGGGAAAGCGGCCCCTGAAGGTCAAGCTTGGCGGTCTGCCCGGAGATGTCCGTCAGCCCTGCCCCCTCCTTAAGTCGCGAGCGGATCACGGCGAAGTCGTTTTCGATGGTCGCGCCATTCACGACGATCATTACCTGGTCCTCTGCCAGACGAAAGACGATCAGGTCGTCAATCACCCCGCCCCGTTCGTTCAGCAAAAAGCCGTAGCGCGAACGCCCGACCGGTATCCCCTGCACGGAGAAGGTGAAGACGTCCTCCAGCCCGTCGGCCACGATGTCCCCCTGGAAGAGAAACTCTCCCATGTGGCAAATGTCGAACAGGGCCGCCTGCTCCCGGCACCACTTGTGCTCCGCGATGATTCCCGCGTACTGGATCGGCATGAGCCAGCCGCCAAACGGCGCCATCAGTGCCTTCAGCCCCTCGTGATGCGCCCGCAGCGGGGTTGCCTTCATCTCTTCCATGGGTAGTTTCTCCTTTCTGCCAGTTAGCCGATGAATTTAAGAAATATCACGCCTTTTGTAAACAACATTCTTCCAATGGGAAACCTGAGAGCCCTGAAGCCCTCAGCTTAACATCTTGCTAAATCCCCCCATATGTCTATACTCTTAAATTCAAGCGGAGGAAAGAAATGGAGAAAGGTGACATCCTGCAGAAGGCGACCGAAACGCTCTCGCCCTTCGAGACTGCGCACGTCATGCACTTCCTGCGGACCCTGACCGTTAAGAGTGCCCTCGCGAGCCCTTGGTTTATCGGGATATTTCTGGTGATCTCCTTCTACGCAGTGGTGGTGCGCTCCAAGTTCGTGCTGTGCGCCCTGTTCACCGCATTATCACTGCTGCTGCTGATTCGCTTCACCATGCCAAGCGACGGCGACAACCTCGCGCTCTCAACGACCCTCCCCTTTGCCTTTGGCGCGCTGGCCATCGGCGGATTTATCATCTATCTCTATTTCATCAAGACGGAGTAGTAGCATCCCAGTAACGCGCAGGCCCACCGGCTTCCGCTTGCCTTCCGCATAAATCCGCAACCCGGATCAGGCCGGAGAGTTTTGCCGGAATGACCGAAGTTCGCCGCCAAAGCCGTATCGCCTGAAAATATACAAGTGCCCTCCCTGCTTGGCAAGTGTTTCGCAATAAAACCCGCCGCCTCCCCCCTTGCGCACCAGTCCCCTAAAGGCGTCAGCGGATCGCCAGTTGCGCGACGCGCTGACCAGATTTTGCTTGAAATTTCGGCCCCATGCGTTTAACCTCCCCGGAGCTTTAACTTTTCCCGGAGGGGTTTCATGCGCATCAGCAAAAAAGACTGGATTTTCATAGCCATCATCGTAGGGGTTTTCGGCATATTCTACCTCATTTCCGGCGAGGAAAAGACCCATCGGGTCCCCCTGGATGAGAAGCATAAGGCCTCTTACGAAATATTCAAAAAGACCCAGAGCAAGATGGAGGCTGACAAGGGGTGCCCAGCCTGCCACTTCGAGCCCGGCGGAGTCCCCTTCCCTGCCAAGCACCCGGTAAAACCCCAGGGCGGGCCGATGCGCTGCCTGTTCTGCCACAAGTTGAAGCTCGCCGGAATTTGACGACGCTCAACCTCACCGGCGAGTTGGAGCGGCTGATCGCCGACATCACCGCGCGCTGCCCCGAGTTGCAGCATATTGCCCCCGAAAGGCTCCTGGTTTGCGTCTCCAGCGGGCGCCCTGGAGTCGGCGGCAGCCTGGCGAAGATACATCCCTTGCGCTTTGCCGGCGGCGAGAAGTCGGTCACTTCCCGGCGCGGCAGGCGCCGGGTGCTCTGCACCATGCCGACCATCACCCACCAGGGTGAGGAGATGTTGTACGTCATCTACTTCCTGGTGCCGCGCTTCCTGGAGTTATCGTTCCGGGAGAAGCTCATCACCGTCTTCCACGAGCTGTACCATATCTCTCTTGCCTGCGACGGGGACATCCGGCGCTTTCCCGGCAGGAACTACGCCCACGGCTCCTCCACCAAAAGCTACAATGCGCTGATGGGGGTGTTGGTGGACGCCTACCTGGAGCGGCTCCCGGAGCTCTCACGCTTGAGCTTTCTTCAGGGGAATCTCGCCGCGCTACGCGAGCGCCACGGGGCAATCGTCGCGCGACGCCTGCAGGCGCCCCGCATCTGTGTGAGCCCTGCCTGAGTGGCGTCGGTCCAGCGGGCAGGCGGGACGCTCGCGCTTGTGGCCCGGGCGGCGCTGCAGTCGCTAGAGATTCGGCAGGTTGATCGATAAATGGGTATAAAAAAAGGGGAAGCCAAAACGGCTTCCCCTTTTTTTGCATCTATTATGCGTTCCTAAGAGCGACATTCCTGCCCGTGAATTTCGCGTCAGGGAGGAAGCTACTACTGGTTGCTGCGCATCCTGTTGCGAAGGGCGAAGGGGCCGAATGGTCGGCTCCCCCCTCCCTAGCCCCTCTCCGGGAGAGGGGACTCTGCTCGCCAATCAGCATGCTCGCCGGATGCCATGCTGTTATGGTTTCCGACTGCCGAAGACTGAGCGCCGCCTACCTCTTGATGACGCAGTCGATGACCGCATTTATCCTGCGGTTCTTGGCTCTTCCCTCGGCCGTGCTGTTGTAAGCGATGCGCCGGGTGGAACCGTAACCCTTGGCTGACAGACGGCTCGCGTCGATGCCGAAGTTCTGCATCAGGTAGTTCACTACCGCCTGCGCACGGTCAAGGGAAAGCTTCATATTGCCCTCGGTGCTGCCGGTGTTGTCCGTGTGACCCTCGATGACCGCAGTCGTCGTCGGGTAACTCTTCAGGTAGTCGCCGACCTTGGCGATTTCGTCCTTGTACTGCGGCTTGATGGCAGCACTGCCCGAATCAAAATCGAGCACCATTGCTATGCAGAGCCGCTCCGGAGGCTGGACTTGCTTCACGTCGAAGGCGCAGTCGATAATCGCGTCCATGCGCCGGTTCTTCTGCCTTCCCTCATCGGTAGCATTGTCAGCCACCGGCCGGGTCAAGCCGTAACCCTTGGCCGAGAGCCGGGAGCGCTCTATCCCGTAGTTTTCCACCAGGTCGTTAACCACGGCCTCGGCGCGGCGCTGTGAGAGATCCATGTTGTGCTCGGCGCTGCCGACGTTGTCCGTGTGCCCCTCGATAACCGCGGTCGTTGTCGGGTACTTCTTCATAAATTCGCCGACGCGGGCGATTTCCGCGTGATATTCCGGCCGAATCACGGCCTGGTCGATGTCGAATTCGCCCTGGAGCGAGATGCAGTACTTGAAATGTCCGGGTGCAGGCTCCTGAGGCGGAACTACTGGTGCCGCCTCTTCCTGCGGCTGAGGCGGAGCCGGCTCTGGCTGGGTCACCGCCGCAGCCATCGGTTTCACGCCGCCAAAAAGGAAGTCCACTCCGACGGTATACTCGATATTATGGAAGGTATGCTCGTCGTGCTTCAGGAGCAAACCTCGCACGTCCCCCCTGACCGCAAGGCCGTCCCTCAGGAAGTATTTGACCCCGCCGCCGTAGTTAAAGGCTCCGTGGGTGGAATCCCCCACGTCCGAGGCATGGGAGTCGCGCGACTGCCCGCCGTAACCCGCCGCCAGGTAGGGAACCACAGGGCCGGCAGGCATGAAGTGGTACAGCGCATCGAGATGCCAGTTGTAGACGTTGATGTGTCCCCGGTCTACATCGCCCTCGGTCCTGACATAGTCGAAAACCGCCTCGGTTCCGAAGTTTTTGGTGAAGTTGTAACCGGCGCGCACCCCGTAGACGGGTCTCGTTTCGAGATGCTCTCGACCAGGGAAGGAATAGCCGCCGACGTAAGGCGAGATCGAGAAACTCTCGGCGGTCACCCCGGCATGTGCGACCGCCAGCATGGTGATAAGCAGCATGGGAACCAGGAACGGGAGCAGGAACCTTTTCATCATGAAACCTCCTTTTTCGGGGAACGTTCAGCGCACTCTGAATCCGGGCTGCGGCCGCTGGACCGCGGTGAAATTCCGAGTGCAAAAAGTGGACGCCTAAATGGTACTCCTTCATGGGGGATACAGGCGCCTGCAGCGCCGCGCAGGGGCGCTGAGGCCTCGCACATGAGAATGCTACCATCCTTTGCACAGGGTGCAAGGAAATATCCCGCTTTTATCAGGGTTGCTAATGATATTGACGCTGCTGGCAGCCGTTTGGGGTGCCGCGGGACGTTTCCTTCCGTGCAACAGGGAGGAAAATCCAGGGGAATCAGGATCTAAAGGTCAAAAACCGGGCGGGAAAGACAAAGCCCCCTTTTTTCAAAGAGGGCGCTGGGGGAGTAAGAGAAATGTCACATTCCGCTGGGGACTACTGAGCTGCCCTCAAAGAGAAGTGGTCGACGATAAACTGTGCGACCTGCTCCGGATCGTTCAGGTCCAGTACCGGCACGTCCAAATCGAGCACTTCATCGCTCGCGACGGCGATCAGGGTCGGGTCATGATGCTCTCCCCGGCAAAGGAGTGTGTCGCTTCTTTCCTTGCGGTGCACTTCCACCTTTGGCATGCCGCTTAGCTTGAATCCCTCGGTCAGCACGATATCCACGTCCTGGAAGTAGGTGGCGACCAGTTCCTCGATCGGCGGAGAGGCCAGGTGCTTCTTCACGATGGCAAGCTTGGCGGGCGAGGAGATCAGCATGGTATCGGCGCCGGCCGCGCTCAGCCGGTAGCTATCCTTACCTGGGTGATCGATATCGAAGCGGTGGGCGTCGTGCTTGATGACGCCGACGCGAAGACCGCGCTCCTTGAGCTGCACGATAACCTTCTCCAGCAGGGTCGTCTTTCCGGTCCCTGACTTCGCCACGAATGAAACAGCTTTTATTTGCATAATCTGACCCCTGCCTCTTGTCGTTCGCCCCGCAACTCTCTAGCGCGAGGGCTGCCCGGTTACCGCGAGCCTGTCCCCTTTGACAGGCGTGGCAACCCAAAATCGTGCGGCGCAGCCTTCGCCATGCGAAGGGGCGCCGGAAGAAAACCGAATATATCTGGCTCGGCAGCTTAAGTCAACAGTCTCCGGGCGGGCTTGGGCCGCCCCGGGAGCTGCCGCCCGAGCCTCACGAGCACCGGCCCTCCCCTTCCGGCCAAGAGCACATGGCACGTCGACTTTCCTGGCTAGTGGCGGTACACTTCCAGGATACGGCTACCGTCAGCTGGATTGCTGTTCTTGTGGAGTAAGAAAAGAGCAGGCGCGGTAGACCAGGAACTAAAGAAGTTGGCTTGAGGAAGATTTATTGTTGACAGGAAAAAACCGCCATGTTATACAACTATTCTCTTCGCGAGCAACGGCAACCAACCGGTTAATTCGGTAGCAATTTGGTGCTTGAACTCAGAGAGACTGTGAGGTTAACAACTCACAGGAACATCTATTCCCCATTAGCTCAGTTGGTAGAGCGGGTGACTGTTAATCACCATGTCCGTGGTTCGAGTCCGCGATGGGGAGCCAAATTAAA
>Ga0209123_1003167_pt1 | contig 12735 bp, 9 predicted proteins | sample BarGraIncu00431A_FD_184500 | JGI IMG/M metagenome (GOLD analysis project Ga0209123, IMG submission 184500) | Arctic peat soil microbial communities from Barrow, Alaska, USA - Barrow Graham LP Incubations 004-31A (SPAdes) (version 2) | ecosystem: Environmental > Terrestrial > Soil > Wetlands >...
AGAGATGAAAGCAAACCACAAACGGTGTGGTAGTTCAGTCGGTTAGAATACATGCCTGTCACGCATGGGGTCGCGGGTTCGAATCCCGTCCGCACCGCAAAAAAACGCAAGTTCAAAAGACTTGCGTTTTTTTGTGTTTATGGGTAAAGGCGAAAAATTTAAATTTTTAAAAGCGAGAAAAAAAAGCTTCTAAAAAAGCTGATTGCGAGATAAATTGCTACTCTATTAATAATTAATTATATAAATAATAATTAACATTACGAGTGATGTTATTATCTATATTTGACGTTTTACAATATTTAAATTTCAATTAAGGATATGACATCTGTAAAAGTACAATTAAACAAGAGCCGAGCTCTTAATAATAAAACTTATCCCTTGGTTTTTCAAATTATTCACGAACGAAAAAAGCGAGTTTTACCTACCCCTTACCATTTTCAAGCGTGTAACTTCGATCCGGAAAAGAGTCTTGTTGTCAGTCGTCGAAGTTCTCGCATCCTGGATGTTGATAAAGTTAACATGCACATTGAGAAGCAGCTAATTGTCATAAATGATTCCATAAAGCGGCTTGAAGTGCTAAATCAGAAATTCACGGTCGACGACATCCTTGTAATGCATGAATATCGATTGGATAGAAGTTTAGTGGTAAGCTTCATGAATCAGCTTATTACTCAATTGAACGCAGAAGGTCGCATGGGAACCATGAATGCATACCAAAGCACATTAAATAAGGTGATTGCATTTCAGGATAGTGGCTATAAGTTGTATTTTTCCAACATGAATGTTCATTGGTTAAATCAATTTATTAGTTCATTGACACAGGAGTGCGTTCGTCCAAACACCATAGCCTTTTATCTACGAATACTCAGGGCGGTCTATAATCGAGCTTACAAGGAAGGAGTCGTTGGTTCAAGTGTCATTTCTCCATTCAATACTATCCAGATTAAAACTACGAAGACAACAAAGCGTGCAGTCGATCTCGTTTCAATGCAAAAGATTGCCGACATTAAATTTGACAAGTCTAAAAAACTTGAATTTGCGCGTGATCTCTTTATGTTTAGCTATTATTGCCGCGGCATGCCTTTTGTCGACATTGTCAACTTGACTTGGGATAATATTACAGATACTGAAATTAGATATGTCCGACGAAAAACCAAACAACCTCTCTGCATCCGGATGACTGAACCAATTCAACAACTTCTTGAAAAATACCGTAGTGAAAGTAAGTCTGTTTTTCCCATTCTTAACAATAGTGAAGTCTCTGTATACAAGCAATACCGTTCGGCCTTAAAATTACATAACCGTCACCTGAAAGAACTTGGAGAGCGTTTAGATCTTCAGTCACCACTCACATCCTATGTGGCCAGGCATTCATGGGCAACTATGGCTAAGCGGAGTGGTGTGCCGGTCTCCGTTATTAGCGAAGGGCTTGGGCATAGTTCTGAAAAAATTACCTATACATACCTAGCAGCTTTAGATCGTTCTGTAATCGATGATGCAAATGAGTCCATTTCCAATTTGTGTTTTAAAATTGATAATAGAAAACCTATTCAGAAAAATAAGTAAAAAAAGAAAATGCCGTTTAATGGCTTTGTAATGCCAATCTTAATATTTAAACAACTAAAAACAAAATAAAAAGCGAAAATAAGTTGTGGTTTGGAAATAAAAATATATTTTTACACAAATTAATAGGACTTTCATCATGCAATTAAGCCACCGGTCTTATTTGCATTTTTTTTTGACTTACACCAGCTGATCTATATGTATTTTTAAAATTGATATTACATTCTATAACGGAAATCATATCAAAAATTAAAAATTATTAAATTGCACATTCATTTTGTTTTATTCATCAGAAATACAATAACATATGTCGGATTTAATTTTTAACAAAATTGTTTTTGCTACATTCTAACTATAAATTCATTTTACATGCACTTTCTCCGGATCATAACATCCTGCAAATGATTCTTTAAAATATAAAATTGTTTCTGAATTACTCGTGTTTTTTTTAATCGATATTTCTTGCAACTACTATTGGTTATCCTTTTTCAAGCCAAAATCGAAACTATTTTTGATGCCGGACTCCCGGTTATTCTTTCAAAAAAATACCCACTATCGTATTAAATTACAAATTTTTATCCAAAAAGGATAGACTCTTCAAAACGACAATCATCGTTATTTTCAAAATTGACCGAGATACAGGTTCTGCTTCCGAAATTTCAAGAATATTAGACGAATGTTTCATAAAATGTTTCAACATGCTTCGTGCTGAAAGCTGTATGAATACAACAAGCCTAATAGCACTATTTATTGTTTTTAAAATGAATAACTAAATTCAGAAACAAATATTAATATATAAAATAGGTAACTATCATAAAATAAATACTATAACTGTATTATAATATGCCCAGTGGCTTAATTGCATGTTAAGAGACAAAACGAAGGATGATTTTTTATATGCTCAGATATTCAATAATTAAACAAATAAATAGTGTTTCGATGAATAAGCATTTTAAGTTGATGCTTTTGGTCTTATTGACCACCCCGGTTTTTGGACAACGTTTGGCTATTAAGGAAAACCTCCCTTTAGCCGCGTTACGTGTGCCAAATATTGGGTTGGAGCTTGAAGTCGGGCAAAAGCTGACTTTGGATATTTCAGCTGCATACAATCCTTTTCAAGTGAGTGAAACGAAGAAATGGAAATTGTGGACCGTTCAGCCGGAATTGCGTTATTGGTTTTGCCAAAATTTTTCAGGTTCATTTGTAGGCTTACATGCAGGCGCAGGTCAGTTTAATATAGGCGGCTTTGACAATGCCATTTATCCTGGACTTAAAGATACCCGCGTTCAGGGATCATTCTGGAATGCAGGCATTTCGTATGGTTACCATTGGATTCTCTCACCACGTTGGGGCATAGAAGCTACAGCCGGCTTTGGCTATGCCAATTATCAATACAAACGTTTTAATTGCCTTCATTGCGGAGAAAAGGTAGGTTCAGGTAAAGAATCCTATTTGGGCCCCACGCGGGCAGGTATTTCGTTGATTTATATGATTCGTTAAAAACAAAACTGAATAATTAGTAAAAAGTTAACTAACCCAACCAAAAAGAAAAATGAAAAGAAATCTTATGATTATTGCGGCAACTCTGATTGCCGGCGTTTTAACATCCTGCGGTGATGGAACGGTATTGGATAAGGATACCCAGCTTCCAGCCAAGTTGGAAATCAAACTACTGGGTTCTACCAGTACCAAAGGAGTCTTGGCTGCACCAGCACGCTCTCACAGTGTGCTTCCAACCGGTACCGGAGACATCAGCGATGCTTCTGAAGGAAACATTAACCGTATTACCGTAGGCGTTTTCAATTCGACAACCGGTAAGACGGATGTTATCAAGGAAATCACAACATTGAGTACGGGAAATACTTTGGCAATTACAGCCACAAAAGGTGACTGCGAAATCATCGTTGTAGCCAATGCACCGGCAGACTATTTTACCAATGTTGCAACCAAAGCTGATTATTTAAATAAACTTGTTAGCCTTGATGTGACTAAAAGTTCCACATCGGGTCAGTTGACAACCAATCTACCCATGTCCGGACAAGCATTAAATGCCAGCTCATCATCAACCATTACACTCAGCGCAACGACCACCACATCAGTGAACGTAGAACTCAAACGTCTGGTTTCACGCGTTTCCATTGCCAAAGTAACAAACAGCTTTGATGCAGCCGGCCTTTACGCCGGTTCCACATTTACTCCGACCGGAATATTCCTGTATCAGGCTAAAACTAGTTCCAATTGGGCTGTAGGAGGTATCTTGCCTTTAACAAGTGGTTCAGGTCAAGGTGAATTAGGGGTGGCTACCAACAATGTTCCATATCTTGGTGAAGCTGTAACCGATTATACCATTGCTACCGGCTTATTTGCCAATCCTTACTATTTCTATACGTTTGACAACAACTCAGCGATCGCTCCAACCAAACTGGTAATAAAAGGAATCTATACAGACAAAGACGGTGTAAGTAAAACCGTTTACTATCCCATTATCATCAACAAGGCTCAGGCCGGAACAACACTCTATAAAGATGGTACGGATGTATCCAATGCCTATACAACGTATACCGGATTTATTGAACGCAACAAACGTTACGCCTTGTCTGCCAACATCAAAGGCCCGGGTTCAACAGGACCTGACGTAGACATCACCCCTGCAGATATTAGCCTAACCGTATCGGTTGCTGCCTGGGAAATGGATATTACACAAGACGTGACTTTCGAATAAAATACTTTTCAGTGCTTAGTTTCGCGGGCTGTTTAGGCAGCCCGCGACCTGGCAGTGGATAGGGGCAATAGCCCAAATTTTATAAGGTCCTTGTGGTGCTGATTGTAAAATCATGACTGAGAAAACAAACGAATAATGAACATCCTTTTCCGAAAACCGCTTTTGGCAGGTAAACGCTTTGCGTTTCGTGTCTTTCCGTTGCTGATTTTCACCTTGATCGCTTTTCAAAGCTGTATTATGGAGAATATGAGTGAATGTAAGGAGTATCATATGGTGGTCAAAATCGTGGACGTATCCAGTGAAAGTGGCACACCAAGTACTTTAGACACCGTCGGTGTGTACCTTTTCAGTGAAAAAGGTTTCGAACGCATAATTTCTACAGGCAAAAAAAGTGGTTTTTTCTTTAATTACGTAAGTAATACCCCACTGACTTTCGGTTTTGATAAAAATAGCCCTTTAACCCTCGTGGCCTGGGGAAATTTGAACCGAAACAGCTTAACCCTGCCTTCCCTGACCAAGGGACAAAGTCCGGAAGGATCAATGATTCAGCTCCGTAAATGTGAAGAATACGACAAAGTTACTACTGACCTTTTCTATGCCTCCTGTACAACAAACAATCAACAAGCAGTAAATGGTGACACCTTGATCCTTTACATGAATCGAGTTCTTGGCGCAATGAAAGTTACTTGCAAATCGGTGGATGAATGTTTTGGACCAGGAACAGATCCTTTTCGGTTGGAAGCACGAAGCACCACCAATGCACTAAATTTTTTGGCCAATGCAACAGGCAAAGCATCTACCTTTTGCCCAGGTCTTGAAAAGTGTGTTAATGGAGAATACGTGACCCCGGTTTTCAACTTATTACCTACAGCGGCAGACGATCCCATGACTTTGGAACTCTACCGTGGAGATAGCTTAGTTTATTCCGGAAACATAGATAATGAAGGCAATCTACTGCGTGCAAAAGCCAATGAACAGCTAAATGTAACCATCGATTTTGGCGCTGCCGGCAATCAGGCCGTTGTAACCGTTACCGTCACCCCATGGGGAAATTCAAACCAGGAAGTTGGCTTATAGATCAATTAACCAAGTCTATTATAAACAAACGTGAGACAAACTAAACACTATATCATCACCATTCTGGCAGGATGTATGCTGCTTTCCTGTTCCCGGGAAAGCGTAGATCGTGATGCAACACCCGAAATGGCTTCATTGCGTGTTGAGGTCAGTTTGGCAGATTCATCCCAGACAGCTAAATTAATAGATCAATCTAAGGTTAAAACACGTTCATTCAGCGACCAAACCTTGTCCGATCTGCATGTCTTTGTTTGCCAAAGCAACGGAGAAATGACAGGCCATGGCTATGTGACAGGAAGCAGTATATCCAGTCTTATCACACGCAGTGGAAAGGGATGTATCGTGTATGCCCTGACCAATACCGGCGACGAAGATTTGTCTTCTTCCGGCGGTTTTCCCATCACCCGTAGTGAAATCAAGGAAATGGTCACTCCCGACATTACCGCCATGAACGACATACAAAAAAACGATCACCTGATCATGTTTGGCAGCACCACCCTGGACATAGCAGCAGGCAGCAACAGCCTGTCAAACCTCTCCGTGGCTCGATTGGCTGCAAAAAACACCCTGAACATCACGTGTCAGAACGATATAGTCTTAGTTGGCTACACCGTTGGCAATCTTCCGATAAAAAGCTGGTATGTACCACGTCCCAACACAAACGAAGCCTCCTCTACCGACCAGGTTGTCGGGGATGATGCCGTCCATCCGAATACCTCTGCCGACTTTCTGAATACAGGCCTTGTTTCCTCATCCGGCATCACCACAGGTTCAACACCCCAATATGCCCTTACTTTTTACATGTATGAAAACCGTCGCGGTGGCCGGATACAAGTCGGCGGAACCATCGGTGACGAAACCAACGAAACCCAAAAAGCGACCTATGCACCAGATCGTGCCACCTATGTGGATTTGTTTGTCAACGCCAACGGAACCCTCCTTACCCATAGACTTTATCTGGGTGGAACTCCTTATGCCACCAATTACAATGTGAAACGCAACAGTTTCTATAATTACAACATCACCATCAATGCGACCGACGGTCTGGTAGTCAGCAATGTCAGTGTACAAGACTGGAATCAGACTACTGGCGGAGAAGCCAATATGTAATGTTAATTTTTTAAATATAAACGAGTCACGATGAAAAATAGGATCTTTTGTGGAATGGTATTCCTGACATTGCTTTCTGCCTGTTCAAGCGAAGACAGCACTTCGGGAAAAGTTTCCAATACCGAATTGACCGTAAATACCATTCAGGTAAATGACAAAGTCATCACCCGTGCAGGAATCGAAACTTCCCTGAACAGCAAGACCATCGGGCTTTATGTAGCCGGCACAGGCTATATACCAGCTTCCTATTCCACTTGTACCATCACTGCCGGCGGAGTCGCAGGTGCAGTGACAAGTCCCGTTTATTTGTTGGGAACAGCCCATGTCTATGGTTTTTACCCATCTGCAAGTGCCATTCTTTCCCCTTCAGCTCCTACAGCAGCCTCCGTCCTGACGGGTGTAACTATTAAGGCTACTGATACATTTGGTTCTACCGGACAGACCGATTATATGTATGCCACCCAGGATGCAGACGTAAGCAAAGCAGCTCCCGCTGTTGATCTGACCTTTCATCATGCACTCTCCAAACTGTCCTTCGTGGTGAATTCCATCAATTACGATGGGGCAGGAGCTTTGACTCAGGTAAAACTGACGGACAAAGGAAGCGGTAACAAATTTTTATCCTCCGATGAATCAGGTACCATGAGCATTGCATCCGGTACGTTTGCCAGCCTCACGGCAACCAATGTTCTGACCTACAACGGCACAGCCACCATCAACAAAACAGCAGGCACTGCCGGGACTACCAACACCTCGGTGTTGGCTGCACCGACCACACTGCCTACCATCAGCCTGACACTGACCGTTGACGGCACGGAATACACAGCCGACATCAGCAGCAGTGTAACGGCATGGGCAGCCGGTAAAGAATACATCTACATCATCACGATATCAAACGAAGCCATCACCCTAACGACCGTCAGCACCCAAGATTGGACAAGCGGCGGAACGGGTGCTGTCACCATGTAATACGAACTATGAAAAGAACGATCACATCCAGCCCTGCAAGAGCCTGTTATTTGCCACTAAGTATTCTAGTGGGCTTCTTTTCCACGATGATGCTCTTCACCGCATGTACCTCCCAAGAGGTACAAACCGTGGAAGAAGAAGGGATACCTTTAACGTTTGCCTCGGCCAGCCTTTCCGGTGTAATGACACGTTCCAACCTGACTTCAGGCAATTTGGGTGTATTCCGCCTGAATTCCCCCAAATACTCAACCACCAAATCCAATATTCCATATACCTGCAGCGGCACGTGGAAACCCGAATCAGAAAACAATCAAATATACCTGACCGACTATACGGCCAATATCAGTGTCTATTACCCGTACAATGCCAGTTCTGGTTCGGCTACTGCCATTCCAATGACCTCAGGCGCGCCTGGCACCAACGATGCCAATGCCTTGTGGTATACCAAAACAACAGGAAACAATAAGACGACACCACTCATTCTGAGCCTGCCTCAGGCCTATGCCAAAATCACGTTCAGCATCACCCACGCTGCAAGCTATCCGGGTGCTTGTGCCATCACATCGATTGCTTTGACAAACAGCAACCTCATCAGTACCGGAACGCTCGATTTAACGGATACCGATGGCTATCCGTATACATCGACAACCTCAGGTGCAGTAAGCCTGAATACATCCATATCGTCCATTGCCTCCGGGGCAACCAATGCCGATGCCACTATATTGATGGTACCTGTGGAGAGCCTTAGCGGAGCCGTTACCATCACCTTTGAGATGGACAGCAAAACCTATACCGCCACGATGACGGCCGGAACGTTTACCTCCCTCGAGGCCGGGAAAAACTACACCATCGGCATCACCGTTACCGGTACTGCCCTGACGATAGGAACTGTGTCTGCCACCAATTGGGCGGAAGGCGCCGGAGCTGTGGTGAATCCTGTTTAAGATCGTCTTGTAAAAGGTTAAAATTAAAATGAAACGAATCCAAAATATGAGAAAAAGTAGTCTGTACATACACTGTTTATCCAAAAGTCTTTTGCTGTTGCCCTTGCTGTTTGCTGCCTGTAGTGGCGATCAGCTTGCATCGGACAGTGAGGCGGTCGCCTTGTCTGTAGCACAGGTTGCAACAACCCCGCAGATGATCCGCAGCAGCACGGCTGTGACCAGTGGCGATATCGGCGTCTTTCTTTCAGGTGCCGGTTATACCCCTCTGGCAAATGTGAAATACAGCTATGGAACCCCTTGGACTACGACGACTCCCATTTATTTGTTGGCAGCAAATGCTAATATTTGTGCCTACTCACCCTACAGTGCATCCATTACAAATGCTTCAGCGGTAACGCTGACTTCTCAGTTATACAGTGCCCCGGCTGATTTGTGCTATGCGGCCAACACCATAAAAACGAAAGCCAGTCCGGCCATTAATTTTACGATGAACCGGGCATATTCCATGCTTACCTTTAATATCACCCACGAAGAAACCTACACAGGCGCTTGCGTGGTATCCAATATTTTGGTGGCCAACGCCGGTATTTGTACAGGCGGTACGCTCGATGTGACAACCGGTACACTGACCGGTACCACCGCAGGCACGGTGAGTATCACTCCATCGACAGCCATCACCGTTGCAGTCAATGGTTCTGCTTCGGTTCAGCTGCTGATGGTGCCGGTGACCACGGCCATGACAGGCGATGTGACGGTTTCCTTCACGGTGGATGGTGTGGTCCGTTCGGCCACGATTGCTGCCGGCAGCCTTCCCACGCTGACGGCCGGAACCAATTACACCATCAATGTATCGATGGGCAAGACGGGGATATCGACGGCATTGGCGGATATAGGGACTGGAACTGCGACGATGGCTGCAGGGCCGGCCAACTGCTACATGCTGAATCCGGGTGCCGGCATCACCATTCCTGTCAACATCAAGGGCAACGGTGAACCGACTTCCGCTGCTTTGGGCAGTCTTTCTCCCACCCATACGGCAGCCTCCGTAGGCATCGTCTGGCAAACCACCACCGGATTGATTACCTGCACGGACTTCAACGCAAGCTCCCAGACCGTGAAGGTCAATGCGCCTGTGAGCGGCACTTCGGGCAATGCGGTGGTAGCGGCTTACAGCGGTATCAACCAGACCGGTGACATTCTTTGGTCCTGGCATATTTGGGTAACAACATACAATCCGGGCAACGGGATTGGAACCACTTACAGTTACACGCCTACTGCCGGCGTTACCAACGTGTTTATGGACCGCAACCTGGGTGCCCTGACCACCACTTACATCGTAGACGCCAATATCCTTCATTACCAATGGGGCCGTAAGGATCCTTTCCCTGCCGTTGCTGTTGTGAAAGCAGGCGCATCGGCTTCGGTGGATGTCACGACTACAACAAGGCAAAGTATGCTTTTCAGCAGTCAGAATCCGTTTAAGTTCATTAGTTATGGTTCAGGTGAATGGTGTTCCATCGCCAGCGACTATTATTGGATGGGAACCGGTGGCACTATCACCACGCCCGGCACCAAAACCATAAATGACCCTTGTCCTTCCGGATGGCGCGTTCCGGCATATCGTAGTGGGGTGTCGCCTTGGAATGGACTTTCCACCACCGGGGCAACCTGGGGTTCGGGAACAGCTACTGGTTACACATGGTCCAGCGTAGGTTTCTGGCCGGCTGCCGGCTATCGCAGCAGCACTGGATTGCTCTACAACGTTGAAAGCGTCGGCTACTCCTGGTCTGCATCGCCGGCCAGCAGCTACGGGTACTATCTGGAGTTCCTCAGTGGCAGCGTGGGCCCTGAGACCTACGGCGGTCGGGCGAGCGGCTTATCGGTTAGGTGTGTCCAAGAATGGTAGGGGCCTTGTGCCCCGCATTTGATTATTTGATTCATTATCTCCCGGCATTTAAAGCCGGGAGATTTCATACCGCCTTACGGCGGTCGAAAAAATTTAAAAATACAGAAGACCAAAATAAGGGTGAAATACATCCGCTGAAAGATACAGATATGAAGATACAAAAGTTCGTTTATTTTATGTTGGCAGCCACTCTGCTCTGTTCCTGCGGCAATGAGGCCGACCAGGCAGATTCGGCAGGTGGAGACACGGTGCCGTTGAGTATAGCGGACGCTTCCCTCGCCGTCAGCATGCTCCGTGCTGCCACCACACTCAACACGGATGGCATCAGCATGGGTGTCTTTTTGGTTGCGGGCAACGGCTATTCCGCCAGGAGTAATGTGAAATACCTGTACAGTACAAGCGGTACAGCGGGTTGGGCAGTAAACGGCACCACGGACATTTACCTGAACAAGAATGCTGCCGCCCTCTGTGCCTATTATCCCTACGATGCCGCCGCCAACACCCTGACCCGTACGCTGACCCCGGCCGTTTATTCGACCGCTTCAGACCTTTGTTACAAAAATGGGCTTTCGGCCAACTCCACCGCCGGCAGCCTCAGCGTCGAAATGGGCCACGCCTATTCCAGATTAACGCTGAACATCTCCAAAGGCACCTATCCGGGCACGGGCCTGATATCCTCCATTTCCATAGCCAACGCCGGGCTTATAACCAACAGCACGCTGAACATTTCCACCGGGAGCTTCACGACCGTCACCACCGGCGGTTCGTACACCGATGCCGCCCCCGCGATCGCCAACCTGAGTGCCACGGCCACCAAACAATACCTGATGGTGCCCTCTACGCTGTCCGGCATCACCACGCTGACACTCAAGATTGACGGAGGCGACTTTGTCGGCAGCATACCCAATGCCACCCTGAGTGCACTTGTCGCCGGCAGCAACCTGACCCTGACCATCAGCCTCACCGGTACCGCCTTTGTCATCAGCTCCGTCACTACCACCGACTGGGTGGACGGACCGAATAGCCCGGTGCTTCCGATTAAAACATCCAACTGCTATCTTTTGGCACCGAACAGTTCCACCACCATCCCTGTCAATATCAAAGGCAACGGCAACGCCTCCTCCGCCGTATTGGGCGGTCTTTCCCCCATCCATACGGCTGCATCCGTGGGCATTGTCTGGCAAACCACTACCGGACTGATCACCTGTAGCAACTTCAGCGCCATCAACCAAACAGTCGATATCGCTGCCGGCAATACTTCTGGCAATGCGGTGGTAGCGGCTTACGCGGCTGATGGTACCACCATCCTTTGGTCCTGGCATATTTGGGTAACAACTTACAATCCGGACTATCAGCAGAATGGCACGACTTACAGTTACACGCCTACTGCCGGCGTTACCAACGTGTTTATGGATCGCAATCTGGGCGCCCTGACAACCACTTACACCAACGACGCCAATATCCTTCATTACCAGTGGGGTCGCAAGGATCCTTTCCCTGCCGCTGCTGTTGTGAAAGCCGGTACATCAACTTCGGTGGATGTCACGACCACAACCAGTCAAAGTATGCTTTTCAGCAGTCAGAATCCGTTTAAGTTTATTTCTAATAGTAGTTCAACTTATGATTGGTGTTCTACCCCCAGCAATTATTATTGGATGGGAACCGGCGGCACTATCACCGCTCCTGGCGCCAAAACCATCTATGACCCTTGTCCTTCCGGCTGGCGCGTTCCGGCATATCGCAGTGGGGTGTCCCCCTGGAATGGACTTTCCACCACCGGGGCAACCTGGGGTTCGGGAACAGCTACCGGTTACACCTGGCCCGGCATAGGCTTCTGGCCGGCCGCCGGCTTTCGCAGCAACGACAGTGGAGCGCTCAACTACGTTGGAAGCATCGGCTACGACTGGTCTGCGTCGCCAAGCAGCAGCGACGGGTGCAGTCTGAATTTCGGCAGTGGCGGCGTGTATCCGACTGACTACTACCATCGGGTGAACGGCTTCACGATTAGGTGTGTCCAGGAATGGTAAGGGTTTATCCTGCCACCACAAAGCGGTCGAAATTTGCAAAAATAAACCGGAACTAAACTTCCGCAGAAAAATACAATTATGAAGATACAAAAGATAGTCTATTTTATATTGGCAGCCACCCTGCTCTGCTCCTGCGGAAGTGAGGCAGATCAGGCAGATTCGGCCGGTGGAGAAACGGTGCCGTTGAGCATAGCGGATGCTTCCCTCGCAGTGGGCATGCTTCGTGCTGCCACCACGCTCAATACAAACGGCATCAGCATGGGTGTCTTTTTGGTTGCGGGCAACGGCTATTCCGCCAGGAATAATGTGAAATACCTGTACAGTACAGGCGGTGCAGCAGGTTGGGCCGTAAACGGCACCACGGACATATACCTGAACAAAAGTGATGCCGCTCTTTGTGCCTACTATCCCTACGAT
>Ga0209123_1003168_pt1 | contig 12728 bp, 10 predicted proteins | sample BarGraIncu00431A_FD_184500 | JGI IMG/M metagenome (GOLD analysis project Ga0209123, IMG submission 184500) | Arctic peat soil microbial communities from Barrow, Alaska, USA - Barrow Graham LP Incubations 004-31A (SPAdes) (version 2) | ecosystem: Environmental > Terrestrial > Soil > Wetlands >...
ATTACTTGACTGGCTTTCGAATCTCAAGTAGTCCTGATATTATGCAAAGTAAATCCTGATGAAACATAGGAAACACGGTAGCTTTAGGGATTTACTTTGCATAATCATTTACTTTGCATAAGGCGGATTATGCTAAGCTTTGCATAATCCCCCTTGGGGCGCTCCTTCAATGGTTGGATGGTATTCTTGGTTCTCTATTACTCCTGACTTGAGGAACCGTCCAATGAGCCTTAATAGATTCTCGTCGGCAATTCGGTGTTTCAGGAATTTCATCAACCACGTATGGCTTAAATGATCATAGAAACCTCGTATGTCTGCATCCACAATATAGTTAACTGGCCTTGATTCAATAATAGAACTTATGGTCTTCAGTGCATCGTGACAGCCTCTTTTGGGTCGAAAACCGAAGGAACACTCCAGAAAATCTTGTTCATAGATAGCATTAAGAATTTTACTGACCGCTTTCTGTACGATCTTATCCTCATACGAGGGAATTCCTAAAGGGCGCAGTTTGTCGCTTCCTTCTTTTGAAATATATACCCGTCGTACTGGTTGGGGCTTATAAGCCTGTCTTTTCATCCTTGCTATTAATTCTCCGATATGAGAGTCAAGATTCTCTTGGTAGTCCTCTTTTGTCACTGCATCTACGCCACTTGCCTTATTTGCTTTCATTTCATAATGACACTGTGTCAAGGACGATTCATTAATGAGGTGCATTAGAGACGTGAATCTTTCGTTTAAGTTCTCTTTGGCTACTTGTGCTATCTTTGCTAATTTCGTTTCCATTTAACCTGAAAGGATAATTCTATGATTCTGCTGTTAGCGTGTCTATTTCTTCTCGTTTGCTATAAATGGGGAGACTGGAAAAATTGGAAGACCTATTATACGACGATACTGTTTCTTATCGCTGGGGACTTTATTTACTATTATGTTGCAGCAGTTAAACCACTTTGGCAGTATACCGCAAAATTGTTTCCTGGAACCATAGTTACCATCATTATGGCACTAATAATATACCCATGTACCGTTCTAGTCTTTTTTCCGTTCTACCCGAAATCAGGTGTGATAAAGAAAGTCTGTTACATCACGGTTTGGGTTTGCCTTTATGCTTTCCTAGAGTATCTTGCGCTTAAATACAACTACATGCAGCATTTCAATGGCTGGAATTTTGCATACTCTGTTTTGTTTGATTACGTGTTATTCTCATTACTCCTAATACACCAAAAGAAACCCCCAGTGGCATGGCTACTTTCCTGTATTTTGGGGTTTGGTATTGCCCTTTTGTTCAAGCTCTCAGCATCGCATTAAACATTTGTTAACTATGAATGGGGTACGGCAACGATTCGTGTAAAAAACAGCCATAAGACATATATTCCCATGTCTAACATAGTATCATTTATCCATCAAACCTGTCACATAAGTGCCTTCACAACTTTTGTGATATCACAGAATATAAAATAGGTACTTTTGTAACATAGAATTATACCATCACAAATACCCTACTTATTGTGACACTTTTCATATAATGTTTTGAATTGTAACATAGGGCGGGCAATTCTTACCATAGCATTCAATGGTATAATATTCCTAACAATTAATTTTCATTAGTAGGATAATGCGAAGTGACTTGAGCGATTTCAGAATTTTGGGGTTGATTATAAATTGTTTCTTATTTTTTGCAGTTGAGGTTACTTGTGTCCATTAAAGTTTATCGCTACATTTTTAGCAGTAGTCTGTTGAACATAACCTTTCTTGCCTTTTTTTCCTATATCGTTCTGTTCCTGTCTGTAAATTTCCTCCCATATTCAAAAAGGAATTGGAATCCATATAATAAAAAAGCCTTGAGAAAAAAGTAAAGGAAAAATTGAATTTTATTCAACCGAACTAGTGTAAATATTTTCATTCTTTTTAAAAGAATACTCATTACAAGGACAAAGGCACCATCAACCATTGCATTGAGCATGATGAATCGTGTAAAATTACCATATGTCCACCTTAAAATCCACATTGAACCTATAAGAAAAGGACCTATATTAAAAGGAAATTCCCCTGAAATAAACGAGTTTGGTCTATTATAAAAAACCCACCATTTACGGTTTTTACCAATTTGCACATTAATACTTTCTATAAGTGTAATAAAGATAGATGCAGGAAGGAATCGTTTTATATTGCGTTTCCCGAAGAAAAGTATTGACAACCATGATAATGAAACCATTGCAACATTAATTCGCCGTTGATTTTTCCATGACATATTTTATACCCCTTTTTAATTGTAATTAGGACACTTTTTTTGCCTCTAAAAAATTTGCGGTCAAAAAACCTGACTATTTTATTCTGGACAGTTTTTTGCGAAATTCATGTTGGCATTATTTTGACCTACTTTTCGTTATTTTATCAACAAAAAACGGAAGAGAAAATCCTATTCGCTTTTGAGTTAGTCAATTAATATAAACTTCTAATTATTCTTATTTTACGTCATAATGGCCACAAGACAGTATTTACCATTTTTGCTTCCAAGTCATCGAAAACTGGTAAATACTGTCTTGTGGCTGTTTTTTACACGAATCGTTGCCGTACCCCTTCAGGGTATTATTTGATTGAATTGATTAATTACAAGTGTTTTTGCAAAGACTAATTGCTGGAAGATATATATAAATTTGTTTAGAGAGAAGGATTCAAATGACAACAGAGGCAAAAATACAATTAACTTCAACAGAATTAGGTTCATTATGGATGATTTATATATCAATATCAGCAAGGTTAATAATGTTAGACTACTTTAAAGATAAAACGATAGATAAAGAGGCTCAAAATATATTAACAACCTATATCTCTGAAGGACAAACTATAAAAAATGAAATTGTGAATATATTTAATAACGAAAAAGCAGTTATTCCAATAGGATTTGATGAACGTGATGTAGTAAGAGAAGCACCTCCTCTATATGATGACCTTTTTCATATAATGTTTCTTCGCCAAATGATGAAAATAAGTTTTGCTGTTAGTGCTGTATATACCGCTATGTCATATAAAAAAGAAGTTCAAGATGTATTGAAGTTAAACTATGATGTTGCTTATAAGTATTACGTTATGGCTACAAACTATCTATTAGGAAAAGGTGTGTTAGCAAGACCGCCATATGTAACTATGCCAAAACAAGTAGAATTTATTGAAGATAAAAATTACATGAGTGGATTTAATATTTTTTCTGATAAACGCTCATTAAATACAATTGAGGTTGGTTTTATTAATCAATCTATAGAAGATAACATTTTTGGTATGCAGTTGATGACGGGATTTGCACAAGTTGCAACAGAAAGTGAAGTTAAAAAATATTTCATAGAAGGTAAAGAATTAGCAAAAAAAATTATTTCTCAATACAGTGATGTGTTATTACAAAGCGATATTCAACCTCCGAGTGCATGGGCAGGTAAAGCTACAGATTCAACTAAGCCACCCTTTTCAGATAAACTTATGATGTATTTAACCAGTTTAATATCCAGCTCATCAATAGGCTTCACTGCGATAGGTACATCTTTTAGTATGAGAAGTGATTTACATATTAAACTTGCACTTATTACAAAGGATGCATTTGATTATGCTAAAGAGGGCTCAAAAATAATGATTGCACATAAATGGATGGAAGAACCTCCTCAAATGGAAGATAGAAATCAGCTTACAAAATAAATAAAAGAATAAATATTATGATTTCTATAAAGGGAGATGGCTGATTTTTATTACTTCTTGACTCATTAATTAATAGCCCTAGCGTCCTCATTGATAGAACGCTGGGGCTATTGTCATAACCATAACTATAGGACTCAAGGCGAAGATTATTTCTGACGACTACGAGGGGACCCAATTGTTTATTGCGGGTTCCCTCGTCTTTCATATAGGGGTATCGCCAACATTTCCGACAAAACCCACGTTAAGACATAAATTGGTTATAGAACGTAATCTTCACCCACTCTAAGCCAATATTATCCATGAACAAGTGCCACAAACGTTCAAAGACAGTTGTTTTGGAACGTTGTTTTTGGTAATAGTTTAAGAACTCAATTTATGTTGCACCAGGAACATACTTTAAAACGAATTAATTAGTGCCTAAAACGAGGGTTTTTGGCACTAAATTCCTTAACGTGGGTTTTGTCGGTTTTGTTGGCGACACCCCATATAAGGGGTAGGGACAACATTTTAACCTTTTTATACGCTAAGCCAAAATAAGGTAATTAACTGTACGATGTCCGCTAAGCTGCCTTAGTGGACATTGTTGGGGCTTTACGTAACGTTCTTTATCGGACTCAAAGAGCAAAATAAAGTGCGCCGGCGAACGTGATTTCAGTAAGTTAATAAGAAATGTGAGGAAAGAAAGGGATTTTGAATGCTAAGAAAACTCCTTGATAAACCGCTGTTACTCCTAAGAGTTGCATTAGCTATAGTGGCTATGGCTTTTCTGATAATTAGCTACATAGTTTCTACAAACATCAGCCTAATGGTTCTTGCCCAATGTTTTATGGGATTATCATTTTTAATTTGGGGAATTGATGAATTGAGGGCAGGAAATAAGTCCATTGGAGTTATGTTAATCGGTGTAGCATTTTTTGTATTATTCGTTGAGTTACTTAAGACCATAAGGATTTAAATTGGATAATCCACCTCACAGGCTTAACATAATCCGTACTATAGGACTCAATGGACAAATTATTCTATTTGATTTTTCCTAATTTTTTATCGGCTATAGCCGCGCATGATCCGGCGGTCCAAGTATCCTTCAGTTTCATATCGAACTTCACTTTAACGGTTTTTCTGCCTTTTAATATTGGCTCGAAAGATACAGATATGTCCGTCAGTTCATTAATTTCTTTCTGTGCTATTTCAAGGACATTCGTTCTGAAATCTTTAAAATTCCCGTAAGACTTCACATTTTCAACCATGAGCAAACATTTCAACTCGTCAATTTCAAAGGTTTTAGACTTCTGGAAGGCGTAGGATTTTAGAATCTCATAAAGTCGAATAGAGTATTGGCTTTTCATAGCAAGGATATTTTTTAATCCGTAAGCTAAAAACTTTTCTTGTAGGTCAAATAGATACGGTGTCATATCTTCATCAAGCCTTATTTTTGCTTTGCGGCTTTTTTTATTTGTCCATACCCTTGAAACCCATGCGACTGTTGTTTCCGTTCCATCCTCTAAGGTCAGCCACATGGATTTATCTCTCAATCCCTTTAAAATTACCTTTGTTTCCTCGTAAATGCGTCCATTATCACAAGCCAGACCGCATATTCTAGCGTAATCACGAATATTGAAATCATATTCCAGTTGCCAAGGAGAATCAGGACAATAAGGAGATTGTTTTGCCTTAGCTTCTGGCGTGATGGGTTTAATCATGGAACAAATATAAGCAACAGTTTTCTGCTCTGATACAGACAAGACATATCGACTTTTTTGAACGATGACATTTGATTTAACCACTAAGTATTCTCTTCCTTCGTACAGTTTTATCTTCTCTTCAACGTCCATTAGTATTCTCCTTTTGCAATATGTAGTATTATCAATACGACTTAAAAACAGCATATCATCTTATTGGGAGTTCGTTAATGAAAACTCCCAATAACGGTTATTCTACAGTCGGAAAACTCCCAATAGCAGACCCTTAGCCCTTGCGGTGTCTAGGCTTTTTTGACCCCCAAATATACTCTAAATAGAATCTTAAATATATTATTAATGGTGCATAAAAAACAAGGAAAAAAACAAGGAAAAAAACAGGGGGAAAACGAGGGGGATTTGACAGAGTAACTAGAAATAAAACTTACCCATCCTCTGGCCCAAAAACAGGAAAGTGAGTTAGGGCTAACTTGTCATAGTGTGCATTATAGGACTCAAAGTCAAGATTAAAGGATTGGTTCAAAATATTTTTTGCGTGAGGCTATCGAGTTATAAGTTTTCTGAGACATATGCTGGCTAAATAAATTTCAGCAGTATATATGGAGGAAAAGGAATAAATATGTAGAATTAAATATTATTATTATAAGGAAACACAATTTTCCAAACGACACAAAAATAAGAAAGAGGATATCATGAGATTACTTAAAATTAGCAAAGTAAGTATATTCCTAGTCGGTATAATGATGATGGTTACTTTATTGTATTGCAGTAGTCAAGTACAAGCAGCTTTAACGGCGTCGGTAAGTTTCACAGGAGCATCAACCTACAATGCTGGCACTTTTCCTGAAAGCGTGGCAGTAGGAGATTTCAACGGGGACGGGAAGCCCGACCTTGCCGTGACGAACCCTGCTAGTAATTCAGTATCAATACTCCTCGGTAACGGCGACGGTACCTTCCAAGTAGGCACGAGCTTCCCAGTAGTTGGCATTTCTCCTGAAAGCGTGGCGGTAGGAGATTTCAACGGGGACAGGAAGTCCGACCTTGCCGTGACGAACCCTGCTAGTAATTCAGTATCAATACTCCTCGGTAACGGCGACGGTACCTTCCAAGTAGGCACGAGCTTCCCAGTAGTTGGCATTTCTCCTGAAAGCGTGGCGGTAGGAGATTTCAACGGGGACGGGAAGTCCGACCTTGCCGTGACGAACCCTGCTAGTAATTCAGTATCAATACTCCTCGGTAACGGCGACGGTACCTTCCAAGTAGGCACGAGCTTCCCAGTAGTTGGCATTTCCCCTGAAAGCGTGGCGGTAGGAGATTTCAACGGGGACGGGAAGTCCGACCTTGCCGTGACGAACTCTGCTAGTAATTCGGTATCTGTTCTAATCACGTTGGATCACACCCCACCGAGCATCAGCAGCGTGTCGATTCCCAATGTCACCATGAAGGTGGGAAGTACCACGACAACAACTATCACAGTGGCGAATGATGGCGGTGATGTATATGGATTGGGAAGCAGCACAATCGGTAGCTTTGCCCTCAGCAACTTGACGAAAATAAATTCAACCACCTACACCGCGCAATTTACAGTGACAGAAGGCGGCGTGGATGTGCCCGCTGGATCAAACATTCCAGTAAATATAGTATTGACAGACAGCACGGGTAACTGCAACACAGTCTATACCGCGGCAATCAGTCAGGCTGGTGATGCGATTAACGCTCATACGCCAACGGATGTGACGTTGAGCAATGCGTCAGTGTTGACCACGGCGGGAATGAATGCCCCAGTGGGCGTTCTATCTTCTACCGATGGTAGCAGCGGCGATACGTTTACCTATACATTGGTCTCCGGCACGGATTCCACAGATAACGCTTTCTTCAGTATCAGTGGGAACAGCCTGAAGGCGAATAACGCTGGGGCGTTGACGCTTGGGACGAAATCCGTACGGGTGCGTTCCACCGATGCGGATGGAAATTTTTACGAGAAGGTTTTCAGCATTACGGTAAGCGAGCTTGGTCCCATTGTTACCTCAGTTAACCTCGCTAGTGCTTCTACCGTAGTCGGTTCTGCGACTTCGGTAGACTACATCGTGACGTTTAACGAGTCGGTGACGGGAGTGGATAGCAGCGATTTCACGCTGACCAGGATGGGCACAGCCAATGGCACTATCGCCAGCGTTAGCGGTAGCGGAACCACCTTTACGGTGACAGTGAACAGCTTGTCGGGCGACGGCACGTTGCGATTAGATTTGATCAGTAGCGGCACGGGGATTGTGAATGGCAGCTCTACAGCCATTAGCGGTGGATTCACCAGCGGTCAGACCTACACGTTAGATCACACCCCACCGAGCATCAGCAGCGTGTCGATTCCCAATGTCACCATGAAGGTGGGAAGTACCACGACAACAACTATCACAGTGGCGAATGATGGCGGTGATGTATATGGATTAGGAAGCAGCACAATCGGTAGCTTTGCCCTCAGCAACTTGACGAAAATAAATTCAACCACCTACACCGCGCAATTTACAGTGACAGAAGGCGGCGTGGATGTGCCCGCTGGATCAAACATTCCAGTAAATATAGTATTGACAGACAGCACGGGTAACTGCAACACAGTCTATACCGCGGCAATCAGTCAGGCTGGTGATGCGATTAACGCTCATACGCCAACGGATGTGACGTTGAGCAATGCGTCAGTGTTGACCACGGCGGGAATGAATGCCCCAGTGGGCGTTCTATCTTCTACCGATGGTAGCAGCGGCGATACGTTTACCTATACATTGGTCTCCGGCACGGATTCCACAGATAACGCTTTCTTCAGTATCAGTGGGAACAGCCTGAAGGCGAATAACGCTGGGGCGTTGACGCTTGGGACGAAATCCGTACGGGTGCGTTCCACCGATGCGGATGGAAATTTTTACGAGAAGGTTTTCAGCATTACGGTAAGCTCACCAACCTACACCGTAACCTATAACGGCAACGTCAATACCGGAGGAGTTGTACCGAGCGACAGTAACCCCTATATGCAAGGAGACACGGTTACCGTGTTAGGTAACATAGGCAGTCTAACGAAGACAGGGTATACCTTTGCAGGATGGAATACAGCAGCCAATGGAAGCGGCACGAGTTATGGAGCAGGGGCAATGTTTGCTATGGGAAGTTCCCAGGTAACGCTATATGCTCAGTGGACGACCATCCCCTCTGGAGGTGGATGGTCATGGAATCCCGGCCAACTGCAGTTTAGCCAGCCCACCTATACCGTTGACGAAAACGGCGGTACGGTCACGATAATCGTGGATCGCCTTTATGGAAGCGACGGCACGATCACAGTCCACTACAGTACGAGCGATAACACAGCAAAAGCTGGGGAAGACTATACTGCTACCAGTAGTGACCTAACCTTTGGTTACGGCGAAACTAGTAAGACCTTCACCATCCCAATTACCAACGATGCCATATTGGAAAACAATGAGATCGTGAATCTAACGCTTACCAACCCCACGGGCGGAACCTATCTGGGAAGCCAAACGACAGCAACGCTCACGATCCAAGACACCACTCTGCCGGATGAGAAGCAATATCTTTTATTTCCGGTAACAGGTATAGATAGAGGAGTGCCCAGCGACAAGACTTGGCAAATTGTATTTAATCAAGGAACCGACCCGAAAACCGTGGACATGTCTAGCATCTTCATTTGTAACGCGACGACGGGTGAACGCCAATCTGTGACCTATAAATTTTCTAATGATGCCACTACACAGGCCACCACATTGACGATCAAGCCATCTCAACCCTACATTTCGGGTAAAAGTTATATACTTTACATTACAACGGGAGTAAAAGATGTCAATAATTCTACCCTCAAACAAGGATTGCGAGTTCCATTTAACGTCCGGTAATTCTGAGTAATTAAATTACAGATTCCAAAAAGAAGTCCCCACAGAAGTCCCCCTCGTTCCATCAAATGAGGAGGACTTCTGTGCTTTACGTAACCTTTACTATAGGACTCAAGGCGAAGATTATTTCTGACGACTACGAGGGGACCCAATTGTTTATTGCGGGTTCCCTCGTCTTTCATATAGATAATATAGCGAGGTATTTATTTATAGAACCTAAAACTACCTATATATGGTATAATAAGGAAAAAAATTTAAATAAGGGAGGTTGCTTTAATTTAAGATTGCCATTAGTTTAACTGCTTTTGAAGACGAAATTAGAGGTTTCTAAGTTTTGCGTACTTAACTAATCTAGGCGGTTTCTTGCAGAAAAATATAATTTAAGGTGGAGGAATTAAATGAGCCTCAATATAAAAGAAACGTTTGAGTTTGGTGTTCCTTTAAAAGCTATTGGTTGTGGTCAAGGTGGATCAAACCTTGTTGCTGCTGGAAATAATATAGGACTCTTTGAGCAATTTGCCGTTATTAATACGACGACTGCGGATGAGATGTCTGTGCCACTTTCAAATCAAATCCATTGTTTTAATCAAGATAATCAAAAGCGTGGGGCTGGTAAAGATGCCATAAAAGGAGGCCGGTTATTCGCTCAAAATATTGACCTTGTACGAGAACGTCTTGGAATAATTTTTAGTGAAGGATCAGACGATGCTTTTTATATTTTAAGTACCTCTCTTGGTGGCGGGTCCGGTAATGGTATGGTTAATCTTTTGGCCAAAGATTTAAAGGCCGCTATGGAAGATAGTCCAAAACTAATTCTTGGGTTAATGACGTTTCCAGAGGATTCTTTTATTGAATTAAGATCAGCTAGAAATGCCCTTATATCGTTGCAAGATTCAAGCTCCAATAATATTTATGATAGTTTGTTTCTAGTGGATAATAACAAGGTTTACAAAAAATTACCTAAAGTTGGTTCATTGGCAAAGATTAACGAACGTATTTGGCAACCGATAAAACATGCGTTTACGTACGTAGGGGCTAATTCTACAGCAACACTGGACGTCGAAGATTTTGAAGCCATATTTAGTTGTGGTCGTTGTGCAGCAATCTATGAAACGACAGTTTCGAGTGACGTGAATGTTGAGGCGTTACGTGAAAGCATTATGCGTTCCTGGGAGGAAGAAAATCACTATTATGTCCATTCAAATCCACAACGCTTAATGTCGGATGATTATCATTATGGGTTTGGACTACTAATCGGTGCCCCAAGTAATTTAATCGAGCGAAAGAGATCACTCTTTGAAAACACTTTCGCCAGTATCAAAACTATTTTAAATAATCCTCAGTTATCGTTTAAGGGCTTTATTACGGATGACAGTTTGAAAGACAAATATCGGGTTATTACGATGGTTACCGGTTTACCTTATCCGGTGGAACGCATTCAGAGTCTTAATGGTATTGTTCAACAACAGGGCACGAACAATAATGTGGATGATACACCCAATTTCCTCAAAGGTATTAATCGTCAAACTCTGATGGGTCAACCATTGACGAAGAAAACATCAAAGGATGGGTTTGACATGGTCAGCCTTTTAACAGAAGTCTTTCCAGTAGATCAATCGGCTGTTGCTAAAGAAGAACTTTCGATGAATACGCTATTTTCTCTTAATGGCTCTTCCAAGACCCAGAAAAAAGCGAGACTTAATTTTAGCTCAAAAGGGAGATAAACCTTTGTGTAAGGCTCTACCTAACCGTTAAGAATCCGTGAAATGTAATATACAGTACTAGAGGCTGCCATTTACCTTATAGCAGCCTCTTTCTTAATGCTAGTTTTTCGGACCTAAGGAAAAGTGGTAAGCCCTAGAAGGTGCTTTTAAGGATTTTAAAGATTGTCCGAGGTATTGAATATACCCACTTTATCGGATTAGTCAAGCTACGACATGAATAATAAGCTTAGAATCAATTTTCATCTTAAACCTTAAGGGGTACTTGCCAGGGTTTTAAGATCATTTTTTGAGGTGAAATTAGAGAATTAGGTTCTGGACTACTTTACATAGTGTTGGTTATCGGACTCACAAGGGGATTTGGCTATTTTCATAATTTAGTAGAAAAAAAGGGATAAATGTAAAAAAAGATGGAAAATTTTGTAGAATATTTGGAAGGAATAAGGAATTATATATTGAATAATTTGAATTAATGATATTTTTAGCATTAATTTCAGAAAGGAATGGGTTCAATTGGCGAGAGAAGGTCGGCAACATAATATTCAAAATGATTTAATGTTCGATAGTTGGACAGATAAAATCTCCATGAAGTCACAGTTTATTTCTAAGCCTGAGTTGTTCCTAATCCATATAAATCAAACATCAGATTTATACTTGAACTTTTCTAACGAAGTTAACAGATTTACCAGAGAAAATATCAAAGTTTGTAAGACATCGGCTGTTCACGTTCAAAAAATAATAGCTCATAAAGGCGCAAAAAAGCAGAAACTGCTTACAAACTACCGAATGCTATTTGAACATTCGTGTGATAGTTCACTATTGATAGATTTAATGGGGAATATTCTTGGAGCCAATACAGCCGCAATAAAAGCTTATGGATATACTCGTAAAGAATTATGCACCATGAAAATTAGCGATCTAAGATCTGAAGAAAGTAAGAGTTTAATCAACATTCAAATGCAAGAAGCCCGTGACAATGGAATTACATTTGAAACATACCACGTACGGAAAGACGGAGAATGTTTTCCAGTTGAGGTAAGCTCTCATCTTGTAGAAATTGATTTTGGACGAATATTATTAAGTAGCATTAAAGATATTTCTGACCGTAAACGCATAGAAAGAGAGTCCGTGAAGACGGAAAATATTAAAGTAATCGGAAAAGTTGCCTCTGGCCTCGCCCATGAAATTAGAAACCAGATTACGGGTGTGTATGGATTTCTTCAACTTGCGTCATGTCTGAAGATTGATCAGAGAAAGTTCGCTGAGAATTGTAATTTAATGCTACAAGAACTTGAATATGCAAATAACATAATAAGCAAATTAATTTTGGTCGGGAATGATAGCAAAATTAATTTAGAAATAAAAAGCCTTAATCGAATATTATTAACATTGTTTTCTGAAATACAAACTATTGCCGAGTCTCAGGACAAAATAGTTAAAATGGTTCTTGAAGAAACCTCAGACATCCCTTTAAATGAAAATGAAATAAAGGAATTGGTCATTAATTTAGTTAATAATGCACTTGATTCTATGATTCAAGGCGGAAAAGTTGTTATAAAGACGCATAAAACGAAGAACACAATAACTTTATCAATTGAAGATACTTGAGAGTTCCAAGTTCTGCCCAAATTTAACCAAATAAAAATAAGCTTGAATTATTGTCGTCTCCCTGATAGTTTATATGTTCTGACACAAAAAACTAAGGAGACGATTTATGCTCAAGCTTATCG
>Ga0209123_1003169_pt1 | contig 12728 bp, 14 predicted proteins | sample BarGraIncu00431A_FD_184500 | JGI IMG/M metagenome (GOLD analysis project Ga0209123, IMG submission 184500) | Arctic peat soil microbial communities from Barrow, Alaska, USA - Barrow Graham LP Incubations 004-31A (SPAdes) (version 2) | ecosystem: Environmental > Terrestrial > Soil > Wetlands >...
TAGCAACTTTACCTAAGGTTTTATATCTTGCACTTTTAGCCATAAATGTAAACATAAATGCTAATGGTAGTAAGTTTCCTGCTATATAAGTCCAAAAGAAAGCAAACCCTGTAACATTAGGTAATGGGTGCCCTGATGAAAATGCAGCAAGCTGTTGAACATCCATTGCAGACCATATTGGTGCTACTACTCCTAGAACAATAGCATGACCATGAAGCCCAAGGAACCATAAGAATGAACCTATTGTAGCAACTATAAGAACAGATCCAATTCCTGAACCTAATGAAGTTAAAGGAGTTTGTAAGAATTGATAAATCAACGCATGTATACTTCCATAACTAGTATTGCTAAGTACTGCTGATATAACTGAAAAGAATGTAAGTATTAAAATACCTGGAATTAAACTTGAAAATGATTTAGCAACAAATTCCGGAACACTGTCAGGTACTTTTATTACAATTCCATTTTTGATAATAGCTACAAATAACCTAGTACTTATAAATGCAACAATCATTCCAGTAAATATACCTTGAGCGCCTAACCATTGATTAGAAATACTAAATGCTTGCCCAAGGGGACCCATTTCTCCAAGAGTATAAGGTGTAATAATAAAGAATGATACCATGGATATTAATCCAGCTGGGAATGGATCAATCTCAAAACTTGTAGCTAATGCATAAGCTACTGCAAATGAAATAAGCACGGCCAGAAAGTTATTTGTAAAATTTATCGGCACATCGAAATATTTTGCTAATCCGTAACTTGTAATAAAATTTTGATATGCCGGTACTGGAAATATCTTAAGCAGAGTAGCAAAAGAACTCATTATTGTAGCTGGTAATACTAACATCATCCCCTTCATTATTGCTTGCAAATATTTGTTTTGACCAAGCATTGATGTTAAAGGTTGTAGTTTTTCTTGAACGTTGTCTAAACTAATTGACATATAATTTCCCCCTTATTAATATAATTCACTTTATATAAATATATAGACACTTGATTTGGCTTTGATAATAACAGTGTTGGAAAACCTTTTCATCAGTTCCAAATTCTCACATCGCTTATGTGAGAACATCAATTTATTTCTTAAACCAACTTTTATTTAGTGTGTATATTTTTATAAACTTCAATAAACTCTTGTGCAATAATTTTAAATCCATCTGTACTCATCAATTGATCTTCAGCATGCATTAGTAGCAAGGAAGGTACAATTGCATTTCCACGTGCTTCTTGCTGAATCAATTCAGCATGTGCATGGTGACCCTCTATAAAAACCTTCGAACCTTCTTTTATAAGTTCGTCTGCTCTTTCAAAATTACCTTTTTTAGCTTCTCGAATTGCTTCAATATAACTACTTTTTGCTTCTCCTACCGCTGAAATTATTCTAAAACTTATTAATTCTATTGCTTCCATATTATACATCTCCCATCGCTTGTTTTACTCTACTTAGAACCTTTTCGCCATCCATCATCCCATATACCATCATATCAATAACTTCTACTGGAATTGGTTTTATCTTTTCTTTAACTTCACTCAATAAATATTTAACTTGTGGTCCTAAAAGTACAATATCTGCACCTTTTGTTACGCTCGTTGCCTCAGCCGCTGCATATGCATTTATTTCGCATTCATAATTTATTTTTTCTGCTGCTTTTCTCATTTTAGTTACTAACGCACTTGTAGACATTCCTGCATTACATAATAATACTATTTTTCTCATTACAACTACCTCCTTATTATTTGTGTTGCTTTATGTCTTTATTATAAGATATCTAAAATTATATGTTAACTGAATAAAATGCCACATAACTGTGGCATTTTATTAAAACGTAATCATTTGCATCCCAAAGGGATAGTTGTCTTCATACTGTCACTAAAAACCATACTCGTCTTTTATATTTTTCAGAACATTTGTTACATTCATAATTCCATAATCCTTATCATTAATTAAAACTGTAGGAACATTATAACCCTTACTCATTTCTGATATGTCCTTAAAAGCATACTTAACTTGAGGAGCAAGCAGCACAAAATCAACTTTCTCTATGTATTTTGATAATTCATATATCCCTATAGAAGCTACAGTGTAATCTAAATTTTGTTCTTTTATCTCTTTTCGTAGTGCTCTAACAAATATACTTGACGACATTCCTAGAGAGCAGCAGAGTATTATTCTCATTTAAATTCTCCTTTATATTTATAAGTATAATCCTTTCCTTCTTATTTAAATAAATTATCAATTGTATTATCTTTTTCCTGCATCGCCATTTCTTTTATAATACCTTTTAATGTAATTAAATTTGGTTCTTTTTCCAATTTAAGCATGGCTTTTTTATTAAAAACTAAAGCAGTTATACTTTCATTAAATAGACTTAGCGATTCTGTACTATCTCTTTTGGTACTAATTAAAAATACAAATTTAACTTGTAGCTTATCCCATTTCATTGGTTTCTTTAACATTCCTATTGCTACAAACGTGGAATTTGTTATAGGTTTAATTGGATGCGGCAATGCAATATTATTTCCAAACTCAGTAGTTGCCATCTCTTCTCTTTGTATAACTAATTGATAAAAATCTTGTGGAATCTCCATTACCTTATGAACTGAATCACACATATTCCTAAGAACTTCTTCTTTTGTAGTCCCTATTAAATCTTTGAAAAATAATTCTTCCTTAAAATATTTATTTATAAAAGAATAATCATTTCCTGTTTCTGTAAATATGTTTCTCACTAACCCAACATCTTCTTCTGTTAAAAAATCTTGCACATTTATAATAGGAATGTTGGTTTTAAAATTAATTGGAACAGTAGATATTATATAATCATATTTATTTTGATCTATATCTAATAATTCATATAACTTTACTACCTTTATCTCATTTATATAATTTTTAAATTTTTGTTTTAATTTATACAATAAAATTTGTGAGCTTCCAGCTCCACTTGCACATACAACAATTATATTTTTACTTTCTCCTTTTTCATGAACTCTTTCTAATGCTAAAGCAAAATGTAATGCAATATATCCAACTTCATTAACACTCACTTCATATTTTTTTATTTCTTTAATTATACTTCCAGCGTATAGCGCTATTTCAAAGGCCAAATGGTTTTCATTTTTTATTTTATCAATTAAGGGATTTTCAATATAAAGTCCATATTTCAAGCGATTCATCATTGGTTGAAAATGCAATGATAAAAATCTAAATAACTCGAAATCCTGTGAAAAATCCAACTGAAAATTTTGTTTTATATGCTCAAAGATATAATTTAATAAATCTTGAGTTTCTTTACTAATTAGTAAAGTATCGTTATTATATTGCATTGATTTTTTACCTAATAAATGAATGGTTATATAATATATTTCTTTTTTAGGAAACTTAATTTTAAATTGATTTTCTAATTTTTCTACAAGCAAACATGCTATTCTAAATTCTTTTTCCTCTTCTAGACTTTCATAATTAGACTCTATTATATCGTCCTCTGTTAATTTATTCATTCTCATTAATAAAATCATTATATGTATTACAAGATTTTGAAATCCTATATCTGTTAATGTAAAATTATTTTCAGTTATTGTATCGTATAATAATTTTTTAATAATTTCTTTATTTTCATTTTTTTCCGTGTTTAATATAACCTCATCATAAGCATCCGTATAAAAATAATATTTTGAAATACATGCTCTTTTATGAAATTCTTCTCCAACAATTTTCATTCCATAATTAGGTTTATTTTCTATATCTAAATGATAATATTCAAGTTTTTCTCTAACTTCTTTTAAATCATTTGTTAAAGTTGAACGACTAACAAAAAGTTCCTCTTCTAAGTCTTCAATTTTTATATAGTTATCTGTACTAAGGAAAGACTTTATTAAATAATTAATTCTCTCTTCTGGATAAACTGGAATTATGTGTTGGTCATTTGTTTGCTTTTTTATAAGATCTTGTATAAATCTAAAATACAAGTCTTGATCAAAAACCTCAAAGCGATATCCAACTCCTGGCTTAGATATAAATTTAACTCCATTTTCTAAAAATATAGACTTATACTTTTTCAAATCATTTCTTAGTGTTCTTGGAGAAATATCTAACTGTTCACATATCTCTTCACTTTTCATTGGAGTTTCTCTATTAGAAAGTAACTTAAATAATTTTAAAAACCGTTTATCATTCATATATATACACCTCCCCTACCTATATGTATATTATATAATATTATTTTTACCATTTCATCTTATTTTCAACCAAAGTTTTGCCACAATGTTGTGGCAAAACTTTATAACTTATGTATATTTCTTCTATTCCTCTTTAATTTTATTTAGTAAGAAATTGCACTATAGGTAATGGTTCTTCAGAAAAAGTCAACGCTCACATTTTTCCTTATTTTTTATTCAGGTATTTATTGAAAAACTCCGTGAGTTTATCGAACGGAATGAGATCTGTACGATCATAAAGATCAACATGCCCGGCATTTGGAACAAGATACAATTCTTTCGGTTCAGCAGCTTTTGCATAAGCGTCCTTACTGAATTCGATTGAATGAGCCTCTTTACCAGTAATGAAAAGCAATGGCCGCGGTGAAATTGTTTCGATATCATTGAACGGATAGAAATTCATGAATTTCATATTACCCGTAAGCGTCGGATGCGTAGTTGTATTAGCAGATCCTCTGGAAGTGCGATAGAAATCATAAAATTCCTTAGCAATTGGCGAAGAGCTCTCATCAATTTTTTCCTGTGTACCGCTTGTATATTCCCTCTGACCGCCTGCATATTCGATATCACGCTGACGTGCTGCATCTGCAATAACCTGTTTACGCTGCTCTAACGTCTGGCTGTGATTCAGTGCATTACGATTTACGCTTCCCATATCATACATGCTGACCGTAGCAACCGCCTTCATACGTGGATCAATTTTAGCTTCACTGATGGCAAAACTACCACTGCCGCAGATACCGATGACCCCAATGTTCTCACGGTCTACATACGACAAAGTATCAAGAAAATCAACGGCGGCGCTGAAATCATCCGCATAAATGTCCGGTGAAACACTGTTGCCAGGTTCGCCCTCACTGTCCCCCCAGAAGGACATATCGAACGAAATCGTTACATACCCCTTTTCTGCCATTTTTTGAGCATAAAGATTTGCACCTTGCTCTTTTACTGCGCCCATAGGATGTCCGACAATGATGGCTGAATGTTTTTTGCTTTTATCCAAGTTCTTTGGCACAAACAAATTACCAACTACCTTCATATTGTAACTGTTATGAAACGTAACTTTCCGACCATCTACTTTGTTGCTCTTGTAAAAGTTGTCTGCCCCACTGGACATATCGCCTGCTGGCAGGCTCTTATCCGCTTCAATCTTCAGCTGTTTTCCATGCTGCGCCGCCAAAGCAACTGCAGCACCACCGCCCACAATAGTAAGTGCAAGGCCCAACATAATAACTTTTGCTAATTTATTACTAAAAAGTTTCATTTTCATAATAATCCTCTCTTTCTTTTAATGTAGGCTTCGATCATTAACCTTTACTTTCAATTGTGCAGGACATTTCTCCCCATTTATAAACCATTGACAGCTGCGGCATTCAAAGCAGGGCTTATAATCGCTGTCTTTTAATGACCTTTCGATAAATCTGGCATCAGCTAAAAACGGCTGCCCATATGCCACGAAATCGCAGTAGTTGCTTTCAATCAGCACATTGCCTCTACCCAGTGTCCTAATGTTATTTACGCAGATAACAGGAATTTTTATATGTTTTTTGACATAGCCGCCAGTATAGACCGTTTCATTATACTGAAAATCGGAGGGAAGTTTTAGCTTTCTTTCTCGTGGTATACCTGTAGACACATGCAGCATATCAATTCCTATAGCTTCCAGTTTTTGCGCAGTCTGTACGTCTATGTCCAAGCTATCCCCCCAGCCCATCCGATAGGATACGATGAAACTATCGCAAGCGAAGCTCTTAATTCCCTCCGTGATTTCCTTCACCAAAGTAAGCCTTGCGGTCAAATCGCCGCCATAACTATCTTGACGCTTATTGGACTCTGAAGATGCCATCATATTCAGAAAAAAAGAATGTGCTCCATGCAGTTCAATTCCATCAAGGCCGGCCTTTTTGCAAATCTCTGCCCCCCGGACAAACTCGTCTCTGATTTTGATTAAATCTTTTTTAGTCAGCTTATTGATATCTCTGGAATTGTCGTCATAAAAACCGAAACCAGGAAGAGCAAGCTGTGCAAAAAAAGCGGTTCCGTTCTTATGGTAAGCTTCGGCTATTTTACTCAGATATCCGACATGCTGGTCAGAGTAGGCGCCAGCCCCGCCTGATGTACCACTAGCCCTACTTGATGTATTACAGTCAGCAGATACGGAAAGTGCTTGACTGATGATTAGCCCAATTTTTTTATCGGCTCTGCTCAAATAGTCATGCATAAGTTTTTCACCCATGCTTCCCTCATAGCTCGGAAACCCAAAGCGTACAAGAGGAGCCATAACTATCCTGTTACTAAATGATATATTTTTTACTTGAAAGGGATTAAAAATATTTGACATATAATCACTCTCCTATAAGATAATTAACGAAAAAAAGAGGGCTCATCATAAGAAATTACCGCCAGAGTAAATGTCTGGCACAGACAGGTTGTACCCTGTGTAATTCCAGTACAGTCAACCCACAAGAGATACGTTGCATGGTCAGTCACTATTAGAATAATTCTCCACCTCAGTTTTATTTTCGAATAGAACCTTTTTGAGTAAGCCTTTTGGTATAATAAGCAATAAACACGCAGAGTCCCATAATTGCCAGATAATCTATGAAGAAAAAAACTGCCAGTTCATCGTAATCAAAAAATCCGTACAAGTTACGAAGAAATAGATAGGTTACAATTTTACGACTTACAAACGCATATACACCATATATTGCAATGAAGGAGCCTGCCGTTCGCAATACAATTGTTAGAAGTCTGGAAGGTTCAGACCCTTTTCCCAGCTTTCGTATCATTCCCAGAATCATGCTCCAGTGTAAACCAAGGTGCATCGATATGAGAACAAATTCCCAATAGGACGAGATCATATGCAGTTTTCTTGCAAAGGACATTCCTCCGCTTATGCGAAGAAAAGCAAATACATATCTAGACATCATAATGCCGCTGATCATTGAACCAATCATGGCCGCAAATACCAGCAGATTCACCGCCGTCTGAAAAACGAGAAATGCTGTATATTTTCCCTTTAGAATATTTCGATACCATTTCCAATTCAAAATGTTGTGTATGATAAATAATACAAACATGCCTGCACCGAACCATCCATGTGCTGCATCGCCGGTGAACTGGTATGCCATAAGAACCAACAGCAAAATAGTCATAAGGCAATCAACCAGAATTTTGCAAATCAATTTTGGATTCATCTTATGCTCCTTTCGTTAATGCTATTTAAGCATTCCTAAGTTTTCCAGCCACTTTGATACATCATCCTTTGCATTTTTTGCATCTTTATCCATAACTTCGAAACCATCTGCAATAGTTGAATTTGGGCAAAGCTTTTTTATGTCATCAATACTTCGGCCAAAGCGGCTTCCTTCGTGGGTACAGAATGGAATAATTGCTTTTCCCGACAAGTCACATTGTGTTAAAAACTTTTCAACTGGCATTGGTAATGTAACCCACCAATTAGGATATCCAATAAAAATCACATCATATGATCCAATATTTTCTACCTTTGTTTTCAAATCAGGCTTATAATCTGAGTCCTGTTCCTTCTTTGCCTGGTCCACAACCTTATCATAATCGCCTGGGTATGGTTTAACAGTCTGGATTTCAAAAATATCTCCGCCGATGGTTTCATGGATTTGGTCAGCAATTATCCGTGTATTGCCGATTGGTAAACTGGCATTTGTCACAGCATCTACATTTAAATTTGTACTTTCTGTGCTGGTGTTACCTTCACGAGAAAAATAAACTATAAGAATTTTATCTGATTTTGAAACCTTGTTTGCTTGATTATTATTCTGCGGCGAAACGATATTATTCTTACACGCCGAAATGGAAATTGCTAATATTAGAGTAATAAGGATTACTATTAGCTTTTTCATAACATTCATACTTCTAATATTTATCTTCAACATTTAATTACCACCTTTCACATAATCCTTATACTATTTTCCCTATTTAATTATCCTATACAATCATTTTAGTGAATCCCACCATGGAGAAGCCTTAATGTGAAAATCTGAATCTAATAGAATATTTTCACCAATTTTAGGGGCGAATAGATTTACATCTTCTTTTTACTTCGTAGTTGGTGCTAATTGAATCAGTATATCAATTGAACTTCCCAATCCTTTTATTACAGATAAATCGCCGTCGAGCTTTCCAATGTTTACTTGATCTCCGAATTGTTGAGATTTTTCTTCATCCTCAAAAAGGATAGTAAAATAATCTGCATCACGTGCAAAGTCAATATCGCCGTTCATCCATCCGTTATGTACATCTTTTTCATCATATTTCAAAGGATCTTTCATTACACCACAATAGTCGTGGGAAAATCTATTCAAACTCACAGTATATGGGAGACGAGAAATTAATTCCTTTGCCGTTGTAGAGTTATTTAATGTTGCCGGAATCACAGTATCCCCAATGGTCAGTGTAATTGCTGTTCCATTCTCAATAACACGTGTAGACCTATTAGATCCTTTTGTATCTTTTTCAGTTGATACATTCGAATTATCTGTGGTCTTTGTTGTAGTATTGGTACTCGTAGTAGATTGACCATTGCTTTTTGCTTTTCCATTGCTACAAGCAGCTAAAGAAAATACAATGCAAATTGTAACAGCTAATGAAAATATTTTTTTCATATTTTTTTACCTCCAATAATATAAATTTTCTATCAAACAAGAACTCCTTGCTTAATAAACTAATCTACATAGTAATAAGCTTGTCTCATCTGATAATGTAGTTTTTCTTTTTTCTTTACTCCCACTAATTAATCCATTCTTTCAATAGTAACAGTGGTTTTTTGTCCCATTTCAGAAAATTTTCCCTCGCCTGATTCAATATGTCCAAGTATAATCAATCCATTGGCATACTTGCTTTCTCCGTAGAAAACAGCTAGATTCCCCCAAGGTGAATATAGAGCTAAATCACCTAATTTAGGATCAGCACCTGAAGGTGCGCCTTCTGTTGTCAGCGTTTTCGGAGGATAGCCGGTTTTTTCTAAACCTGCATAATCTTCAAAAGTTATAGTAAGCGGTAGCTGCCCCAGCAAGGCTCTACTAGTAGGATTATCATACATCTTGGCAATAACTTCTTCATTACCAAACTTAAACTTGATTCTTGCATTCTCCACAGAATCGCCTTCTCCTGTTGAAGATGTTCCCTTCGTAACTGGACTTTCGGATATTTTATTTCCGCCATCCGAATTTTTATCAGATGGCGTTGAAGGATTACTTTCCTTGGAATCACTGTTATATCCACAAGCTGCAAGTGAGAAAAGCATTATAAATACAAGAACTGATACTAATATTTGTTTCATATTGTTAACCTCCTCAAAAGTAATAACTTTATGATAAAGGATAAAGTTAACTTTATGTCAATACCTTATTTTTAACGTTTTGCAAAAATTACATAAAATTTCTTGCGTTTTCTATATTAATTATAATTTATTATCTGCACAAGTGATAAGAAAAAAGTTATGCCCACTGCCGTTTTTTACCGTGGCAGTGGGCATCTTCCATATTGTAGTCTTTAAGTATTCTTTTGTTTACTCATAATTTTATTCAGCAGCATATGCAGTCTTTAAAATTTCTAAGACTTCCTCTGCTGTAAGCACTTTATATCCACCTAAAAGCACAGTTGAATTTGCAATTAGTGGAAGCATTTCTTCTGTTGCACCAAGCTCCTTAAGGTTCGTCACTATACCACATTCTTTTACGAATCTTTCCATAGCATCAATACCTTCCAAAGCAACTTCTTCCTTTGTCTTTCCAGTTTCATCTACACACCATATTTGCTTAGCAAAGCGAACAAACTTATCTAAACCAAACTGATATATATATCGGTAATATGGTAGTGAAATTGCTGCCAGTCCCATACCGTGTGCACAATTCGTATAGGCACCAAGCTGATGTTCAATCATATGAACTTCCCAGTCTTGTGTTTTGCTTAACCCCATAATCGGGTTCATTGCAAGAGTAGAGCTCCACATCAAATTACTTCTTGCTTCATAGTTTTTAGGATCTTTCACTGCAATTTTTGCACTATTTATGATAGAACGAAGAACTCCTTCAATCATATAGTCAGTAGTAGTATCATCTTTACCTGAGAAATAAGCTTCCATTAAATGTGACATCATATCAAAAATTCCACTTACCATCTGATATTCAGGTAATGTAAATGTATATTCCGGATTCAATATTGAAAATTTTGGATTCATATTTGATGGGAAAACACGTCCCATCTTAAGTTTCATATCATCATTGGTAATAACGGATCCACCATTCATTTCGGATCCTGTTCCTGCCAATGTAAGAATAGATGCAACGGGTACTATTTTATTATCTACAGGCTCAAATTTTAACCAGTAACGTGTCCACGCATCACCTTCACAATATGCTGATACCGAAATTGCCTTTGAACAATCAATAACGGAACCGCCACCAACAGCTAAAATCATGTCTACCTTATTCTCACGTACAAGAGCAACACCTTCCATGACTTTTTCATAAGTTGGGTTTGCCATAATTCCGGATAATTCAACGATGTTTTTACCACTTTTCTTTAAAATAGATACAATTTGATCATAAAGTCCGCTTTTCTTAATAGCACCTTTTCCATAAGCAAGCATAATGGTGTCACCATAACTTGCAAGTTCACTGCTCAAGTTATCTAAAGCAGTCTTTCCAAAATAAATTGTTGTTGGGTTTTGATAAGTAAAATCTAAATTCATTCTTCTCTCCATTCCTGCGCATTTTTAGAGCATTAAATGATTTTTTATTATTTTGCACATTTTATATTTATTTAATTCATCAACACAAACTTATTGCTTATTTCCTCTTGCCTTAACTAACCAATTTATACTTATTTATCAGATAAAAGCTGTCCGCCAAATCCAATGTTGTCCTGCTCATTTTCTTTTATTAGCACAATAAATGCCTGCTCCGGTACATTCATAACTTTTGATGCTGTTGCTGTAAATTCTTTTACCATCTGACTTTTCTGTTCTTTATTTAATTTTCCTGCTTCTAAAGTAATCACTGGCATATCATTTCCTCCTTCTCTTATTATTGATTTTTATTTATTGTAGAGACTTTCCTAAGACATATGCCTGATTTGGAAAATTCGTCTGTTCAATCACTTCCCTAACTGGACACCCTGTCGCAAATAACTTTCCTGCATCATTCCAATTCATAAAACGAAGTATAGATTCATAATTTTTCTCCAATGCCTCCATTGTCCAATCATCTGCACCATATGAAGTAGCCAAAAGCATTGATTTTTTGTTACCTGCCAACTTTGCATTGTTAGCATGGAAACGATCGATAACTGCTTTTATCTGTGCTGACATTCCATAATAATATAGCGGCGTTACGAATACTATCATATCTGCTTCTATCAGCTTTTCATTCCATGTGTTCATAACATCCTTTCGTATACACTGACCATCATGACTTGCACAATAATCACATGCCAGACATGGTTTTACCTCTTCAAATGCTGAATCAAAACGAAATACCTCATGTCCTGCTTCATTTGCTCCTTGGATAAATTTATCTGCGAGCAATGCTGACGTACCTTTTTTATGTGGGCTTCCAGTAATAACTGTTATTTTCATATTTATTCCCCTTTCAAGTTAAAAATCATATTTTCTTGCCCGTTGATTCTTTTTCAATGATAGAATCACTATAAACCCTTAAGTCGACTTCATGTCAAGTATTTTTTTTCTACTAGCTTTCCAAGCAGCTATTAATTCGTTTGTAACAGGCTCGCACTTCTGTTCATAAGTATCAATTTTATAATTGATTACATCCAGAGTGTCCTGTATATCTTGCATTTTTTTATCTAAGATAGCTTTTGTTTCGATAAGTATTTCTCTTCTTACTTGCTTGGTTGATTCTCCCTGAATAGCAAGATGTATATATTTACTAATATTCTTTAATGAAACTCCTGCTTTTTTGAACTTCATGGCAAACTCAATCCAGTGAATTGACATCTCATCATAATCTCTAATTCCTGATTGAGTTCTACGAACCTCCGGGATTAAACCTATTCTTTCATAATATCTCAAATTGTCTATAGATATCCCGGTTACTTTCGCAGCCTCTTTTATTACCATTGCTCTACCTCCTTAAATGTTTTTGTCTAATATTTTTATATGCAAAATAATATTACCACCTTAAGTCGGCTGTAAGTCAAGCACTAAATACTATCTATTTTACTACTGAATATGAATCAAAACTTTTAAAAAGTGAAAGGTAAAAGTGAACTGAAAGTTTATTTACAACGTAAATAAGCGGTTAATGGCTGTCAATATGACCAGTTATTAACCGCTTGCATTTAAAGTTTGTTCTACACTATGGTTGTTATTACTTCCCCCGATTATATATCAAGAGCAGCATGATATCCTTGATATATTGCAGTTGTTATGGTAGATGCTTTTACACAATCACCAATCTGCGCAACATAAGGTGCACAGTCAATTAAGTCTTCTACTACGTCTCTTCTTG
>Ga0209123_1003170_pt1 | contig 12727 bp, 8 predicted proteins | sample BarGraIncu00431A_FD_184500 | JGI IMG/M metagenome (GOLD analysis project Ga0209123, IMG submission 184500) | Arctic peat soil microbial communities from Barrow, Alaska, USA - Barrow Graham LP Incubations 004-31A (SPAdes) (version 2) | ecosystem: Environmental > Terrestrial > Soil > Wetlands >...
TAGTGAAATTAAAACAATATTTAGGTTCATTATAAAATATATTGTGTTAATTTACAACCAATATTGCCCAAATTCCTTCTCGTTTTGAGCTATACACTCAAAGTTAGGCAGAAATGATAATAGGAATAAAGGAATTTGAATATAAAAAATTTGAAACTGTCAAATATGGAAGAGAGAATTTGCTAATGGGGTAGTTGACAAGGCTCCATTGCAAAAATTATAAACGAAGTGGACAACTTGTGTTTGTTATTTAGTCTGCAGCTCCCAGAACTTGTAAAATTGTATTCACTATCTTATCAATTGCGGGGAAATAAGATGGATGATCCGAATTACCATTTTCGACAAAAATAAAACCGTCACTTTTTAATGTCAGCACATTACGTTGCACGGCCGGGCTATTGTACATCATGTCATTGATATGAGTGGCAATGATCTTTGGTCCACGCATAGACATAATGGTTGTGGACAGTAAATCATCGGAGATACCATTAGCAGCCTTACCTAAAATATTAGCGGAAGCGGGAGCAATTAAAAGTAAATCTGTATCTTGGGAAAGCGGTTTATGGTTATTGTCCCATGTTTTAGGCGAATCAAAGGCTTGTATTTGGAGGGGATGATCAACACTGCGTTGCACCATGAGTGGTGTAACAAAATTTGTTGCATTTTCCGTCATTACAACATACACGTCAGCATGTTGTTTTTTTAGTTCACCAATTAGAATCAAAGCCTGTACCGCAGGGCTACAACCAGTAATAGAAACTACAATTTTTTTGCCATTTAGCATATTTACACATCCTTTTTATATTTTATCTTCGTTTCTTGTTTATTTTCTCTATTTTCTTAATTTTGTCAATACTAACACTGTAATGGCCATGCTGTCAAGGTTAAAACGAAGCAATGGTATACTTAGTTAAAGTCAGCCTTTGAATATGTTAAAGCCAGTAAAAAAAGCAGTGAAACATTGAATTGAATAGAAAAAGCATCTAAATATATTAAATTTATAGATGATAATTACTTTTTTAAGGATAAAAGTAGTTAATTATATATTTAAGTAATTTTAAAACGGCCTAAATGTTGTAATATTCGAACAACTACCATCCGACACCAATACTTACATATAGTGAGTATATAAAAGCATTAGTAGTAAACTATTCTATTATTGTCAATATATCGACTGATTTGTGTATATTTAATCATAAATTAGCTAATCATAAATTGATATCATTAAATTAATCATATATAATAGACAAATATTATATATGATTAATTTAATGATAGGGGTGAATTTATGTTTTCAAAATTAAGAGAACTACTAATAGGTAAGACACTAAAAACAGAAGAATTAGAAGGAGAAAAATTAAATGTCTTTTGGGGTCTTCCTATATTATCTAGTGATGCCGTTTCTTCAGTTGCATATGCAGGCGAAGAAATTTTATATGTGTTAATTGGAGTTATAGGGTTTATGGCATATAAATACATGTTTTATGCCGCATTGTGTGTTGTTTTACTATTAATTCTACTTGTTTTTTCTTACAGGCAGACTATTGATAGCTACCCTTGTGGTGGTGGATCATATATAGTTGCAAAAGATAATCTTGGCATACTCCCTGGACTTACGGCCGGAGCATCACTTACTATAGATTATGTGCTGACAGTTGCGGTTAGTATAAGTGCTGGAACTGCTGCAATAACCTCAGCGGTGCCATCCTTGTTTCATCATAAAGTAGCTATAGCTCTTACAATGTTATTAATTATAACAATAGGTAACTTAAGGGGTATTAAGGAATCATCTAAACTATTTGGAGTTCCAACATATATTTTTATAGTTTCTTGTGTAGTTCTTATTGTTACTGGCATTGTTAGACATTATATTTTTGGATATTCACCAGCATCTATATTCCCAGTACCAGGGCAAATAGGTGACATAACATTATTCCTGTTTCTTAGAGCATTTGCTTCAGGATGTACTGCATTAACAGGAGTCGAAGCTGTAAGTAATGGTATACCTAATTTTAAAGAACCAGCACAAAAAAATGCAAAAGCTGTTTTAGCTTTATTAGCTTTTTTAGTCTTTTTTATCTTTGTAGGTTTATCATTCCTAGCAACAATTTATCACGCGGTGCCTGTTGAGCATATGACAGTAATCGCTCAAATCAGTCAGCAAGTTTTTGGAAAAGGCATTATGTTTTACATTATTCAAATTACAACTTCAATTATTTTAATAATGGCTGCAAATACAGCCTATGCAGGATTACCTTTGCTGCTGTCTCTTATGGCGAAAGATGGATATGTTCCAAGACAATTTTCTCAAAGAGGGAAGAGACTAAGTTTTTCAAATGGAATAATACTACTAGCGCTAGCAGCTGCTATTTTGATTATTGTTTTTAAAGGTGATACTCATGCACTTCTACCTTTATATGCTGTTGGGGTATTTATATCTTTTACACTTTCACAGGTTGGAATGTTCTTAAAGTGGAAACGAAGTAAATCAGAAGGGTGGAAGTATAAAGCATTCATAAATGGATTAGGTGCTATTGTAACTTTTATTACAGTAATACTCATTGGTATAACAAAATTTTTCCACGGAGCATGGATAGTTTGTATTGTAGTACCCTTGCTTGTTTATTTTATGGTGAAGATTAAGAGGCATTATACCAAGGTAGCAGAGCAGGTTAAGTTACCGCTCGATCAAAGACCAAATGATAGAGTTGTAACGGATAACAATCAACATGTAATAATACTTGTAGATACATTAAATAAATCTTTTTTAAAGGCATTAAATTGTGCTAGATGTTTATCACAGAATGTAGTTGCATTTCATGTATCTACTGATGTGGAAGCTACCGAAAAATTAAAAAGGAAATGGGATGAGTATAATGCAGGAATTCCATTAATAATAGAACATTCCTCATATAGAGACATAATGGGACCATTAATGGATTTTATAGAATCGGAACACCGTGCTTCAAAACATGGAGAGACTGTAACAGTTGTAATAACACAATTTGTTATTACTAAGTGGTGGCATAATTTACTTCATAACCAAACAGGATATTTTATTAAAAGTATGTTATATAAAAACAGAAATGTGGCAGTTCTTACCGTACCATATATAATAGAAGAGTAAAACTCAAAAAGAGCCATCTCAAAATAGTGATTAATTTCTATTTTGAGATGGTCCTTTTTTTTTAGTGTATAATTTTTATATTTGATTTTTCAGTAGTGTTTATTATTTCTGTATTTTCGCTTACTTCAGCAGGATCATCAAATCCTAATATATAAGTTGCTATAAATGCTACGGAAAATGCGATAATAACAGTTGCTATTGCTAAGTAGAAATTTCCCATATTCCCGGACCCATCTGTTGGAATAAAGGTTGGTAGTGCAGCAATGCCAGGTGAAACAACAGCATATTGTTTTAAATGTACAATGCCTGCGAATAAGCCTGCAACTCCTCCACCAATCATCGCCCCAATAAACGGTCTTTTAAATCTTAGTAGAACTCCGAAGATAGATGGTTCAGTTATTCCTAAAACACCAGTAAGTCCGGAAGAAAGTGATAATGCTTTGATATTTTTATTCCTAGATTTAATATACACAGCTAAAGCCGCAGCTCCTACAGCTACATTTGCTGCGAGCATTCCTGGCATTACAAATGCATCATATCCATTCGCAGCCATTGCTGCAAAAACTAAAGGGAAAAGTGCTTGATTCATTCCTGTCATTACAAGGATTGGAGTAAGAGCACCTATAAGTCCTACCGATAACCAACCTAATTGTGTATTTACAAAATTTAATCCAGTAGCAACATATTGACCTAAAATTATTCCTAAAGGTCCTAGTACTATCAATGTTACAGGTGTTACTATTAAGATAGTTAATAATGGCTTCATAAAAAACTTTATTTCTTTTGGAGTTATTTTGTCTACAGCTTTATCTATTATACTCATAAATAATACACCTAAAATAATTGGAATTGCTGATGTATTATAGGTCGCCTTAGTAATTGATATACCCAGAAAATCTAAGCCAGCTTTCCCATCTATATTACTATGAATGAGAATAGTTGCTAGAAACGCACCCATATAAGGATTTATTCCTATCTTTTTAGCCGCACTATATCCAAGGAAAATTGGTAGATAGAAGAATCCTGCATTATTTATTGTATTTAATATAATATAAGTTCCAGTATCAGTTGAAAGTCCAAAGAATGTTACACATATATTTAGTACTGCAGATACAAGCCCTGCAGCCACTAAAATAGGTAATACCGGTACAAAAGTTCCACTAATGAAATCTATAATTGTACCAAAAATATTCTTCTTCTCATCTAAATGTTCATCCAATTTTCCACCTTTTTTAAAATCCCCCAATTTAACAAATTCATTATAAACATTACCTACATCTGTTCCAATTACTATTTGTAGTTCATTTCCTCTAGTGACAATACCCATAACACCGTTAATTTTTTTTATTCCTTCTACTTCTACCTTTGAATAATCATTTATTGTCAAACGTAACCGAGTAGCGCAATGATTAACAACCGAAATATTTTCAACATTTCCACTTACCTTAAGAATTTGTTTTGATAAATTTTTATAATCCATCATAATTTCCCCCCTATATTTAAATTGGTTAAATAAAACACTATATAAGACAGTAAACGTTGTCATTGAAAATATAAATTATGATAAGGTTCGCCACAGAATTAAGTGGCGATGCCTTTATGTTTAAGGTGAAATTAAATATTATTTTTATAAAGATAAATGTTAACCAAGTAGCAAGGAAGAATTATTAAAATTAAAAATTCTGACCATTTGATTTAATTAGTTTTGAATACCAATCAAATGAGTCCTTTTTAATTCGTTTTAAATCAAGAACTTCCTCATCAGTTGTATTAATATATACTAATCCATAACGTTTAGCCATTCCATTTCCTGTACTAAGCAAGTCTGTAAATGACCATGGATTATATGCAATAACTTCACATCCGTCCATAATTGCCATTCCAACTTGATAAATTTGATCACGTAAGAAGTTAATACGTTCCTCATCATGAATATGACCATCTTCTGCCACAGAGTCATGGGCTCCGAAACCATTTTCTGTAATCATCATAGGTAATTGATAGTGATCCCAGACATAACGTAACATATAACGCATTGCAATCGGATCTATTTCCCAATCCCAATCATTAGTTTCAACATAAGGATTTGATGTTAACTGATATATACCTGGGTATTTTGGGTATATAAATCCTCCCTTTACACCATCTTTATTTAGTTGAAGTTCTGTAAAATTTTCATTAGGTTTACAATCTTTAGCTACATTACTCCTATAACAATTTAAGGAAAAGAAATCTATTTTTGCCTGTTTAATTAATTCCATATCTCCAGGTCTTATGTCAGGATCAATATTATGATCCTTCCAAAACTTTTTAATAAATCCATTATATTCTCTATGAGCATATAAATCATTCCACACTTTTTCAGTAAGTTCTTCAGCATTCATCGCTGCAATTTGATCTTCTGGTTTACAGCTTTCTGGATAAATAGGAACATATCCAGGAACTGGACCTATTTTCCCACCTTTAACTAATTCATGACAAGCAATTACTGCTTTTGCATGGCAAAGATTCATTATATGATTAATCTTCCATTTATCTTTTTCCCAATCAGTACATCCTTTATCTACTCCAAGCCATTCACCGTAACATATTTGCATGTTTTGTTCATTAAGTGAATGCCAATATTGAACTCTATCTCCAAATTCACTAAAACAAACTCGAGTATAGTGATCAAAAGCATCAATAATATCTCTATTAAGCCATCCCCCTAGTTTTTCATCTACCCACACTGGCATGTCATAATGATATAGTGTTACAATTGGATTAATATTATTTGCAACTAATTCATTAATTAAGTTGTTGTAGAACAAAATACCTTCTGCATTAACTTTCCCATCTTCATTTGGAATTATTCTTGACCATGAAATAGAAAATCTATAAGAGGAGAATCCACATTCAGCCATTAAGGCCACATCCTCTTTATAATGATGATAATGATCTGCTGCGATAGTATTATCAGTAAACGGTTTCTTCTTCTTGCTATTCAAATCTATAATTGCTGGTGTTCTTCCTCCTTCTGAGACTGCACCTTCAACTTGCCATGCAGCACTAGACGCACCCCACATAAAATTATCAGGGAATACTGGATTTGTTTTATAATACATAAATAACGCTTCCTTTCATTAGTCTACTTTTTAATTTTTCCATGTGACCTTACATAGGTACTATAAATTACATCAAACATATAATTTAAGGCATATTTGCCATACACACCGCGACCTTCATCGGATCTGTCTTTAGCACTTAAATAATATATTTTATCATACCGATTACAAAAAACTTTATCCCTATTTGTTGTGACTAGAATTTTATGTGCTTCACATTTTGATATATAGTCTAACGATGCTTTAGCAAAAATTCCGGTTGAAGATATAGTGATTAGCATATCTCTTTTATCAAGAGTATTAATTAATGTTTTGTCAGTATAATCATCAGAAATTAATCTAATAATCTTGCCATGAAAAATCATTGATTGTTGAAATTCTCTAATAATAGATGTAGATGTGTCTGAGGTAAGGAAAACTACATATCTGCTCTCAAAAATTTTATCTGCTATTACTTGCGCTTCGTCAATATTCATACGATAATCAAGTTCTTGAATCATCTCGTTAATCTCTTTTGTTAATAATTCTCTATAATTTTGTCTATTAACATGAAGCATATAATATGAATATTGGTCATCATATTCATTAAAACCTGTTTTCATATCTAAAAAATTTTCATATCCAATAGATTTACAAAAACGTCTAACACTCGAACGTGAAACAAAACACTCAGCAGCAACTTCATAAATATTTAATTCTGATAATCTTTGATAGTGATCCAGGAAATAATGAGCTAACACAAAATTAGAATCATCTTGATTATTCTCATTAATAACTGAAAACAATGAACTTAATAAACTCAATCTATTAATATTCATACTTAAAGGTACCTCTACTTTCAGTAAATTTTTTCACCATCATTGATTAATTTCATAATACCATTTTAAAAATGATGATGGGGTGCAACTTTTGCTCCCTGATATTTATTGATTAATTACCCAACTCTTTCAGATAGTTTTTCAAAACGGTAGTTTTTTTATTCAATATTTATAGCAAAATAGTAAGAAAAAGTTACATTTTTTGATATAATTGAATTATAACAAACAAAAATCATAACCAAAACCAAAAGGTAATGATCATTAATATTTATTAGGTAAGAATAAAAGTAGTATATCAATTAATTGAAAAAATAAACATAAATTAAACCTGTCCTAAGGTAGCATTTAAAGACAGGACAAATAAGTAGAAAACATTTAATATAGAAATAGAGAGGAAGGAGTGGCTTTATGGATTGGCTGGACTCAATGAATAATGCAATAGAATATCTGGAGGCTAACATTACTGAAAAACTTGATATTGAGAAGGTGGCAAAAATTGCATTATCATCCACATTTCACTTTCAACGTATGTATCATATGATAACTGGTGTTACAATAGCTGAATATATACGCAGAAGAAGGCTTACGCTTGCTGCGCAGGATATTATATCTGGTGAAAAGATCATTAATGTAGCTTATAGGTATGGATATGAAACTCCCGAAGCATTCACAAAGGCTTTTAGAAGAATACATGGAATAAGCCCTACCGCAGCACGGGAGCGGGGAACGAATCTCAAGGCATATCCCAAACTTTCCTTTCATATTTCAATAAAAGGAGATAAAAATATGAATTATAAGATTGTTGACAAAGGAAGCTTTACAGTAATAGGTAAACAAACAAAAATAACTATGGTAGACGGAGAAAACTTTAAGCAGGTACCTGAATTCTGGGATGATTGCATGAAGGATGGTTCATATGAATGGATTTCATCAAAGGCAGGCAAGCTTGGTGTACTAGGTGTATGTAAGGATTTCGGTCAATATAAAGAAGGATTTAATTATATGATAGGGGTTGAGAAAATTAAAGACACCCTTCCAAAAGGATATGTCTCGGCAACCATACCGGCAGCAACCTGGGCTGTATTTGAATCAATTGGACAATTGCCTGAAGCGTTGCAAGATATTACTCGAAGAATATTTTCAGAGTGGATGCCAGCTACGGGATATCAGCATGCTTGCGCACCAGAACTAGAGGTATACCCTGCAGGGGATATGTTCTCACCGGATTATAGATGTGAGGTTTGGATTCCTATTAAGAAGTAATAGGGAGAAAAATAACAAAGGGACGGCGAACGTGGATATTCATGGTCAACACTGATTGTAAAGTACCTATGATTAGAACCGACATTGAAAAGATGGAATCTCATGGCGTTAAGAAAAAGAAAATCCCCCGAACAATCAGTCCGAGGAAACAGATAGTATTCTAGCTGGTGAAAGTCCAGCAAAGGTAATGGTGAAGGATTAATTATTTTTGAGTATTATTTCTCTCAAAAATAACTTTTCCTGCACAAACCTTAGACTGGCCAAACCACATACATTTTTCGCAGTTTAAGCATTTGCCAGTATCTTTGCCTTGTTTAGCATCATTTGCCCAATTATTATTTATGAGAAATCCTTTAGCGATATCTACAAGATCTACATTTGTTTCATTTAATATTCCCTCGGCAAGCTCTGCTGAATTAATTCCATTAACTGCAAATACAGGGATTGAAACTACTTCTTTAATTTTTTGCGCTGCATAAACAGCATCAGAGTATTTATACTCTTTATCTACATGTATTTCCTGTTCATTCATAAATCCATAAGAAATATCAAGGAAATCTATTCCGTTTTTTTCTAATACTTTAGCATAATGTATTCCCTCTTCTATTGTTGGTTCAAATCCTCCCAAACGGATGCCAACAATAAATTCTTTTGGTGTTACTTTTCTAATTCCATTTATTATTTCTATCACAAATTTTTCAGGATTCTTTCCATATTCATCAGTTCTTTTATTTACTTTTTTATTTAAAAACTGGCTTATTAAATATGCATGGCATCCATGAAGTTCAACCCCATCATATCCTGCACTATAAGCTCTTCTTGCAGCCTCTATAAAATCGTTTTGTATAGATTTTATATCTTCACTACTCATTTCATGCCCAACAACAACACTTCCAGCATAATTTATATATTCATATGGACTTGGACATAATGGTTCTTCTGATATTCCAACAATACCTGCATGATGAATTTGAATAATTATTGGACAGTTTTCCTCGTGAACAACATTAACTATGCTTTTTAGTCCTTCAATTTGTCCATCTTCCCATATCCCAAGCTGCTTTTCCATTAATTTGCCATCATCATTAATACATGTAGCCTCTTGAATTATGAGCCCTGCTCCACCTTCAGCTAATTTTCTATAACGTTCTACATTTTCAGGTGCTACATATCCATCAAATCTAAATCCAACTACCATTGGAGGAACGCAAATACGATTCTTCATTTTTACATTTTTAATACTAAACTCTGAAAATAATTTTTTCAAAAATTCCACACTCCTATTTATCTATTTCATTTATACTTAATATTTTATCTGATATGTTATCATTATATCTTACTCTAAAACATAATATCAAGTAGGCACATTCTTGTGCCTTAGATTTGGAGAGATCCGTAACATAATCCTTCAAATTGCTTTCTCATAATAAAACAGTATAATATAATAAGATACCATTTGTAACGTGCTACTTGCCACGTGGGTGGCACTAAGGGGATGCGGAGAGTGAAAAATATGTCAGGGTATATGGAGTTTATTTCTAAGGCTTGGAAAGAATTTATAAAGCACGGTGATATTAATAGTGAGGTAAGATTAGAAATAGCAGACTCGTGGAAAAGATGCAAGGGATATGGTGTAGATTTTATGAACGGGCGAGGTAATGATGCTTATGGTGTACCCGTAGAATCTAAAATTAAAGAAAATGCAGAACTTGTTTCCGTAGCTCGCTTAATAATGGAGGATGTAAATAATATTATAGTGGGTTCTGGATTTGCTTTGTTTTTGTCAGATAGAGATGGATATATACTTGATATTATTGGAGAAAATAATATTATACAAAAGGCAAATGAACTAAATTTTGTAAAAGGAGCTCTGTGGACAGAAAGAGCAGTGGGAACTAATGCTATAGGAACTGCGCTTTATTTAGATAAGCCTATACAGACCATAGGGGCAGAGCATTATGGTATAAATCAACATTCTTGGACATGTTCTTCAGCACCTATTCATAATGAAGAGGGAAATATAATAGGATGTATAAATATGTCAGGTATTTGTCGTGATGCACATTTACACACATTGGGAATTGTTACGGCAGCAGCGGAGTCCATAAAAAAACAGCTGGCACTTATTATTTCTTATAATTTATTAAACATAACCTTTGATTCAATTGTGGAGGGTATGATAGTAATTGATGAGAATTTTAATATCAAAAGGATAAATGATAAAGCTGAAAATATTTTAGGTATAAGACAAAGTGAAATATTTAAAATGAATATAAAAGAAACATTAAAAGATTTAAATTTTGATGATATGCTGTCAAATTCAAGGCAAGCTTATAATAATATAGAATGTGATTTTCATATAAGAAATAAGAGAATAAAATGTATAATAAATGCAGTTGCTATGAATGTTAATAATAAATTTATGGGCGTAGTTATAACTTTTAGAGAAACTGAGTATGTACATAAGTTGGTTAACAAAGTAGTAGGATATAAGGCAAACTATAAATTTGATGATATTATAACTGATAATGAAAAAATGAAAAGTGTAATAGATTTTGCAAAGAAAGCCGCAAGAAGTGATTGTAATATACTAATTGAAGGTTCAAGTGGTACAGGCAAAGAGCTCGTTGCTCAATCTATACATAATTACAGTAAAAGGCAGCAGGGACCTTTTGTAGCTATAAATTGTGCATCTATACCAAGAGACCTGGTAGAAAGTGAACTTTTTGGATATGATAGAGGGGCATTTACGGGAGCTGTTAAAGAAGGACACCCTGGAAAATTTGAGCTTGCAGATGGAGGGACTATTTTTTTAGACGAATTAGGAGAATTTCCTCTTGATATTCAATCAAAACTATTAAGAGTATTAGATAACAATAAAATTGTTAGAGTCGGTGGAACATATGAGAAAAAGTTAAATGTTAGAATTATATGTGCAACTAATAAGAGACTAAAGGAAGAAGTAAAAAACAGAACTTTTAGAGAAGACCTTTATTATAGGTTAAATGTTATGAATATAAAAACTATTCCCCTTGTAGAAAGAAAAGAAGATATAGAATTACTAGCAAAATATTTCATAGACATATTAAATATAAAAAATAATGATAAAATCAAAGTCATGAGTAAAGACTATGTTACAAACCTTAAGGCATATGATTGGCCAGGTAATGTGAGAGAACTTAGGAATGTTATAGAAAGAGATTATTATTCAAGCGAAGGTAATATAATTGCAGTAGAATGCTTAGACATAAGAGAAACAAGTAAATATATAGTGGAAATTAAAGAGGAAGACATTATACCAATAGATACCTTAGAGAAGGAGAGTATAATAAAAGCTCTTAAATTCTGTCATGGAAATCTAGTAAAAGCGGCTCAAATGTTGAAAATAAGTAGATCTAGTATGTATAGAAAAATTAAAAAATATAATATTAACAATGTTTAGATAAATATTGTATATTTTACTTAGAGATTATAAATAACTAGTTATAAAATGTATCAAAATGAGAGCAAAAATATGTAAAATGTCAAAATGACACACTACTTAGTGTGTCATTTTGACATTGAAGTTATTTTTTAAAAATGTATATAAGAATTTCTATTTTGTGAAATGAAAAAAATTAATTAAATTTGTTTTATATCTAATTATAACTAAGTTTATAGATAGGCATTTTGCTATGATAAGCATAAGTGGTAGACATTCTACAACATTAATTTAATCGAGTTTAACAGTGAGATACATACTTTTTTTATGATGTTTTATTAATATTATAATTCTGGAATGATAATTGCTATATAAGTATGTGAGAAAATTAACAATAAAAACATATAATAATATTATTCAGGAGGAATTTTTATTATGAAAGCAGCATTATGGTATGGACAAAGAGATGTTAGGGTTGAAGAAATAGAAGAACCAAAGGTTAGTAAAGGAAATATTAAAATTAAAGTAAAATGGTGTGGAATATGTGGATCAGATTTACACGAGTATGTAAGCGGGCCAATTTTTATACCAGTAGGGCAACCTCATCCTATAACTGGTAATGTTGCACCTGTTGTTTTAGGTCATGAATTTTCAGGGGATGTTGTAGAAATTGGAGAAAGTGTAACTAATATTAAGGTTGGAGATAGAGTTACAGTGGAACCTATTGTAGCTTGTGGTAAATGCCCAGCTTGCAGAGAAGGAAAATATAATCTTTGTTCATCATTAGGATTCCATGGACTTTGTGGAAGTGGCGGTGGACTTGCTGAATATACTGTATTCCCAGAAGAATATGTACATAAAATACCTGACGATATGTCATATGAACAAGCAGCGCTTATAGAACCAATAGCAGTTGCTCTTCATTCAATTAGGATGGCTAATTTCAATACAGGTGATTCTGCAATTGTACTTGGTTCAGGTCCAATAGGACTTG
>Ga0209123_1003171_pt1 | contig 12725 bp, 9 predicted proteins | sample BarGraIncu00431A_FD_184500 | JGI IMG/M metagenome (GOLD analysis project Ga0209123, IMG submission 184500) | Arctic peat soil microbial communities from Barrow, Alaska, USA - Barrow Graham LP Incubations 004-31A (SPAdes) (version 2) | ecosystem: Environmental > Terrestrial > Soil > Wetlands >...
TGTGGCAATTTTAATTTCCAGGGGGTTTTTACTTTTAATTTGCTCAATGGTTTCAGTAATTGTAATCCCGGAATCAACAATATCTTCCAGAACAACAATGGTACGTCCGGTCAAATCCTCATTGAGACCAATCAATTGCTTAACTGATCCGGTCGTGGAAGTACCTGAATAAGAGGCTAGTTTAATAAATGATATTTCAGCATCAAGCATTGAAATACGTTTGAATATTTCGGCTGCAAACATGAATGATCCGTTCAATATACAGATAAACAAAGGACTTTTGTCTTTCAAATCTTTATTCATCTTTTCCGCCATCTCTTCTACGACTGACCTAATTTTTTCATACGGAATAAAAAGTTCAAACTCTTTGTCTAGAATGGTTACGTTTTTCATTATGCTTTATTTGGTAATATTCAATTGCAATGGACTCTTTTATTCTATAAATTTGGCTTATTTTTGACCTGAAAAATAAAGCGACAAAGTAACAAAACTAATTTCTATTGAAAAAATTAAATACTTAAAAGATGGAACCAAGAGTAAGTATCATTATGGGAAGCACCTCTGATTTAGGAGTCATGGAAGCGGCGGCAAAAGTATTGGACGAATTTGAAATCCCTTTTGAAATCAATGCATTATCTGCTCACCGCACCCCTGAAGCAGTTGAAACATTTGCAAAAAATGCCAAATCGCGTGGAATTCAGGTAATAATTGCAGCAGCAGGAATGGCAGCTCATTTGCCGGGTGTAATTGCAGCTATGACCACACTTCCTGTCATTGGAGTGCCCATTAATGCCTCATTAAATGGTTGGGATTCGTTGCTGGCAATTGTGCAAATGCCTCCCGGTATACCTGTTGCAACGGTAGCTGTAAACGGTGCACAAAATGCAGGAATTCTTGCAGTTCAAATAATTGCTCTTGGGGATCAACAACTTGCAGAAAAACTCGACACATTTAAGGAAAACTTAAAATCTAAAATTGAAAAAGCAAATAAGGATCTGTCAGAAATTAAATTTAAGTTTAAGACCAATTAAACTTGGGTTATTAACAAAATAGTCGTAACTTGTATGCACTGAATTGGTTCTAGAAAATCAATCAGGAATCTTTTTATTGCATTCATGTTATGAAATTGTTACCCTCGTTTTCAATATTCATACTTTTTATTCTTGCAGCCCCCATTTTGAAGGCGCAAGAGGTATATTTACCTGGATCGCGATCTCAGGCTTTGGCTGGTGCATCATCCAGTCTGGCAGATTGCTGGTCGGCTTTTGGTAACCAGGCAGGACTTGCTCAAGTCGATCGACTTACAATCGGTGGTGCATTTCAGAATCGTTTTTTTGTAAAAGAATTATCCACAAGCTCCGGTCTACTAATATTGCCTGTTTTTTCATCGGTTTTTGCATTCTCTGTTTATCAATTTGGGAAAACTTCCTTTCGACAGGAAAAATTCGGACTCGCTTTTGCCCGAAGATTAAATCCACGACTTCATTTTGGTATTCAATTTAATTACTATCGCTTTTTTCTGGCTGAAGAAAACCAGTCAATTGGTACTTATGGAGTTGAATTGGGATTTCAGTACCAGCTTACCCATCAGCTTTTATTGGGCATCCATGTTTTGAATCCATATAAAACCTACATAAAAACATTCTCAGGTGAATACTCCTACCCTTCCCGCTTAAATATGGGTGCTTCCTTTCAACTATCCGAATCTTTTGTATTCGTATTGGAACTTCAAAAAGACTTAGTGTATCCAATGAATATTAAATCAGGGTTGGAATACTCTATCCTAAAAAAGCTCACTATTCGCACCGGCATTTCTGGCAAGCCTTATGAATTGTCGGCTGGATTGGGCTTCGCAGTTCAAAAATTGAAAATAGATATGGCTGTGGCATACAATCAATATCTTGGAAATTCTCCTTCAATTTCATTCCAATACCAATTCTGATGCTAAAAATTGTTTGTCTGATCACATTGATATTTCTAATTATATATTCTGCTCAAGCACAAGATCCAGCAATTCAACAAACACTTGAGGATTTAACCGAGTCAATGGGTAAGGAACCAGATGAAAATATAGATATGCAGGAAATACTGGATGATCTAACTTATTTGGGTCAACATCCACTGGAAATTAATTCAGCAACCAAAGAAGAATTGCAGCGGTTACATTTTTTATCAGACATTCAAATAGATGATTTAATGGAATTTCGAATACGAACTGGACAAATTTACAGCATTTATGAAATGGCAGCAATAGGAGGATTTGATCCAGAATTACTGCATAAATTGGAGTCATTTATTAGTTTTGAAACTCTGGGAAACACTCACAGGTATAAAAAATCAGACAATGAAGTACTTGGGCGATCCACAAGGGCATATTCACTTTCGGAAGGCGGAGTTAAAAACCCTAATTACGAGGGATCAATGGAACGATACTTTTTACGATTAAAACACACATCCAATGATTTCGAGTTTGGAATGGTTGGTGAAAAAGATCCTGGCGAAGCATTTTTTGCAGGTTCAAATAAATATGGATTTGATTATGCAGGTGGTTACGCCAACTTTAGAATAGGACAAGCTGGTAAAAGAATATTTATTGGCGATTACCATGTCAATTTTGGACAGGGATTGGTTGCCAGTCAAGGATTTTCGATGGGCAAATCATCTGAATCCACTCAAATATTCCGTTCTGGTCAGGGAATTCGATCCAGTGCATCAACAGATGAAAACCAATTTTTTAGAGGAATTGCAAGTCAACTGAAATTAGGGCCAATTACTTTAATGCCTTTTATTTCCTACCGGACTTTGGATTCAAACATAGATACAATAGAAGGCAAACCTTATTTTGGAGCATTTCAAACCAGTGGATATCACCGAACCAGTTCTGAAATAGCCTCCAAAAACGCCCTTAAACAAATGGTAGGAGGTGGAAATGTAAGTTTTTCATATCAGCGTTGGTCTGTAGGATTTACTTCAGTTTATACTCGTTTTAATGTAGAGATGAATCGAACTGACGAACCAAGCAATCAATTTTTATGGGAAGGAAAAGAAAACTTTGTAGCTGGCATCGACTGGAAAGGTTCGGTGAAAAATGTATTCTTTTTCGGCGAAGCAGCTGCCAGTGCGAATAATGGGAAAGCCTTATTGACTGGAATCTTGTTGAAGCCTGTATCCATGGCTGAATTTACTGCCGTTTACCGAAATATCAACAAAACCTATTTCAGCTTTTTCTCCAATGCATTCACTGAATCATCTCGTGTAAACGATGAACACGCCATATATATAGGATTCAAATTCTACCCTGCGCCCAAATGGACCTTCCGTTGTTATGCTGATTTTTTTGAATACCAGTGGATCAAATATACAACCTCTGCTCCATCTAAAGGTACTGAATTATTTGCGCAATTGACTTATTTACCTTCGGAAAATACCGAACTTTATCTTCGTTTTTTTCAGGAAGAAAAACAATTAAAGATCATTTCAGAAAATTATAAATATGATGAACCTCAATTAATTAACCGAATTAGATTACACTTTTCACAAAAGGTAAATGAGAGATTCAGTCTAAAAAGCAGAATTGAACTTTCGCTATATTCAAAATTGGATGATGAACAAGGCATTCTTGTATATCAGGATTTGATATATAAACCCATTGGAAAAAAGTTTTCTATGAACGGACGATTGGCATGGTTTTATACTGACAGTTACAATACAAGGCTCTATGCGTATGAAAACGATTTGCTATATTCGTTTTCAATCCCGGCTCTATATGGAAATGGATTACGAACTTATTTAAATCTCAGACAAACTTTTAATGAGAATTTTTCATTGTGGCTCAAAGTTGCATCTACATATAGGTTTTCGGCTACTGAAACACAAGTGCCTGATGAGTCAGACACTAAAATGGAAGTGAAGGTACAACTCAGATATCAGTTTTAATTTCTACCTACTTTTAATTCGAATAAAACCAAGTAGTTATATCTTGGTGAAAAAATCAAAATAATAAGTTTTTTGCTCCTCTTATTCATTCTCAATTGCTATATTTGCGCTTCAAAAAAAATCTGTGCATGGTTCCTAAAATTAACTTTGACGATATACGACCTTTCAACGATTCAGAAGTCGACATAAATATTCAACTACTCCTTGAGGATGCGTATTTTCAACACATTTTAGAGTTCATTTACAAGGAACCGGAAAAAATTGAGCAGGCCAAATTGGCACTCTCTCAAATCCATACTATAAAAGATCTGCAATCTAAATTTGTTTATAAGTTGGTTGAAGATTTGATTCTGAAACCTTCAACAGATGGATTAACATATAGTGGACTTGAAAATCTGGCTAAAAACAAAGGTTATTTATTTATATCAAACCACCGGGACATTATTCTCGATTCTGCAATATTAAATTACCTGAATGTTCATGAAGGTATGAACACAACGGAAATTGCCATTGGTGATAATTTACTGATTGACAAATGGATCGAATATTGTGTAAAACTAAATCGTGCATTTGTTGTTCATCGCAATCTTCCTTCAAGAGAATTGTTGACTGAATCAAAAAAACTTTCTGAATACATCCGTAGAGATATAACCAGTAAAAACACTTCGGTTTGGATAGCCCAACGAGAAGGCAGGACCAAGGACGGAAACGACAAAACTCAAATCGCCTTACTTAAAATGCTGAATTTAAGTAATATAAATGAGTTTGACGAAGGATTTAAGGAATTGCAGATTGTTCCGCTTTCTATATCCTATGAAATAGAACCTTGCGGCTTTGCAAAAGTGGATGAACTATACAAACGGCAAACAGAAGGATTTGAGAAAACACAGGAGGACGATTTGCGAAGTATGGGTCATGGGCTTGTTAATCCTAAAGGAAGGGTTCATTTTGCTTTTGGACAACCACTTAACGGTCAGATCGATCTATTTGCCAAAGAAACCACGATTATGGAACAGATTGAAAAACTTGCCGACCATATTGACAAACAGATTTACCTTAACTTCAAACTTTGGCCAAATAATTATATTGCCGAAGATCTGTTAAATATGTCATCCGCTAATTCTAAATTCTACACTGAAGATCAATATAATAAATTCAGCAATCTGCTGGAAAAAGCGATGTCAGAAATTCCCGGTAATACTGAAACGATTCGAGGAATGTTCTTACAAATGTATGTAAACCCTTTGCTAAACCAAAGAAAATCATTGATTGTGGCCAACAATATTGGATGATATTTATCTGGATCATTTGCAATTAAAACGAAATAACATTGTATGGCACTAAATTGAGGAAACTCTGGATCAGATGATATTATTGTGGGGTCCCGAGTACTCGGGACCAATTCAAAACCCTCAGCTGTTGTTAGAAAAAACAACAACCTTTTTCCTAATTTACAGTAATTGAACCAACCCTCAATTTAATAACTTTGGGTTTATGTCTACTATGATTTCTGTAAAGTAAATAGATTGTATGTAATTTATTTATTGGTTGTTGCAATTAGTTATAAAGTGAATTTCCTGTCTTTTTTGAATCCAATTCATCTGTGAACTATTTTCTCAATCTTCAAACCGTTCATTAAATACCACTCAATACCCATTCAATACCCATCATGGACTCTATGCAATAAGTACTGTATAAGTACTGTATAAGTACTAAAATGTCGATTATAGTACTTATACAGTACAGATACAGTACTTATTGCATAGAGTCCATGATGGGTATTGAATGATCCCGAGTACGCTGGATTGGGCATATTTGGAAAAATAAATAGGAAAGATAATACTGATCCGAGGGACTTGGGTTGATTATTATCTGTTTTGAATGATCATGCTAAATCCACGATGGTATTGGAACCGAAGATCAAATAAATAACTTTGGGTTTGTGTATGTTAGAATATCTGCAAAATAAACAGATAGTATGTAACTAATATACTGATTGTTGTAAGATGTAAGAAGGTTGGTTAAAATGGATAAAATTAAGCTTATTTTATCCCGAGTACTCGGGACTCATCCCCACAACTATTTAAATTGATCCTAAACTCTCCAGGTAGCTAAATGATTGATTTCAACTTGAAATTGAATCATGAAAAATACAATGTTAGAACTTAATATTAGTCATCTCGCAATTTCCGAATGAGGTTCTTAAATCGAACTCACCATTAATATACCTTTGCCTGGATATCCCTAATATACAGTTGCAAACTAGTTTTGCCTCTAAATTCATTTTCTGCAATTGAATAACAAATATTAAAAGGAAGTCCTTGACTAATGGCTTCAAAGTGACGAGCCTGATTGAATGCAATGCCTGAAAATTGTGAAGAATTGCTGGTTGGTTCAATCAAATCAAGTTTTAAATGTTCCTGATTTTTACCCACCGCTCGGCTCGTACCGCTGTCGAGTACATTTTCGGTAATAAAAACCGGAACCATGTTGTGAGGTCCAAAAGGAGCAAACTGTCTTAGCAGACGATAGAATTTTGGAGTAATGTCTGATAGTAATATTTTTGATTCAGCCTCAATGGATTCGGTTTGTTGCTTATCAGTAATCATTTTGGTAACTACCTCTTCGAAGCGCTTAGAGAACTCATAAATATTCTCGATTTTCATGGTCAAACCCGCAGCATACATATGCCCTCCGTATGATTCAAGTAAATCGCTGCATTGTCCAATGGCTTCATATAAATCGAAATCGCGCACTGATCGGGCAGAACCTGTTGCCATACCATTTGATTCGGTCAATACAACCGTTGGTCTGTAGAAGTGTTCAGTCAAACGTGAGGCAACGATTCCAACCACTCCCTTGTGCCAATCGCGGTTATAAAGTACAGTAGCATTTTTAAACTCATGTTCAGTGTTGCGTTCAATCATTGCCAGCGCTTCCTGAGTAATGTCCCGGTCGAGCGTTTTTCTGATTTCATTGTATGAATTGATTTCATCTCCCAGTAATAATGCTTCGGCTTCGTTGGTTGATGTTAATATAGCAACAGATTTTTTGCCATGCTCTATTCGTCCTGACGCGTTGAGCCGTGGTCCAATTTTAAAAACTACATCACTAATCGATATTTCCTGTGCACTAAAACCTGAATATTGCATGATTGTTTTCAATCCAATGCTTGGAGATGTGTTGAGTTTTTTTAGTCCGTAGTAAGCCATCACCCTATTTTCACCTGACACAGGAACAATATCTGATGCAATACTTACGACTAATAAATCCATCAGATCATAAAGTTCAGCAAATGGAATATTGTTTTTGTTGGAATAGGCCTGAAGGAGTTTAAAGCCTACTCCGCAACCCGAAAGTTCTTTATATGGATAGTTGCAGTCAAGTCGTTTAGGATCCAGAACAGCAACTGCATCTGGAAGGATCGTATCCGGATTGTGGTGGTCACAGATAATGAAATCGATTCCAAGATCTTTGGCCAATTTTATTTTATCTACTGACTTTATACCGCAATCGAGAACAATAACCAATGTAAACTTTTTCTCATCAGCATAGTAAATGCTGGTTTTTGAGATACCGTAACCTTCAGAGTAACGATCAGGAATATAATAATCAAGGTTTTGCAACCGTGAACGAAGAAATTGATACATCATTGCCACTGAGGTAGTTCCATCAACATCATAGTCCCCATAAATCAGCACATTCTCTTGATTGATGATGGCTTTTTCAAGACGTTCTACCGCTTTGTCCATATCCTTCATCAGGAAAGGATCGTGGAGATCAGTTAACTTTGGCCTGAAGAAGGTTTGAGCCTCAGCATATGTTGTAATACCTCTTTGTGCTAAAAGATTGGCAATTATCATATTAACATTCAGCGCTGCTGATAAGTGTTTTATGATATTTATATCGCCCTCTTTTTTAATATTCCAAACTTTACCCATTACGTTTACTTCAGTACAATTCGATTTTATACGAAAAGTTCTCAAAGATATGAAATGAACTCTGAAATAGAAAGTAATTCAGCCATATTAATCCAAATTATATTAACAAAAATGAGGTTCTGTTCAATTAATCTTCTATTCTTCGGAAGCTTAGCTTGCAATATAAAGCTGGCAGGCAAAAGCATATAACTGAGTTCACTTATATTGTGTAATTGTTTGCTATCTTTGCAGCAAATTTTTTTGAATATAATAATAGCGCAATCGAATGAGTATATCTGATTTAAGCGAACAAGAAATCATAAGACGAAACTCCATGCTGAAGATGCAGGAATTAGGTATTGACCCTTACCCTGCTGCTGAATTCCCGGTAAATGTTTCGGCCCTTGAGATTAAAGAGAATTACAAACCTGAATTGAATAATTTTCAGGAAGTTGTTGTGGCAGGTCGCATTATGAGCCGTCGAATTATGGGAAAAGCCTCATTCGCCGAATTACAGGATTCATCTGGAAGAATTCAATTGTATTTGAATCGTGATGAAATATGTCCGGATGAAGATAAAAATCTGTACAATGAGGTTTTCAAGAAATTACTCGATATTGGTGATATCATAGGTGTTAAAGGCTTTACTTTTATTACCCAGGTAGGCGAACTTTCAATTCATGTGAAAGAATTTTTTGTGTTGAGTAAATCACTTCGTCCGTTACCGATTGTAAAAGAAAAAGATGGTCAATTGTTTGATGCAGTTACCGATCCGGAAATGAGATACCGTCAGCGTTATGTCGATCTGATTGTAAATCCACAAGTGAAGGACACATTTATTAAACGATCTAAAATCATAAATACAATGCGTCAGTTTTTCAATGAACAAGGCTATCTTGAAGTTGAAACTCCCATATTACAATCTATTCCGGGTGGAGCAACTGCCCGTCCGTTTATCACCCATCACAATGCCTTAAACATTCCATTGTATTTGAGGGTTGCCAATGAACTTTATCTGAAGCGACTCATTGTTGGAGGATTCGATGGAGTTTATGAGTTTTCCAAAGACTTCCGCAACGAAGGTATGGACCGTACACACAATCCGGAGTTTACTGTAATGGAAATTTATGTAGCCTACAAAGACTATATCTGGATGATGAACTTTACCGAAGAAATGATTGAACGAGTGGCCATTGCTCTGCATGGAACTACCAATGTTCAGCTGGGTGAAGTTGAAATCAATTTCAAACGTCCTTTTAAACGAGTGACCATGTACGATTCCATCAAGGAACATACCGGCTTCGATATCTCCGGAAAATCAGAAGATGATCTTAAAGACATCTGCAAACAGCTTGGAATCGAAACTGACCCAACCATGGGAAAGGGCAAATTGATTGACGAAATATTTGGTGGAAAATGTGAACAACACTACATACAGCCTACATTTATTATTGACTATCCTGTTGAAATGTCACCACTGACCAAGAAACATCGATTGGTTCAAGGACTGACTGAACGATTTGAACTGATGGTCAATGGCAAAGAACTCGCAAATGCCTATTCTGAACTGAACGATCCGATTGAACAGCGCGAACGTTTTGAAGACCAGATGAAACTTTCAGAAAAGGGTGATGACGAGGCCATGTTTATCGATCAGGACTTCTTACGTGCCCTTGAATATGGAATGCCGCCCACCTCAGGAATGGGAATCGGCATTGACAGGTTAACCATGTTCATGACCAATAACCTGTCAATTCAGGACGTACTTTTCTTCCCTCAAATGAAACCTGAAAAGGGTGCAGATATCGCTGATCCGGATGAAAAATTCATCGAACTGGGAATTTCAGCTGAATGGATAGAAGTTATTAAAAAAATAGGGTTAAAAAAAGTTAAAGATTTAAAGGAAGTAAAGGCTAGTAAATTTTTTAACGACATTTGTGGATTCAACAAAAAAAATAGGTTGGGCCTTATTAATCCTTCAATGGATGAAGTAACCAAATGGCTTTCATAACCGGTAAATTAAACAAATGTTTGCAAACTCAAAAATAGCCATAATCGGTAGTGGAAGTTGGGCAACAGCACTTGCAAAAATTCTTTTGCACAATGTTGACAGTATTAACTGGTATTTCCGTAATGCTGAAAATATTGAACAATTCAAACGATTTAAACACAATCCAAGTTACTTGCGTGGTGTCGAATTTGATGTCAGTCACATTAATTTCTTCAATGACATTAACTTGGCTGTTGAAGGAGTTGACATTATAATCTTGGCTATTCCTTCTGCATTTCTGAAAGAGGCCATGTCAAGTGTAATTGTTGATCTTAACCCCAGATTTATAGTTTCAGCCGTCAAAGGGATTGTACCTGAAGATAATCTGATTGTCGGACAATATCTTCACCAGTATTTTAATATTCCTTACGAAAGGATTGGAGTGATTGCAGGTCCATGCCATGCGGAGGAAGTTGCACTTGAACGATTATCGTATTTGACTATTGCCTGTCCGGATGTCAAGAGAGCACGTGCTTTTGCATTTTTTCTCGATTGTCCCTACATCCGCACCCATGTTTCAGACGATATTTATGGTACTGAATATGCTTCAGTACTGAAAAATGTGGTAGCCATCGCCTCCGGAATTGTACATGGGCTGCGTTATGGCGATAATTTCCAGGCAGTGCTAATTTCAAATGCTATTCAGGAAATTAAACGCTTTGTTGATAAAGTTCATCCAATTACCCGAGATATCAAAAGCTCGGCATACCTTGGCGATCTGCTGGTGACAGCTTATTCTCAATTTTCACGTAACCGGACCTTCGGAACCATGATTGGCAAAGGATATTCAGTAAGGTCAGCCCAACTTGAAATGCACATGGTTGCTGAAGGTTATTATGCGGCGAAGTCAATCAAAGAAATAAATGAAGAGTTCAGGGTGAACATGCCCATAGCTGAAGCTGTTTATAATATATTGTACGAAAACATATCCCCCGCTATCGAAATACGATTGTTAACTGAAAATCTTAGATAATATTACCATGGAAAAAATATCTTTAAATTATGAGAAGACTTTTGATTTTATTTCAAAAGACTCAGTTTTCTCTTACAAAAAAGCAATTGAAAGTCACAATGTTGCACTTTTCAATAAAACAGGTAAAGGAAATGACTTCCTGGGTTGGACAACTTTGCCAACCTCCATCTCAGAAGCCGAATTGGCTGATTACGAAGCTACAGCAGCCAAATTGATTGCCAAAAATATCGACATTTTTGTGGTCATCGGCATTGGTGGCTCTTATCTTGGCGCCAAAGCAATAGTGGATGCGCTATCTGACAGTTTTGCACATCTAAAAGAGCGTAAAAGTCCATTTATTCTGTTCGCAGGACAAAACATCAGCGAAGATTACTTGTTCGAACTTCGTGAGTTGCTGAAAACCAAAGAGTATGCAATGGCAGTGATTTCTAAATCGGGAACCACCACAGAACCTGCTCTTGCTTTCAGGTTACTGAAACAGGATATTGAAAATAAATATGGAAAACAGGAGGCTTGTGAAAGAATAGTTGCAGTAACCGATGCCAGCAAAGGTGCATTGCGTTCATTGGCTACGATCGAAGGATACAAGACATTTGATATTCCAGATGATGTTGGTGGCCGTTATTCTGTTCTTACTCCAGTTGGATTATTGGCCATTGCCGTGGCCGGTTTCGATATCCGCTCTTTGGTTAGAGGCGCGGTAGATATGCAAAATACTTCAGGAGTGGATGTTCCCTTCGAAGATAACATGTCTGCTCAATATGCAGCTGTCCGCAATGAGTTGTACAAAAATGGTAAATCTGTTGAAATATTCGTCAATTTCAATCCCAAACTTCATTTTCTTTCTGAATGGTTGAAACAGCTATTCGGTGAAAGTGAAGGCAAAGAGGGAAAAGGTATTTTCCCTGCCTCAGTTGATTTCACTTCTGATTTACACTCAATGGGTCAATACATTCAGGAAGGCGAACGCATATTATTCGAAACAGTAATTTCTATTGGAAGTCCTGACCGCGAAGTCCGCATCCCAACAGATAAAGACAACCTGGATGGCCTGAATTTCCTTGCCGGTAAACGGGTCGATGAAGTGAATAAAATGGCTGAACTGGGAACTATGCTTGCTCATGTTGATGGTGGTGTACCTAATATTCAGGTTGTTTTGCCTAAGCTGAACGAATACTACCTTGGACAATTGATCTATTTCTTTGAGCTGGCCTGCGGATTAAGCGGATACACCTTGGGTGTCAATCCTTTTGATCAGCCAGGAGTTGAAGCTTACAAAAAGAATATGTTTGCATTGCTTGAAAAACCAGGTTTTGAAGAAGCAACCAAAGCGATCAAGAAACGACTGTAGTTTTTAAAACCACTATAAATATTAAAGAGAAATCTCCATATGGGGGTTTCTCTTTTACTTTTCAATGCAGTCGTATTAATGTCTTTCTTCATTTGCGTTCATACATCAATTGTGCTCCTTTAATTGCGGAGTTTATAAATGAATTTCTATTTAATTTTTCATTTTCAAATTCATCATTGGTATACACAACAATATCAACAGGAAGTTTTGTACCAATCAATAATCTTTGAATTTCAATACTTCGTCTATATCTTGGTTCTGCAGATTCTTTAACAACCAGTAAATCTATATCGCTGTCCTCATTGGCCATTCCTATTGCATAAGAACCAATTAAATATATTTTATCAGGATTTGCATTTGAGGCAATCCGATCTACCAAATTTGATATAGTTGATTTTTCTATCATTTTATCACTTTTTTACTCTATAAAGTTAATCATTTAATTTGAGAATCAATACTCTTAAATTTCTTTTCCAGAGAGAGTTCGATGGATTT
>Ga0209123_1003172_pt1 | contig 12724 bp, 10 predicted proteins | sample BarGraIncu00431A_FD_184500 | JGI IMG/M metagenome (GOLD analysis project Ga0209123, IMG submission 184500) | Arctic peat soil microbial communities from Barrow, Alaska, USA - Barrow Graham LP Incubations 004-31A (SPAdes) (version 2) | ecosystem: Environmental > Terrestrial > Soil > Wetlands >...
TTCATGACGCACAAAAGTGCTGTAATCATGGGCTTTATCTTATCTGTCCTCTGATGAGATTTGCAGTTCTTTCTTTGATGAATATACCGATGAACCTAAATGGCCGGCTCTAGCCTTGCCGCTAACGTGCAGCCAGACCGCGGGCGGAATGAAGGCGTATTTCGCCTGAGTGGCAGCCTGTGGTTTGGGTGGTGTTAGGGCCAGTTGTTTTTTTACTTTCACCAACCATCGGGAACCAGATGATAATCAGCCTCACGGTGCTAGTGATTTGTTTTATCAGACGATATTGTGCAATTGCCTCAATCCTTTGGGGCAGTTTTTGTCGGAAATCCAAGACCAACTATCAAAATCAGCAGTCCTCGAATCTGCCGAGATTCCATATTATCGGCCGAAGCCCTACGATTTCCATTTATCTTGAGTAGAACCCTTCGATGACAAAGAGGCTGGACGCTTGGCCCTTTCGCTATAATTGTCACCAAAAACAGAACCAGGTTGACGTTGAAATCTTGAAATCTGCGCCGTCGAGCCGAATCGCAATGTCCTTCCCTATTACCGAAGTCTGCTCAGATATTTAAAAACTAGACCTACCGCAAGGACAAACCCTTAACGCAAAGATGCCGTGACCAGCTGCACAATGCTTAACCTACAGACTCTACAAATGGCCTTATCGGTTTAGGCAATTAGTTGAAGCGGATTTATGGAAGCTTTTCCTTTTGAAAGACTGAAAAGTTCGAGTGGAATGCCGACTCAGCGAATAAAGCATTTACCCACCATAGCCTATAGCCGGTGTTACCTACTATGTTTTAATGTCAATTTATTGTATATCTTGTTGAAGCAGAATATCTTACTTCTGTACTATTGTTGCTTGCCCTCAACGCAAATGGAGCACTATTTTTACTTACCTGTATTTCGACATCTATGTATGTTCTAGCAAGTATCTGTGAAGTAATAAAACTGGCACTAATTGAAGCAGAAAATCCCTTTTTCACAGGACCAATCGTCACCTCCCAAGGAGAATTGTTAAATGTAAAACTACTATTATTATTTTCCGAACTAATCTGGGCAGTTCTTGTTAAAGTATATATGGAGCTACTTTTTACAATATACTTGACATAGTACTCATCATAATTCTCAACACTACTGTTTGAATCGTTTGAATCTTCTTTTTCACAGCCCAAGTTGATAAATCCAAGAGTAATAACAACTATCCAAATAATTTTCTTTCGAAACCATTTTGGATTAGATTTAGATTGTCCTAAATTTTGATTTTTGTGATAATTCATAATTTAAGTTTTTTTATTCGGTTGTACGGACTGATTGTTAACATAGTTGTTTATTCTTTCTGGATTTATCTTCCAATTTCGAGATTGAAATCGACATCTCTTTGTACATCACCAGGACAGCCGCTCAATACCTACATGCGAAAATAAAAGCTCAACATCGGATTGAGTATCCTTTGGTGCAGCCAATCAAATAAAACTAAACTATCAAGTGAATTGGAATAGTCTTCTTCCTATTTCATCTTCAACGTATAAAATATGATTTTACTATCAACCATCTGGCATATTTTTAGCCAAGATACTTTAGTAGAAGCAGAAAAACAAGACTTTAGAGTCAAGTAATACCTAATTACTACCGAAAATTGATCTAATCTTTTGAACCCGAATGTCAGCAATGACAAATTTAAAAAGCATTGATAACATGAATATTTGCACAATGCTGAACTACGGGCTCTACAATTGGCCCTAACGGGTAGCTAGGGCGCGGGAAACCAATGTATTTCATTGGTTTACTGTGGCTTAGCTGGTGTTAGCCCTAGTCGTTTTTTGTTTTATCAATCGGAAACCTATTTGTATTCGCCTTATAATCTGTCGTTTATATGATTTCCAGTACTTTTGAATTAAGTTGCATATAAATAAGTTTAGATGAAATTATTCACCTAATTCTTTTAAAAGTTTATCAATATCAAGAAAATACTCTCTAGGATCAAACAACCCTACATTAGCTCTGTAATCAATACAAGCCTTAGCTTCCCTGATAAATACCAAAGCGTCAAATTGAGAAGGGATGTGGCAATTACAGAAAGGAATAACATCATTTATAGTTAGCGATAACAAATTTAACCCTAAAAAAGAGTTCGATAATTGATTGGAAGGGTAATAAAAATAGGGGATTCCGCAATCCATAGCCGCCTGTTCAAATGCAAAAGGGAATGGAGGCTTCCACTTAACTGGATAAATCAAAGGGATGCCTTTTTTCTTGTGATAAGCCAAACTAATGCTATCTCCCCAGAACGAGCTACTGGTATCTGCAAGACAGGTTCTTTCTCCAATTTGAATGCTCACAGCATGGTATTGATTACCATATCGTTGATTTAAATAGCAACCTAAACTGTCGGATGTCATATTCAAATACTTTACACCCACATCGTAAATGGGAGAATTCTTGTTTATTCGTCCTGAATAAGCCATTATTACTGCTTTTTCGGAAGGGGACAAGTAAATATCGATAACCCGCTCCACTCGTTTCGCCCTGTCAAAGGAACTTTCAGGGATAAATGACATAAACACTCTGCGAGACAAAGGGCGCTTATTCATATTCTCCATTTCTTCTATTAGAAACAGCAGATACTGAAAATCCTGCTTACTCATCAATCCAGAAAGCTTAGATTGTAATATATGCTCACTTATATCCGAAAAATTGCGACCCAGCTTCAAGGCTTTTAGATAATAAACAGAATCTTGTCTGTTGGTTGAAAAATCCAACAAATAATCAACCAGGCAATTCCATCCAGCCCCATCTTGAGCATCTTCTATACCGACTATTCGTACCGGATCTGTTGATTTTGCATTATACTGTCTGACCCACTGTAGGAATTTAAAAAAAACTGCAGGGCTGTACATTTGAACCTTTAATTCTTCCAATATTTTGTTCCCATAGCTATCCGGCCGCTTACCCTGAAGATACAAATTCCATCGGAAGCACTGATTTTGTGGAATTTTAAGCATGATTAACTTGCAATTTTCCGCTGTAATCAGATGTTTCATCAATTGAACCTGAACTTCCCTGATATCTTGAATCTGATCGGTCGATTCACCCAATGCAATGATTTTTTTGTCTTTCCAGTCCTGAATTTTGGCAAGGGAGGCATCATTTTCTAAGGAAAGTGGAATAATCGCTTTTCTTTTTAGTCGTATATCGTTACTTTGTACAAGGGAGGTTATCGGAAGATCATTCAAGTTCTGATCGCCTAGACGAATACTTACTTTGTTTAGCCAAATACTTCGCCCCTGGTAAGCCTCGTCACAGCCTTCGCGGCGGATGATAATGCTGACCGATCGCGCTTCCGGCCTGCAGAATGTGAACGAGCTATTAGTCCATTGATCACTGGCAGGCAGGATAACAGAATCGGTATATAACGTATTCTCTTTCTTATCCCAGGCAATGACAATAAAACGTAATCCTTCAATTTCGCTTTTGTAATTCAAAGTGACAGTACAACAGTCCTTTTTATGTGCATTCGCCGGTATTACGACTGTTCTTGAAGAAAACAGAGAACAATCTTCAGAGGCTTTGTATTTTCTCGGATTGACACTTCCATCTATGCGATGAATTGTTAGCACATTGTTGTATCGCAATCGTAAAGGATGAAATCCATCATTTGTTACCTGTGTGCTATCAATTGTAAACCAATAAGGGGCGCTATTCTGAAAATAACGTGAATCTGTCCGAAACCGTAAGCCATACGCTTGTTCTATGGTTTGAGCGAGAGATTTCGGTGCTGCAAACCCCCAGAAGCATATCAGAAGAAAAATAATATACCGATCCGCTTGTTTTTTCATTTTATACCGTATTTGTTCTAATTATAAAAATCATCTGAATTATAACTATCATCAATCACCACTAGCCTTGACCGCATTATCTTTCTCTTACTCATACAATTGCAGAAAACTAAACCTACGCGCTTTACGATTAGGGCTAACGGGTAGCTAGGGCGCGGGCGGAACGAAGGCGTAATCGCCTGAGTGGCAGCCTGTGGCTTAGCTGGTGTTAGTGGCAGTTAATTTTTGACTTTTGACTTTTCTGCATTTATCTTTTTGAGAATCTCTTTTACATATTCATTCTTGGGATCATAAAAGAGCGTTCTGTTTGCAAAATAGCGTGCCAAATAGTCATCCTCCATCATATAAGCGCATTCTGTCAGGTACTCTAGAGCTTGACAATATATATACTGACCTTTTGCAGGCATCATACATACCAAACTACGGCTAATTTCAAAATAAGCCTTATCATATTGTTCAAAATCCATGTAAAGAGTCCCTAATTTCCAGTAGGACTCGAAAAACCAATAATCCAAAGCTACATCAAATCCGAGTAAATAATTAGTCGCATCGATCTTCTCAACAAGAGTCTTATAAACTCGAAAACTCTCCTTTTTGTCAATCCAATAACATGCTCGTGCATAAGCTTCAAGAATAAAATAATTATTAGGTTCCTTGATTAATGCATTACTTAATACATCAACTGCTTTCTTATATTCCTTAACTTTATAATAACTTATTGACTTTTTTATCTCAGAATCAAACTGTTCTGAAAGGATTACTGGACGGCTCGCAATATCACCAATTTTATCACCTGCATTAATCTGATTACCAGCTTTAAGAGATGTTGTAGGAATAATATGAATATAACGAATTTTCTTCCAATCATTCGCTAGTGGAACGTCTGGATTGGTATAATTTGAATTATCTACTCCACTTATAGCTACATTCAATGATAGCAAAAAAGATAAAAAAAATAATGAATATCCCATAAAAGCTTAATTACCGGTTTTTTAATTGCCACTAACGGGTAGCTAGGGCGCGGGCGGAACGAAGGCGTAATCGCCTGAGTGGCAGCCTGTGGCTTAGCTGATGTTAGCTGCCGTTTTTATTTAATATTTAGCCGGAAATTTTTCTTTTCCATACATCCACAAGAATTTGTCTATATCTTTTAATGATACATCGCTTATCTGGTAATGTATTTTTAGGTCAGAAATAATCCTCATAAAAGAATTGAAATCTCGAAGGTCACTATTTTTAAAATCAGAGAAATTATCTTGATTCCGATAGTTGATAAGTACCTTATCTACAAAACTATCATAGATTGCATAACAATCAGGATTATGCCATGCACAATATTTTGTAGCAAACGAATAGAAATTAAGTTCGGTATCATTCTTTTTGGTACAGAGTCCGTGTCCGATGGCAATTTTGTTGACAATTGAAGGATCTCCGGCTTTTATCGCATTATCAATTTGAAGCTGTTGAATATGCTTTGCCATTTTAAACGTGCCAAAGATATTTGTACTATATAAATCATTAATAACACTGATTTTTAATAAGATATCTTCAAGTTTACAATTTTCTGGAAAGGATTTAAACAGATTAATAATTGCTTGGTCAGCAAAAAAAGATTTTTCGTTTTTATCAAAGAGATTCACATATTTTTTTATTAGTGGACCATCTAGAACTTGTGATTCATTCATATTGTGCTATTTAGGAATCCTGGCTAATGGTAAAGAATATCCTTGTCTTTCGATAATGGTCGAAACCTCAGTCTGAAAATTCTTTCATGACCGTTGCACTACTTCTGAGGCTGTTTCTTTCTCTTGGATGTTTGTTTCAAATTTGCAACTACCTCAATGTGTGCGTTTTAAAATGGCAGCTAACGGGTAGCTAGGGCGCGGGCGGAGCGAAGGCGTATTTCGCCTGAGTGGCAGCCTGTGGCTTAGCTGATGTTAGCGGAAGTTCATTTTTCTATATATCCCTTGAAATATCCTTTTTTTATTGTGCCTTGAGTCGAAAATAACCAATTAAATACTAATAAATCAAATTGACCCTCAATTATCAATTTTGTGGGTTTCATTTTCGATATCTTGAGAATTTTTATGTTCGAAGCGGCATTATAGTATTTTACTGTATCTGAATCTATGGCTGTCGAATACCAAATTCCATTATTGGTCGCATAAATAATTGAGACTCCATCTAATATACTTTTGTAATTTGGACCATAGTAGCTGTACTTCAAATTGGTTGAATCAAAAATACTTTGAAATTCTTCAGCTGAAAGTATGCCTAATCTATACGTACTATCATCCTCATTTTTCTTAATATCGCTCAAATCTTCCACCCTAAACTTCTTATTGAATTCAATGTAAATTTTATCAGATTCTGAATGTGTTAATCCTGTAAAATAGATCAATGTGTAAGAATATGTAATTGAGTCATCTTTTAATAATTGAAATCTTTGAGTTACACCATTTATCGGCAAACCCTCCCATTTTTGGTAGGGAAATAATATACTTGTACCGTTTATCTCAGCATTACAGTAAAATGTACTATCAATTACGGTCGAATATGTAATTAATTTCTCATCATTGTCATTTGTACAACTAAAAAGTTGCATGACAAATAAAAACATTAGGATAGGAAAAAGACTTTTCATAATACGAATATTTTTTGGATTCCAGATTCTTGAATTTCCGCTTACGGCCACGCTTTTAATATATGATAAATTGTTATAGAACTGCAGATCTTTATCTTATGCCCGAAAATCATCTAAAATAATTCTTTGTAATTCGAAAAATATATTTCCACGCACACGAAGTACCGCTTCGCTCTTAATAGCCGGACTCACAACAACAATTCCGCATCAGCTGACTTCTTTGTTAAACTATTGCAGTAAACAATGCCTATGCGCCTCTTGAATTTCCGCTAACGGGTAGCTAGGGCGCGGGCGGAACGAAGGCGTATTTCGCCTGAGTGGCAGCCTGTGGCTTAGCTGGTGTTATACGCCGTTTTTTTTGTATTTATCTGTTTGAAACATAATTAATTCAATCGATCTCATTGGGGTAACGAAATAATTTAAAAGTCCAGTTATCGTCGATTGAATTTCTGTGAATCCATCAGCATTAATAATATCAGTTATCCTTTCAAGATATTCATTATAGTTATCCGAATTGTCAATCCCGTAACTTGATTTATTGCCAGTTATATATCGAACAATCCGACTATCCCATATTGCGTAATCTTTGGGATTAATGAAGTGAAGCAATTTGGAAGCTCCAACCATTGAATTATTCATGCATTTCTTAATAACATCAAGCTCTTTACTATTTAGTTTTTTCCCGTTTTTGACCTCGTTCAACAATCTTAAAACATTGTCTATATCAGTTATATTCAAATCAATAATTGTTGGCATCCATCCATAAACAAAATGACTAGAGATGAACAAATGATGTCTATCAATCTTGCCATCGATCAGCCGAAAAAATTCAAGAAATTCTTGATACGATAAAATATATGAATCGACTGAAATGAATCCGATTTTATGTACATCCTCACGAATGCGATCAAATGTTAGTTTTTTAAAATCCATATACAATTGTATTTGATATTATTCTACCGGTAAAAGAAATCTAACGCACTGAAAAAAAACTTTGCGGAGATCACTATCTTGAAATTCTTTCATATCAATTGCACAACTTCTGAGGCTGTTTCTTTCTCTTTGCTCAAAAATAGCAAGTACCTCAATATGTGCGTTTTAAAATGGCGTATAACGGGCAGCTAGGGCGCGGTAAGCCAATGTATTTCATTGGCTTACTGTGGCTTAGGTGGTGTTAGGCGATGCTTTTTTTTAAACTCTCGCCTTAAAGCAATACTTTTCGCGCGTTGCTGACTCAGTTCCAAAAACCAGACATCAGCTAGGCACGGTCCAGTTATCTGCCGATGTCCCGGTGAAGGTCGTTGTAAATTGCCCCACTATCAGTCATGTTCCAATGGCCAACACTTTGGCCTCGAGCAAAGCTCGAATCTTGGGCCATGACTATGGCCTCGGGCAAAGCCCGAACTTTACTTGCAATTGCCAAAATATAGCGATTCTAAAGTATTGCCTAACGGGTAGCTAGGCGACGGGCGGAACGAAGGCGTAATCGACTGAGTGTGAGCCTGTAGCTTAGCTGATGTTAGCTGCCGTGTTTTTTATTCATGAATAACCTTCAAATGTCGACCACCAGGGGTTTCTCAACATTAAGATAGTCGTCTGCTAATTTTATCTCTCGTAATGGAATCGGCAACTATAGATGACAACCTGATCATCAATAATCTGATATACCAGTCGATGTTCCCTATCAATCCGTCGTGACCAATAACCAGTAAATTCATATTTTAATGGCTCAGGTTTACCCCTACCCTCAAATGGCGTTCGCTGAATTTCTTTAATCAATTCATTGATCTTCTTCAACATATTCTTATCATCAGTGAGCCATGAGGTATAATCATCCCACGAATTTTTGGTGAAAATGATTGTCATTTCACCTCAATTAATTCTTTGATCATCCCAGTACCGGCTTTGATTTGCCTGATTGATTCATACAATCTATCAGCATTTGCCTTTGAACTCAATAAATGAATTGTTTCCATCATGGAATTATACTCCTCCATCGATATTAGCACTGTACCTTTACCAGTACCCCTTTTAATTATCAGAGTATCATTATTATTCTCAACATCATCCAGATATTTCTTTAAGCTAGTCCGGAATTCACTATAATTTGCTGCCATCATAATTGTACGCATTTAAGTTATTAATCAAGTACAAATATACGTACTTTTTCAAAATCACCCACAATATAGTTACATTTTTTTTATCCGAAATCAACTGTATGGGTATTAATTGTAGAAACCTATCAGCAGGGAGCAGTATCAATCGGTTGAAAACGCAGTATCAATCTTTCTTTCATGAACATTGCACCACTTCTGAGGCTGTTTCTTTCTCTTAGATGATTGATTCAAATTCGCAATGACCTTAACATGCGCGCTCAAACATGGCAGCTAACGGGTAGCTAGGGCGCGGGCGGAACGAAGGCGTATTTCGCCTGAGTGGCAGCCTGTGGCTTAGCTGGTGTTAGCCCTAGTCGTTTTTATTCTTATTCGGTTCTATATCAGCTAGTTATCAGCAATTATATGCATCATCTGCTTATAAGCCCGAATACTTATTTCTTGTAAAAATCACTTTCGTTTCTCCTTTCTTGAATATACTTGTAATATCTTAGTTTGGAAAGTAATTCCTTATTCTTACTTTTCTTTAAGTCTTTTATCAGTTTAGCAAAATAATTGGAATCTGACTTTTCTACTATATATGAAACGGTATCGCACTTATCTTGAATAAAAATTCTAGTTGAATTGATTCTAGATCCCATACAATCTGCAATACTCAATTTGTGAGTATCATTAGATATAACGAATTCTTTTATTTTTAAATATTCATCCTCATCAATATTAATATATGAACAATATTTTAATAAATGCCAACGTGATAAGCGAAGATCATATTTTGAGTCTATTGAATATTGCATATATGAGGTATCCTTTTCATTTGTTCGCCAGAAAGTTGTATTTTTAAGATGGTTGCTATCACCTGCATAACAAAGAAAAGCATGTCCAGGCAAACATTCTTTTTTCTTCTTGGTTTGAGAAATATTACAAGAAAGAAATAATACTGATAGAAATATGGTAACAGCAAAATTGATTTTTTTTGAGGAATAAGTCATTGTGCTTTGATTTGATTAATGGGTAGCCCTAGCCCTTAAATTCAGTTTCAATTCAATATATACTATTTACTTGCTCTTATCTTAACTCTCCAATCGAAAATCGAGCGGTATTCTGTTACGAACCTCACACTTGGCGAAGCCGTTTCATAATCTTTTATCCAGCTGAACTCAAAATTTAAGCAATCTACATCCGCCGAAGGTCTTTCTATAGTGTTGCACAATTTCCAGTACTGCAAAAAATCCTTTTATATTGGGGAACAACAGAATTTGAGAGCCAGTTATCGACCGCTGCAGAAGACCTTTCTTACAAATCAGCAAAGGCCCCGACCCTCTTCTCTTTCTCTTACTCTAACATTTGCAGTAAACTAAACCTACGGGTTCTACGATTAGGGCTAACGGGTAGCTAGGGCGCGGGAAACCAATGTATTTCATTGGTTTACTGTGGCTTAGCTGATGTTAGCACTCGTTTTTATTTTCTTTCTTTCTCCGTTTTAACTAGAAGACCGTTTGCAATAAAGCTATCCCCCGTGTGAGTATCAATGGTGTATGTTGTTTGGCTTCCATTTAGTTGTTCGATACTATTTAACCGCAAATATCGATTTTCTGTTGGGATGAAGACCAAATCACCAATTATAAGTTTTCTAATTTCCTTATCTTGAAGATAATTAGTATTTGATTTTAAAGGATTGATTGATGACCATTCTTTTCCCTTAACGTAAAAGGGGTGGTCATTTGTCACTACAATGAATCGATCATCAAATTTAAGTTTGACTAGATTTTGATGTCGTACGGTAATAAGTTTTGAAACTGTAACACTTATTAGTTGATTTTTATTTTTCTCAAATGCGAGAATACTATCACCAGCTGAAATAGATTCTATATTTTTTTCAGTTTTATTGGCCATTAATATTTTTGTTCCTTCAGCAAAGCAATGAACATCAATACCATCAAAATATATTTCGCTTATGGCGGTATCATCATATTTATCCCCCGGGTAAACTTCCAAAATTTCAAATTTCATGGTCCACCAAGGTCTTAACCTTAGATTTTTATCTTCTCTATTCGCATAACCAATTGGGGCGAATGTGAATGTCTGTTCTTGTCTAGTATCTACTAAATTGAGAATTGCAAAAGGTTTATTATCGAGATACATTCTAAACTTCTTCACCCGAGAATTCTCTTTCCATATTTTTTCGGACTTTACATATCCATTCACTATGATGATTTTCGTAATTCTAGGGTTTTCTGGAGGAAAATGCAAAACAACGTATTCTCCTATGCCATATCCTGGTACTCCTTCTATCCAAGCTGACTTTAAACTTAAATCATCAACATTTGAAGCAGAATAGTTCGTTAACTTTAAAGCTTTTAGTTCAGATGAGGCAGTCGCTGTATCTTCGCCACCACCACAATACCAACTGCAACCACTTGGAATGACATCCCAATAATTTTCATATTCCTCTAAATAAGCACATTCATCATAAATCTTCTTATCAGATTTTGAAAGTTTTTGAATGTCAGCATCCTTTGTTATTTTTCGCCAAACAGTCTCAGCTCTTGCCAAATCATAATTAAATTTATTTTCACCTGAGGCACTTTTATCAATCAAACGTCCTAATACAGGTGTCAAAACCTTCACAGATTGACCTGTGACAGCAAATGAATATAAAATCATTAATGATACCAGAAGACTTTTCATTGCATTGTTTTTTTAAGCTATAACTATAATTAAAATAAATCAAACAAATAATCAATTTAGGAGTCAGTCGATAAGTAGTTTTTTTGTTGCCATGAACATTCGTATAGGGTACAGATGCGGGATTCCAAAATGAGTGCTAACGGGTAGCTAGGGCGCGGGCGGAACGAAGGCGTATTTCGCCTGAGTGGCAGCCTGTGGCTTAGCTGGTGTTAGCTGCCGTGTTTTTTATTCATATTCAATTCTACATCAGCCAGTAATCAGCACAGACCATGACTTACCAGTTGTTGATCCAACGGCAATCTTTTCGTATCAGCACTGGCCCCCCTCGGCGAAGCCGTTTCTTTCTCTCATTCTCGATCGAAGTTGAAAAACAGCAATCCACATCAGCCGAAGGAATATTGTTTGTCACAAATCGGCGTTATCGTTGTCCCGCTTGCGACAATTTGGAACTAATCAATTACCCCGGGGCAAGCCCCGAGGTATGAAAAATAAGATATGTGTTCATCGATAAAGCAAATTTACGCCTTTTAAGCGTATTGAAAACCTTGGGTTTTCAAACTATCCTCTTGGACCCCGGGGCAGGCCCCGATGAATTCTCCTGATTAAATATTTGTATCTGCATTTCTCAAAAAAAAATCATCCCGCAAGCGGGATATTATCATCCTTTTTCTCCTTGTTGTGTCTTTGCTTCGGTCGTCCCTCCCTCGCTTGGACACAACTCGTTTCTTTTTTAGCTCAAAGCCTTCAACAGTGAACTACGGGACGAAGACCACCCGGAAACCAATATCGCTGAGGTAACTGTACGGGTTGTTGCCAAAGCGAATCGCAGAGCGGCAATTCTGAGCGTCGGCGCTCCAACTGCCACCACGAATCACGCGGGTCGAGCCCGTAGTAGCACCTGTAGGGTTGGTCTGAGGTGTGGTGGAATATGTGCCGTACCAGTCGGAACACCATTCCCACACGTTGCCGTGCATATCGTATAAGCCGTAGGCATTGGCTGCGTAAGTACCTACCGTTTGGGTCTTGACGGGGTAAGTGGTTACGGTGTTTTTTCCTCCATTGTAAGGCCAATCCCAATTATAATTAGCTTGCAAGTTTGTCAAAAAATTACCAGTATTAAAAGGCGTTGTAGCACCTGCTCGGCAAGCGTATTCCCATTGCGCCTCGGTAGGTAAAGTACCGCCCACGTAGGTAGCAAACTCTGTAGAGCCATACCAAGTTACTTTAATCACAGGAGCATTTTCGTAACCTGCTACCGGTACCCATTGTGAGTTGGTGTAATGTAAACCCCAGTCATAACTACCCGAACTGGCATAAATTAAAGTTTGCGTAGGATACGCACCTGCTGCATAAAGTCCATTGCTACCAATACTTTTGGCATTCAGAAAGGCGGCATATTGCGCATTGGTTATCTCGTACTTGCTCATGCGGAA
>Ga0209123_1003173_pt1 | contig 12718 bp, 10 predicted proteins | sample BarGraIncu00431A_FD_184500 | JGI IMG/M metagenome (GOLD analysis project Ga0209123, IMG submission 184500) | Arctic peat soil microbial communities from Barrow, Alaska, USA - Barrow Graham LP Incubations 004-31A (SPAdes) (version 2) | ecosystem: Environmental > Terrestrial > Soil > Wetlands >...
CTCTCAAGCATCGACCACAAAAAACGAATCAGATCGTCTTTCTCGCCGTGGCTAAGTTCGCTCAGGTTGGGAAGTTCTTGCATTGCGCGGAATTGTCTCTCATCCGCTGTAGGGGGTGAGTAGTTACATAGCGAGAGAGGTTAGCGAAGCGCTGGCTCAGCAGTTGGCAGGGCTTGAATTGATCGTGTTTCTTGTGCATCGGGTTGCACGCGACGTGCGCCATCGAAACGGTGCTTCCAATAGGATAGGTTCATGTCTTCAACGCGGACTTCACCACCCGGTTTGGGCGAGTGGATGAATTTTCCTTCACCAATGTAAATGCCGACGTGACTGAAGGCGCGACGCATGGTGTTGTAGAAAACCAGGTCGCCAGGTTTCAAGTCGGTGCGGTCAATTTTTTCGGTAGCGGCCGCTTGTTGTGCTGCATTGCGCGGCAAGATCTGGCCCACGGTTTCCTGATAAATGGCTCGTACAAAGCCGCTGCAGTCAAAGCCGGATTCGACGGTGCTGCCACCGCGCCGGTAAGGTACGCCCAGAAAACCCATGGCGGTAAAGACCAGTTCAGAGGTTCGCTCGCCTACGGTCTGTCTTACCTGATCGATCTTGGCCAGCAAAGTCTTGTCAGGCACATATTTGTCCATGTCATCGGCAACCCCAGTGGGGTCGGCCTGTGCATTGGCCGCAAAGAAGAGGGCAAGCGTGAGAAGTGCAGAAAAAATAATTCGCATCGATGGTTGCATCGTTGCAGTTTAACAGCACTGATAATCTCAAGTTGTTTCTAAAAATCGTTTGTAACTTGTTGTTTTTATTTGTATTCCAGGTTTTGTCCGTTCAAGGTGTTGTAATTGAAAAACGTGCGCGGATGGTTCATGGTTAAAACCAGCGCTTGAGTTAGCAGTTTTATGGGGCAGCTGCGGTTTAATCAGGGATTGCTTGAATAAGCGCAATTTTTAAGAAAGTTTCTCATGTTGCTTGATGCTGCCGAATCCCAACTCGTCCTGGTGGACTATCAAATTAAGCTGATGCCCGCCATTTTTGAAAGCTCGCTGGTGCTTGCCAATGCCGTGCGACTTGGTCAGGCGGCTCGATTGATGGATTTACCAGTGTGGGGAACGGCACAAAACCCCTCCAAACTGGGTGATAACGTGCCAGAAGTCAATGAACTATGTGTACGTGTTTTGAGCAAGATGCATTTCAGCGGCGTCGAAGAGGGCTTGGGAGAATGGTTGCGTCCTCCGGCCAAACCGGTTGGCGGCAACGCCCGCAGTTTGCCCAAACACTTGCAAAAACCAGCGACTAATCCAGATGAACGCAATTCGGTGGTGATTGCCGGTTGTGAGGCGCATGTTTGCCTTTTGCAAACCGCGCTGGATTTGCTGGAAGATGAGTTTGACGTGTGGGTTGTCACCGATGCCTGCAGTTCGCGTACGGAACGTAATCGGGATGCCGCCTTCGACCGTTTGGCGGGCGCGGGTGCTGAGCTGGTCACCACCGAGATGGTCTTGTTCGAGTGGTTGCGCACAGCCGAGCATCCAGAGTTCAAAAACGTTCAGGCTTTGATCAAGTAAGACGTTACATTTTGCTGCGCGAATCATTGGACGCTGCGGCGCAAGAGGTCTGAAAGTCAGCTTGCAGCAAGTTGCATGTCAATAATCGCCAATCGATTTGAAAGATGCCCCAGGAGATAAAAAACAATGACGTCGTATGCCGATTTTCACCAGCGTTCGCTAACTGATCGTGATGCATTTTGGGCTGAGCAAGCCCAGCTCGTCGATTGGCAAACCCAGCCTCAGCAAATTTGCGATTACAGCAATCCACCATTTGCCAAATGGTTTGTGGGCGGTACAACCAATCTTTGCTACAATGCGGTGGATCGTCACCTGAAAGACCGGCCTGATCAGGCTGCGTTGATTTTTGTTTCTACCGAAACCAATCAAGAAACGGTTTACTCTTTCCGCGAATTGCATGCCGAAGTGCAGCGCATGGCGGCGGCGCTGATTGATCTGGGTGTTCAAAAGGGTGATCGGGTCCTGATTTACATGCCCATGATTGCCGAAGCCGCATTTGCCATGTTGGCTTGCACGCGCATCGGCGCCATTCACTCAGTGGTGTTTGGCGGCTTTGCTTCTGGCTCATTGGCCTCGCGTATTGAAGATGCCTCTCCTAAAGTAGTGGTTAGTGCCGATGCCGGTTCGCGTGGTGGAAAGGCTGTGGCGTACAAGCCTTTGCTCGACGAAGCCATTCGTCTCTCCAGCCACAAACCAGATGCCGTACTGCTCGTCGATCGGCAGTTGGTTGCTATGGAATTGGTAGCTGGTCGCGATCAGCTGTGGGGGGCTTTGAGGGAAAAACACTTGAATGCAGTGGTTGATTGCGTTTGGGTAGAGGCCACACACCCCAGCTACACGCTTTACACCAGTGGAACCACTGGCAAGCCCAAAGGAGTACAGCGCGATACAGGCGGATATGCAGTAGCACTGGCCGCCAGCATGAAACACATTTACTGTGGCAACGCGGGTGAGACTTATTTTTCGACCAGCGATATTGGCTGGGTTGTTGGTCACAGTTACATCATTTATGGCCCGCTGATTGCCGGCATGGCGACCATCATGTATGAAGGCCTGCCAACCCGACCAGATGGCGGCATCTGGTGGAGTCTGGTAGAAAAATACAAAGTGACCGTGATGTTCAGCGCTCCCACCGCCGTGCGGGTGCTCAAGAAGCAAGATCCAGCTTTGCTCGCAAAGTACGATCTGTCCAGCCTGCGTGCTTTGTTTTTGGCGGGCGAGCCGTTGGATGAGCCTACGGCCAAGTGGATTAGCGAGAGTTTGGGCAAACCGATCATTGATAACTACTGGCAGACCGAAACCGGCTGGCCAATTCTCTCCATCTGCAATGGTGTAGAGCCCATGTCGACCAAGTTTGGATCACCAGGAAAAGCCGTTTATGGTTTTGATGTCAAGTTGCTCGACGATCAGACGGGTCAGGAGTTGACAGGGCCAAATCAAAAAGGCGTTGTTACTGTTGAGGGTCCATTGCCTCCAGGTTGCCTGCAAACGATTTGGGGTGACGACAAGCGCTTTGTTAGCACTTATTGGTCCAGTGTGCCGGGGAAGATGGTGTACAGCACTTTTGACTGGGGTATCCGCGATGAAGATGGTTACTTTTTCATTCTGGGACGCACGGATGACGTGATCAACGTAGCCGGACACCGCCTTGGTACCCGCGAAATTGAGGAGAGCATTTCTGCCCATCCGAATATTTCTGAAGTTGCAGTAGTCGGTGTTGCAGATCAACTTAAGGGCCAGGTCGCCATGGCTTTTGCCGTGGTCAAGGATGCCACTTTGATCACGGATGAAGCCTCAAGCCTCAAGCTTGAAGCTGAAATCATGAAAATAGTGGACAACGATTTGGGGGCTGTGGCTCGTCCTGCGCGTGTCCGCTTCGTCAGCATTCTGCCTAAAACTCGAAGCGGCAAATTGCTGCGCCGGGCTGTTCAGGCCGTTTGTGAAGGACGCGATCCTGGTGATTTGACGACGATGGATGATCCGTCTGCGCTTCAACAAATCAAGGATTTGATAACAGGTTAGTTCGGTGCTTCATCTTGAAGACGCTATGGGGTGCCACTTTTGGTGGCACAATTGAGCGTGTTACTAGGCCCTTCCTTGCCACAGTCGCATCCGCCAAACGGTCAAGCCGTGACGCGGAAGGTTAATCAACAATCAGCTTTAACCAGCTAATGTTTCCCCAAGGGAAACGAAGGTCAGCGAAATATGAGTGAGTCAAACTCGGTTTATCAAGCCTATCAGGCGAATAGCATTTTTTCTGGTGGCAACGCACCGTACATTGAAGAAATGTATGAAGACTATCTGGCAAATCCAGGTAGTGTGTCTGACACATGGCGTGAGTATTTTGATGCATTGCAGCATGTACCCGCTGTAGATGGCAGCGACGCCAAAGACGTTCCCCACCAACCCGTGATCAATGCTTTTGCCGAGCGTGCAAAACGCGGCGGAACAAAAGTAGTGGTTGCCAATGTCGATGCTGAGATGGGGCGTAAGCGCACCGCTGTCCAGCAGTTGATCGCAGCCTACCGTAATGTGGGTCAGCGTTGGGCCGATCTGGATCCGCTCAAGCGCACCGAGCGTGAGCACATTCCCGAGTTGGATCCCTCTTTTTATGGTTTCAGCGATGCTGACCAGGAAACAGTTTTCAACACCAGCAACACCTTCTTTGGCAAAGAGACCATGTCTTTGCGCGAGTTGATGAATGCTCTGCGTGAGACTTACTGCGGCACGATCGGCGCCGAGTACATGTATACCAGCGACCAGAATCAAAAGCGTTGGTGGCAACAAAAGCTCGAAAGCATTCGCAGCAAGCCCAGCTTTAATGGCGAAAAGAAGAAACATATTCTGGATCGTCTGACCGCTGCAGAAGGTCTGGAACGGTTCCTGCACACCAAGTATGTCGGTCAAAAACGCTTTTCGCTTGAAGGTGGCGAGAGCTTTATTGCGGCCATGGACGAGCTGATTCAATCAGCCGGTGCCAAAGGCGTGCAAGAGATCGTGATCGGCATGGCCCACCGTGGCCGTTTGAATGTGCTGGTCAATACTTTGGGCAAGATGCCTGCGGACTTGTTTGCAGAGTTTGACCACACAGCGCCTGAAGATTTGCCAAGTGGCGACGTTAAGTATCACCAGGGCTTTAGCTCTGACGTTTCCACCACGGGTGGACCGGTCCATTTGAGCTTGGCATTCAATCCATCACACCTTGAAATTGTGAATCCCGTGGTTGAGGGTTCGGTGCGAGCCCGTATGGACCGCCGTGGTGACCCCTTGGGCAAGCAAGTCTTGCCCGTGTTGGTGCATGGTGACTCTGCTTTTGGTGGACAAGGTGTCAATCAGGAAACCTTGTGTCTGGCGCAGACGCGTGGTTACACCACAGGTGGCACGGTTCACATCATCATCAACAATCAAATCGGTTTCACAACCTCTGATCCGCGCGACATGCGCTCTTCCGTGTATTGCACGGACATCGTCAAGATGGTTGAGGCGCCGGTGTTGCACATCAACGGCGATGATCCAGAAGCCGTAGTGCTTGCCACGCAGTTGGCGCTTGAATTCCGCATGGAGTTCCTCCAGGACGTGGTGCTGGACATTACTTGCTTCCGCAAATTGGGTCACAACGAGCAAGATACACCAGCCCTGACTCAGCCGCTGATGTACAAAAAAATTGCAGCTCATCCGGGCACCCGCAAGATGTACGCTGACAAACTGTCTGCCCAAGGCCTGGGTGACACCTTGGGTGACGATATGGCCAAGGCCTATCGTGCCGCAATGGACACCGGCAAGCACACGGTAGATCCGGTTTTGAGCAATTTCAAGCACAAGTATGCGGTGGATTGGACCCCCTTCCTCGGTAAAAAATGGACGGATGCAGGTGATACCTCTATTCCCATGGCTGAGTGGAAACGTCTGGCTGAAAAGATCACCACGATTCCTGCTAGCGTGACGCCGCACCAACTGGTTCGCAAGGTCTATGACGACCGTGCCGCCATGGGGCGTGGTGATGTTCCGGTGGACTGGGGTATGGGTGAGCACATGGCTTTTGCCTCCCTGGTTGCCAGTGGTTATCCGGTTCGTTTGTCGGGTGAAGATTGTGGTCGGGGCACCTTTACGCACCGTCATGCCGTGATTCATGATCAAAAACGTGAAAAATGGGATACGGGCACTTATGTGCCTTTACAAAATGTTGGTGAGGGGCAGTCCCCCTTTGTCGTTATCGATTCCATCCTCTCCGAAGAAGCGGTACTTGGTTTTGAGTATGGCTATGCATCAACTGATCCCAACACGATGGTGATTTGGGAAGCGCAGTTTGGTGACTTTGCCAACGGTGCTCAAGTGGTGATCGATCAATTCATTGCTTCTGGTGAAGTCAAATGGGGCCGTGTTAATGGCATCACGATGATGTTGCCGCATGGCTACGAAGGCCAAGGTCCTGAGCACAGTTCGGCACGCCTTGAACGTTTCATGCAGTTGTCAGCCGACACCAACATGCAAATCGTGCAACCCACTACAGCCAGTCAGATTTTCCATGTGCTGCGTCGCCAGATGGTGCGCAATCTCCGCAAACCTTTGGTCATCTTCACGCCCAAGTCGTTGCTGCGTAACAAGGATGCCGCGTCTCCGTTGTCCGAGTTCACCAAAGGCAGTTTCCAGACGGTGATTCCCGAAAACAAAGTGCTCAAGGCCGATAAGGTCAAACGCGTGGTGGCCTGCTCGGGCAAGGTGTATTACGACTTGGTGAAAAAGCGCGAAGAAAAGGGCGCTGATGACGTCGCCATCCTGCGCGTCGAGCAGCTTTACCCATTCCCGCACAAAGCGTTTGCGACTGAGCTCAAGAAATACCCCAATGCGACTGACATTGTGTGGTGCCAGGACGAGCCGCAAAACCAGGGCGCCTGGTTCTTTGTGCAGCATTACATCCACGAAAACATGCTTGAGGGGCAAAAGCTGGGTTACTCGGGTCGTGCGGCTTCAGCTTCACCAGCCGTGGGTTACTCGCACCTGCACCAAGAACAGCAAAAAGCTTTGGTTGAAGGCGCGTTTGCCAAACTCAAAGGCTTTGTGCTGAATAAATAAGCGTCATTTTGACTAGTTGGGCAGATCCATTTTGATCTGCCCTGAAACTTTGAAAAACAAACACCGAAAGAATTGATATGGCTATCGTAGAAGTTAAAGTTCCCCAATTGTCCGAATCTGTGGCAGAAGCCACACTGCTTCAGTGGAAGAGAAAAGTCGGGGACGCCGTTGCAATCGACGAAATTCTGATTGAAGTTGAAACAGACAAGGTCGTGATGGAAGTTCCCGCACCCGCAGCAGGTGTGTTGGTTGAATTCCTGGTAGCTGATGGCGCCACAGTGGGTGCCGAGCAGTTGATTGCCCGCATTGATACTGAAGGTAAAGCTGGCGCAGCGGTTTCTGCTGCAGCTGCAGCCCCTGCTGCCGTAGCAACTTCAGTAGCTGCAACACCTGCTGCTGCAACTGGTAACTCAATGGCTGGCGTTGCCATGCCAGCTGCCGCTAAATTGATGGCAGACAATCAACTCGCTGCTGGTTCTGTTGCGGGAACAGGTAAAGATGGCCGTGTGACCAAGGGCGATGTGTTGGGTGCAGTAGCAGCGCCAAAAGTGGCGCCCATGGCTGCCAAGGCACCAGTTGCTTCCTTGCCGCAAGTGGCCACAGCCCCGGTTGCGCTGGGTGAGCGTCCTGAGCAGCGCGTACCCATGAGCCGTTTGCGTGCCCGTGTGGCTGAGCGCTTGTTGCAGTCGCAGTCCACCAACGCTATTTTGACCACCTTCAATGAAGTCAATATGGGACCGGTGATGGAAATGCGCAAGCGCTTCCAGGAAAAGTTCGAAAAAGAACATGGCATCAAGATTGGGTTCATGAGCTTCTTCGTCAAGGCGGCGGTGCATGCCTTGAAGAAATTCCCGGTGTTGAACGCCTCGGTGGATGGCACGGATATCGTTTACCACGGCTACTTTGACATTGGCATTGCGGTTGGTTCACCTCGCGGTCTGGTGGTGCCAATTCTGCGTAACGCCGACCAAATGAGCTTTGCCGATATTGAGAAGAAAATTGCCGAGTACGGCGCCAAAGCGCGTGATGGCAAGATTACGATGGAAGATATGACCGGTGGCACGTTCTCCATCTCCAATGGTGGCACGTTCGGCTCGATGCTGTCGACACCTATCATCAACCCACCTCAGTCTGCTATTTTGGGCGTTCACGCAACCAAAGATCGCGCCATGGTCGTCAATGGTCAAGTGGTGGTTCAGCCCATCAACTACCTCGCCATGAGCTACGACCACCGCATCATTGATGGTCGCGAAGCCGTTCTCGGTTTGGTCGCCATGAAAGAAGCGCTTGAAGACCCAGCACGTCTGTTGTTCGATATCTAAGCAACACGACTGACAGGCCCACCCATGTGGACGGACGCCAAGTCCCTCCCGTCGGTGGGTTTTTCTACAACAAAATTTAAGGAATTCTCATGAGCAAACAATTCGACGTGATCGTCATCGGTGGTGGTCCTGGCGGCTATATCGCAGCTATTCGTGCAGCGCAACTGGGTATGAACGTTGCTTGTATCGACGAATGGAAAAATGCAAAAGGCGGCCCGGCCCTGGGTGGCACATGTACTAATGTGGGTTGCATCCCGAGCAAGGCGTTGTTGCAGTCGTCAGAATATTTTGACCATGCCAATCATCACTTTGCTGAGCACGGCATTTCCGTTTCCAACGTGAGCATGGATGTGGGCAAGATGGTGGCGCGCAAGGACGTTGTGGTCAAACAAAACAACGATGGCATTCAGTACCTGCTCAAGAAAAACAAGGTTGCTTTCTTCCATGGTCGCGGCTCGTTTGTGAAAGCGGTCGAGGGCGGTTATGAACTCAAAGTGACTGGTGCTACCGAAGAAACTTTGGTGGGCAAACAGGTCATTGTTGCAACTGGTTCCAATGCTCGCGCATTGCCAGGCACGCCTTTCGATGAAGAAATGATCCTCTCCAATGACGGTGCGCTACGCATTGGCTCTGTGCCGAAAAAATTGGGTCTGATTGGTTCCGGCGTCATCGGGCTGGAGATGGGTTCGGTCTGGCGTCGTCTGGGTTCTGAAGTCACCATTCTGGAAGGCTTGCCAACTTTCTTGGGCGCGGTCGATGAGCAGATTGCCAAGGAAGCACAAAAGGTGTTTGTCAAGCAAGGTCTCAAGCTTGAACTTGGCGTCACTGTTGGTGAAATCAAAAAGAGCAAGAAGGGCGTGAGCGTTGCCTGGACCAATGCCAAGGGTGAAGCCCAGACGCTGGACGTGGACAAGCTGATCGTATCGATTGGCCGCACACCCAACACTATCGGCCTGAACGCCGAAGCCGTGGGCTTGAAACTCGACGAGCGTGGCGCGATTGTGGTGGATGACGAGTGCCGTAGCAGTTTGTCAGGTGTGTGGGCGATTGGCGACGTGGTGCGCGGCCCGATGCTCGCGCACAAGGCAGAAGAAGAAGGCGTTGCGGTTGCTGAACGCATGGCGGGTCAGCATGGTCATGTCAACTTCAATACCTTGCCGTATGTGATTTACACCAGCCCCGAGATTTCCTGGGTCGGTCGTACAGAGCAGCAGCTCAAGGCCGATGGCGTGGCCTACAAAGCGGGGACTTTCCCGTTTTTGGCCAATGGCCGTGCTCGTGCGTTGGGTGATACAACAGGTATGGTCAAAATGCTGGCCGATGCAAGCACCGACGAAATCCTGGGTGTTCACATCATTGGCCCCATGGCCAGTGAATTGATTGCCGAGTGCGTGGTGGCCATGGAGTTCCGTGCCAGCAGTGAAGACATTGCCCGTATTTGCCATGCACACCCGTCCTTGAGCGAGTCCACCAAGGAAGCTGCTTTGGCCGTTGACAAGCGGACCCTGAACTTTTGATATTTAATTGATAAAAAATGACTGCTAGCCCCCGATGGACGTGCGTTAGCAGCTATTTAATTGATAGCGAATAAATCATGCCTGTCAATGTCAAAAAAGCTTATCAAGCTGAGCTGGTCGCCCGTGGTTACACGGCTGATCCAGCGCAACTGCGGGCCATTGATGCGCTTGATGCTTGTGCCAAGCAGTGGTCCAAGTTCAAGGAAAAACGATCCAATGCCTTTAAAAAGCTGATTAATCGGCCTGATATACCGCGCGGTGTTTACATGTATGGCGGGGTAGGGCGAGGCAAAAGCTTTTTGATGGACTGTTTTTTCAATGCCGTTCCGCTCAGACGCAAAACCCGTCTTCATTTTCATGAATTCATGCGGGAGGTCCATCGAGAACTGGCGGGACTGCAAGGCACGGTGAATCCGCTCGATGAACTGGCCAAGCGGATTGCCAAAAAGTACCGTTTGATTTGTTTTGACGAGTTTCATGTAGCTGACATCACGGATGCCATGATTCTTCATCGTTTGCTGGCCGCATTGTTTGATAACGGTGTGGGCTTTGTCACCACGTCGAATTTCAAGCCGGATGAGTTGTATCCCAATGGCATGCACCGGGACCGTATCTTTCCTGCAATTGCCTTGCTGAACCAGCAGCTGGAAGTCATCAATGTTGACAACGGAACTGACTATCGCCGCCGCACGCTGGAGCAACTCAAGCTTTACCATGTTCCACTCGGTCCAGTCGCTGACGAGGCCATGAACGAAGCCTTTGCCAGATTGGCTGAGACTCAGGATGAAGACCCGGTTTTGCACATCGAAGCGCGCGAGATTCAAGCGAGGCGAAAAGCCGGTGGGTTGGTGTGGTTTGATTTCAAAAACCTTTGTGGTGGTCCTCGCTCGCAAAATGATTATCTTGAAATTGCAACGCAGTTTCATACGCTGCTACTGAGTGATGTTCCCCATATGCCGGTACGCATGGCATCTGAAGCGCGCCGTTTTACCTGGTTAGTGGATGTGTTGTATGACCGACGCGTCAAATTGATCATGTCGGCGGCCGTACCTGCGCAAGACTTGTATACCGAAGGTCCTTTGGCGCATGAATTTCCTCGAACCGTGTCACGGTTAAATGAAATGCAGTCGAGCGAATTTTTGGCTTTGGAGCGTCGAGACGTAGATACCCGATTGACATGAAAAAAATATTTTTACTGTCAATGTTGCTGGTTTATACCGTCTGCTCTTTCGCTCAAAAAGGTACTGGTACTTTTTCTTCTTTGGAAAATGAGAGCGAGCGAAGCCTTATTCAGGAGGAGCGCTTGCGCGAAGAGTCTCACTATCAAACTGAAGAAGCGGCTTGCTATAAGAAGTTTGTAGTCACAGATTGCATTCGGCAACTTCGTATTCAGCGACGAGCCGTGCTTGACAAGTTGCGTAAGCGGGAACTTTTAATTAATGATGCAGAGCGACAACGAAAAGCGCAGGAACAGCTGAATCAGATCAAGGACAAATCGTCAGAACAACGATTGGAAGAAGATGCATTGAAACGGCTTGAGGCACGGGGAGCACAGAAAGAGCGGGAAATGCAAGCCGCTCAAAAATCAAATCTTGCCCCAGTTCCAGTTCTTATTAAAACCCCCAAAGTCCCACAAGAAGCGGGTAGCAAGGCTGGAAATATTTCGAATGAACAGCAGCGATACAACGAGAAGTTAAAAGAGGCTCAGTCGCACCGCTTAAGTCAAGAAAAAGCCATCGGGGAAAAGGGGCGTTCAACAGCCAAACCCCTGCCTACGCCCCTTGATTGATTCAGTCAAGAAAAGCCGAATCAGATAAATTGAGTTGACTGTTTATGAACCCAGAGGCTCGAGTTTCACGACGACCAAGGATAGGTTGTCACCACCACCATGTGCACGTGATCTGGCTTTCTCAATCAGAAATTCGGTGGCTTCCCGGGCAGTCAGATTCGAAAGAATTGATCCGATTTCGGCTGTGTTGAAGTAATGCCATACCCCATCACTACAGGCCATTAAAACGTCACCAGCACGGAGCTGAGTGATGAGGTGTGTATCTACCGATGGATCATTCTCAGTACCCAGACACCCCATAAGGATATTGGATTGAGGATGAACGTTGGCTTCCTCTTCGGTAATTTCACCACGGCTGACCAGTGCCTGGACATAGGAGTGATCCATGGTTCTTTTTATGAATTTATTACCAAAAAAGTGATAAATACGCGAGTCGCCAGCATGAGCCCAATGACAATCTCCCCCTGGATTAATCAAAAATGCAGCCACGGTGCTGTGGGGCTCTTCTTCAGCTGAAATGGCTGTTAATTTAATGACGGTATGTGCTTCTTGGACCAGTTGCATCAAGGTCGCAGCAGCATCGTCGGATTCCGGTGAGTAGCGTTCGAATAGCTGTTTGGCGGTCATCATGACCTGATCAGAAGCTTTGCGACCACCACTGCGTCCTCCCATTCCGTCTGCGAGTACGGCCAAGATACAACCACTGATGCGTGAGTGGCTCAGCAATATGACTTGGTCTTGTTGATAGTCACGGTCACCCTTGTGAATGCCCGTTGAAGCGGTAAGTCGGTAGCCTTTGGACATAATGAGCAGCTTGAGAGCGAAGTCCGTTGAAATGCAATTGATAGACGTATTATCCGGCTAACTTAATTAAGACTCATACCAACCCGACCAATTCTGGTAATTTTCTAAACGATATTTTGAATACCAACCTGCATTCACCCGAACGCCGATTGATTGAACTGCGCATGGAGCACAGTGATCTGGACGCCTTAATTGACCATGCGAGCATGGTTCATCCACATGATGAGTTATTGATGCGACGGCTTAAGAAACGACGCTTGGCATTGCGAGATGAAATTGTACGAATTGAGTTAAGTTTGACGCCTGATGAGCCTGCCTGACAAATGAGTTTGCAAGATTTTGTACAGGAGACGTTTGCACTGAACGGTGTGTTGTCTTATTCGATTGAAGAGTTCACACCCAGGGATGAGCAAAGCTTCTATTTCCTCACCCCAGTGACCCCATGGTGGCGCATAACGATTAAGGTTAGATCGTGCGAAGCCACGATCTGAACCGTTTGTTGGACGAGCCCGGGCCAAACCAAAGCCGTTTGTTTCCCCTCTGAAAATATCTTCTTCGATTCCACCTGAAGCTGCAGATATTGGGCAAGCCAAAGTCCGCCAGTACCGGTGATTCAAGCCGTCATTGCAACGACCCGGTGCCCCA
>Ga0209123_1003175_pt1 | contig 12715 bp, 11 predicted proteins | sample BarGraIncu00431A_FD_184500 | JGI IMG/M metagenome (GOLD analysis project Ga0209123, IMG submission 184500) | Arctic peat soil microbial communities from Barrow, Alaska, USA - Barrow Graham LP Incubations 004-31A (SPAdes) (version 2) | ecosystem: Environmental > Terrestrial > Soil > Wetlands >...
ACCACGACCGCGATGCCAGCCCAGGCACTTTCTGTCAGCCTCGCCAGGGAATCTTGGCTGAGTTGCACCAACCGATATGCCGACCAGAGAAAATAAAGACTGAACAGTGCTATTATCCAGGGCATCATGCCAAGGCTGAAAAAGACAAAAAGCCTGGAAACCGGTTCCAGCAGCGGCTCGGAAAGCACCGCCTGCCAATCCTTGCTGTAGTAGTGCCAAAGCCCCGCTCCCCCGTAACAAAAAAGCGCCACGCCGACCGCGATGCAAAGCCAGGCGGTCACCTCGACCGTTGGTGCGGCCTTGGTAGGTGTCACGGCACTCTCGGCAACCGGGGCCATGATGAGGTCGGGATTGCGGAAGGAGCGCTGCAGTGTTTCCTGGTCGCGCGACAGCTGTTCCCGCTCTCTTTTCTTGGCGGTGAGCATCCGGCCATCCTCTGCGGTCAAACCGCACCTCGGGCAAACCGCGAACATCTCGTCGGTAAAGGTCGCATACTGGCAGGAGGGACAGCTGTTCATCATCGGCTGGTTCCCGGCGGCAGCGGGAGGCTTTGCCACGTGGAAGCCGTTCTTGCAGCGCGGACAGGTAAGTTCGCGTCCTACGGGGGGAAGCTCCAGTTCGTTGATCTTTCCGGCCAGGTGACAGGAAGGGCATTCGATTTTCATGGGTATGAGTACCCCTTTCGGGAGCGCTCCGGGGACCTTTCCCCCAATCCAGCTAACCCGATCCGAAATCAGCCGGATCAAGGCAGGTTCTGGCAGATTGAGAGTAGGGTGTCTGGTAATCGCGGTACCGGAGCAGGGAGCGCATTGAGTGGGACCAGCTACCTGTTATAGTCCGATTCAGGGAGTTTTGCAATGTGTGTCAATGAGAGGTAACCGAATGAATTGGCTTGTCAGAAGAGCACAAACGCTGTATGTTTGATTGCCTTAATTGAAAGTCTGCCGCCTTGTATCTGGGGCAGAGGAGGCCGGGAACCTGCGCCAGGTTCCGGCTTCCACTTCCCCGCCATCACGCAACCCTGATGCCGATTCAGCGCGCCAAATCCCTTGACAGTTTAGCTGCAGGTAGTTGCCAGTAAGGAAACCTTTATGACTTGTTCCAAGTATCTCCTGACCTCTTTACTCGCGGTGTTTCTTTTCGCCGGAAGCGCGGGTGCTCTTTCCTCTCCCAATATTGCACTGGACAGCCCCGTCTACCTCTATATTGAAAAGCTTTCCGGGTTCGGCCTGGTTACCGGAGACTTCCGGGGAATCCGTCCCTATTCCAAAAGCGAGGCGGCCCGGTTGCTGAAGGAGGCCGAAGATCGACTGCAGTCGGGGAGCTATCCCCCCTTGGCGACGGAAATAGCGGCAAGGCTCCGGGAGCTTTTGCCACGCGAGTCGGCGCCGGAGCTCGGGAAGGAAAAGGCCCCGTTTTTCGACTACACGCTCGTTTCCAACGCGAGGCTGCGCTACGTGTACCTGGACGGCGCGCCGCGCAACTTTGACCGTCCCGCCGGCGACCCGGGAAAGGACTGGATTTTCCCCCTGCCCCAGACCCGCGTCGGGTACTCGCCTCCCCGGGTCTTCAATTTGCGGGGCAACGAAGGAACCCCCCTTGCGGAGAACAACGAAGGAATCGCCTACGGCCGGGGCAGCAGCCTGCAAGCCCAGTGGAGCAGCGAGGTCAACTCGGGCACGCTTTTAAGCGGCCTGGTCGAGCCCTTATTGCTGGAAACCCGGGGCTCCGCGCTATTGCACCTGAACAAGGCCTATCTGAAGCTTGGGGGGGGAGGGGCTGAACTGGAGCTGGGGAAGGACGCCAACTGGCTCGGCCTCGGGTATCGGGGCGCCATCACCCTAACCGACAACGCGGCCAACCTCACCGCCGTGAAAATCTCCAGTCCGGAGCCTGTCGACTGGAAATACTTTTGGGATTTCAAGTACGACTTCATTGCCAGCAAGCTCGACCGGACCGATACCGACGGGGTGGTGCGCGAGCCCTATTTCTACGCCTTCAAGCTTTCCACCAAGCCCACTAAGAACGTCGAGTTCGGCTTCAACCTGGGGCGCCAGGTGGGGGGGACGGGCCTGGACAACAGTCTGGGCGCTACCCTGCGCGGGCTGGTCGGGGCGAGCTACAACGACAACTCCAAGACCAATGCCGGGTTCGAGCTGCGCTACCGCATGCCCTGGCTCGGAAACACCGAGCTGTACGGAGAGTTCTCGGGGTGCGACCGCAGCGATTTCTGGTTCATGGACGACAGCTACCTGGCCGGTTTCCTGGTGCCGCATTTAACCGCGAGCGGCAGGGACGACCTGCGCTTCGAATGGTTCCGGGGGCACCAGATCCTCTACATCAGCGGCACCTTTCCGGAAGGGTACGTCTATCACGGGCTCCCCCTGGGGGACTCGCAGGGTGGCGCCACCCAGGACTTCTTCCTGCGCTACAGCCACTGGTTCTCGGTGCGCAACAACCTGGCCCTCGAGACTTCCTACACCACCCGCGGCGAGATCGGGCGTGTTACCCTCGATTCCAACGGGCTTTACGATCCCGCCGGCAGCATCCTGCAGGCAGTGGAGCGCAAGGTCGCGCTGCGCGCTTCCTGGAAGGCGCCCGTGTACCGCGACTGGGACGCGAGCCTCATGTACGGCTGGGAGACCATCAGGAACTTCAACCTGGTGGCGGACGACAACCGCCACAATCAGCTGGTGCGCCTGGATCTTTCCTACCGGTATTGAGCGGCTCCGGGGCGCTCAGTATTGAGCCAGGGTAGCGGCGCTCCTTAAGGAATACCCGCTGCAAGGATGGTCTGTTTTGTCCCCCCTAAGAAATAGGGGGGAAGCCGAACGCCAGAGAGGCAGGGGGGTGTTTTCCCCGGGCGAGGCCCCCCTGTCTCGCTAGGCGAGTCTTCCCCCCTGTTCCACAGGAGGGATACAGCCGGGTCCAATCCCAGTCCCAGTCCTTAACCGAACAACCCGGCCTTTTAGAAACTCCCTCCCAGCTCAACCCAAGCTCCTTCCATTTCTACCCCAACTTCCCACTTTCGACAGTTGCACCCCCGTTACCCCGTGCCGTGCGGCATATCCCCCTGCAGTTGACTACATTTGGCGTGCTGGTGGTCAAAACTGCGCAAGCTTGCCGCAGCGCTCGATTCTAATCTTACCCCGTATGTATACGAAATAGCGGCCCAGCCTCGCCAGAGCGGAAGGCGGTATTCTTCTTGCTTATCGGATAACCCGATAGCTTTGATTTGGTTTACCGCTACTGTCTGATTTGAGGAGGAGAAGGAATGCCGCAAAGAAGCCCGCTGGATGAACTGGATGCAGAAAAGATTAGACTGGTCGAGAAATACAAGTTGGTTCCCAAGAAAATCAACAGCAAGGTTTACTGGGTGCGCCAGTTCAGTAACCGCCCGGACCACCCCTACGCCACCCATCGGGCGCTCCTCAACTGCAGCATCATCGAACTTGTCTTTAGTTTTTATGACCTCTGCGTGGCCAAGATGACGTATTTCAGCAAGAACATCGACCTCTATGACAGTGTCAAGAGTAACTACCGGACCGGGGAGCTGGAGCCCTGCGGGCTGTGGGATATGGAGTTCCTGGTCCAGAAGGAGACCGGGATACTGGTCGATCTCAGAAATCTGGCAGCCATCAGTGACATTGTCGTGTTTCGCGAGATGTGCAACTGGCTGGAGATGCAGTTGCTGGAACAGCAGCGACAGCCGCGACTGGTTGTCGGCTTGTAAAGCATCTCCCTGCGTTGTGTCCCGTTGCTCCGCGCCCTGTCAGCGAAGGCGTCCAGATACACGGACTGTCATAATGGCACCTGGCTTCATCATTGACTCTGCGAGTTAATGGGATATAATTCAGCCGGAATTACGTCTGATTATTTCTCATCCTCATCCCCTGTACTGGAACTACGTTCGTAGTGACTAAGCTGAGCAAACTGCCCGCACTCTCCGAAAAAAATAAGGAGTAGTCAACATGGGGCCTGAAGCAGGCGTGCCTGTTATTCTGACGTTCGCAGATCCTCAGTCAACCGACTCGGCAATCCTTCGGGGCGCCAAGGGGCGCAGCCTGGCACTCATGCAGCAAAAGGGGATGCCGGTCCCCCCGGGTTTCACCCTCACGACTGCGACAGCGCGCCACTTCATGGGCCCGGACGGCGAAATCCCGCCCGGGGTGAGCGCAGCCCTGAAGCGGGCCATGACGGAGCTGGAACGCGAGACCGGGTACCGCTTCGGGGACCCTCTGCGTCCTCTGCTGGTCTCTGCACGCTCGGGGGCAGCCGCCTCGATGCCCGGCATGATGGACACCATCCTCAACATTGGCCTTACCGAGGCCACCTACCCGGGGCTGGTCGCTTTCGGTGGGGCTCCCTTCGCCCAGGACTGCCGCAATCGGCTGCGTAGCATGTATGCGGATATCGTCGGGACCGAGCCTCCGGAAGACCCCTGGGAGCAGCTTTTGGCCGCCATCAAGAGCGTCTATCACTCCTGGAACAACCCCCGCGCCCGCGACTTTCGGGACTGGAGCGGACTGGACCACTCCGTCGGGACGGCGGTAACCATCCAATCCATGGTTTACGGCAACCGGGGTGACAGTTCGGGAACCGGCGTTTGCCGAAGCTGCGACGTGAATAGCGGTGACCGGTCGCTTTGCGGCGAATACCTCCCCAATGCCCAGGGCGAAGACGTCGTTTCGGGAACCCACACACCGTTGCAACTGTCAAACCTCAAGGATTCCTTCCCTTTTAGCTATCATCGCCTGGAAAGGTACGCCTACGCCCTGGAGGAACTGTATGGCGCGCCGGTAGAGATAGAATTCACCGTCGAAGAAGGCACTCTGTATCTCCTCCAGTCCCGCAAAGCCGTGCTTTCTCCGACAGCCGCGGCGGTTCGCGCCGTGCGGTTGGTGGCCCAGGGCGCCATCTCGCCGGATGCGGCAGTCTCCTCCCTCTCACAAAGCCAGATAGAGCATCTGCTCCGGGCAAGCCGCTTTGATCCGGTGCGGCTCGAAGCGGCGAAAATGAACGACCTGCTTGGCTCCGGTCTCTCCGCGTCTAACGGCGTCGCCGTCGGCCGCGTGGCCTTAAGCTCCGCCAGCGCCATCGAGATGGCCCAGGAGGATGGCACTCCCGTCATCCTGGTGCGCTATCTCACCGACCCCTCCGACCTTCCGGGGATGCTTGCGGCCTGCGGTGTGGTAACCGAGGTGGGCGGATTCACGAGCCACGGTGCGGTCGTGGCGAACAGCCAGAGAAAACCTGCCGTCGTTGGCACCGGCGCGTTGAAGCGGCCACTCGTTGAGGGAGAGTGGATCTCGATTGATTCCAGCGGAGCGGAGGGCTTTGTGCTTGCCGGGAGGCTTCCCTGCACCCCCTTAATACACGAGTGCGAGGTGAAAAAATTTCTGCAATGGGTCAGGTCGTTCCAGCGTAAGTCAATGGGCCACCGGAGCATCGACCCGCAATGGCTGAGCCGGAAACTCAAACTGAACGGCGCCTTTGCTGACTTCTACCTGACCTGGGCCATGGAGCGCGAGGCCATGGGAACTGAGCTCGAGGGTCCTATCGGGAATCTGCGTCACCGGATCCACAGCGAACTGGCTTCAGTCATGACCTGTTATCTGACAGCGGCGATTATCCGCGAGTTCAACGATTCCCAGTCGCGCGGTGCCGCCTATGTCTGTGCGCCCGGCGACCTCAGCTGGATCGAAAGCAGATGCAACGCCTTCGCCGGGACCTATCTGCTCCCGGAGATTGTCGCCAATGTAAGCCGTCTCGCTTTGGCCGACCAGGCCGAGTTCTTCCATCATGCCGCAGCCATATTCAGAAAAGGACACTGGGAGATAGCCTTTTGCGGCGAGCCCTGGGCGATCATCGCCGAGATCGTGGCGGCATATCTTGAGGGGGTGATTCCCGACGACACCACCTTCGTGGACCAGACCTTCAATCTGCAGCATCACGGGGGGCGGCTTTTCGACAAGCATCCGCTGGTGAAAAACGAGTTCAGCAACGAGACGGTCTTGCGCGGGCAGTTAAACGCCAACCTGACCGCGGCCTCCATTGGCGATCTTTTTGTCTCCGTCTGCCACCCGAGCCCTTGCGACGCGGGGCTTGGGTTCAGCTTCGAGCCTTCCGAGGATGTATTGAATGTTTGGAAGCGCGGAGTGCAGGTCGGACTTTGGAGCGCGGCAACGGGAGCCGATGCGTTCGTCTGCACCATGAAATGCGAAAAACTGCATGAGCCGCACCGCGGGCAGCCGGTAAAGGTAGGTCCCTTTACCGTTTACGCGGCGGGCATGCACGATCTCGGTAGCGGCGACCTGGAGGGGTTCAAGGCAGATAGCAACTCCGTGCTGGTGCTTCTTTCCGGCGATCAGATCGAGTGGCACTGTAAAGCCTTCGAGTACACCGTGCTGGCCAAGCCGCTGGTTGATCTGGGCGGCGTTCCGGATGACTGGAGGGAATTCATCCAGAAGCTCTTCGACCTGCTCGTTATCGGGAAGCGGTTGCTCATCGCCTGCAGCAAAGGGCACGGGAGGACCGGTTGCTGCATCGCCTCGCTGATCGCCTATGTCGAGTCGAGCGAGCGCACCCCCGACCCGATAGCGGCCGTGCGTCAGCGGCATTGTCGGGAAGCCGTGGAAACCCGCAGCCAGGCCGAAGCGATCTTTGCCATCCGCAACGAGCCGCTGCCGACGCGCTACTGGCCGCAGTTTCCCGAGAGACGGAACAAGGCTGTGGCCACTAAGGAGATGTCTGAAACTGAATTTGCACCTTGAGGGGGGCGGCGTAGGTCATAGAGAGGCAGGGGGGCTGTAGCTGGCTAAAGCCGCTCTTTGGCTTTACGATAAACGAGACTGTTTTCCCGTTTGCCCACGGCGATCACGGTAACTACTAGCAGGTTGTCAAAAACTTGGTAAACCAGGCGATAACCGACACTGCGAAGTTTAATCTTATAGCAATCAGGCAAACCAGTCAGTCGGGCAGATTCAATGCGGGGTGTGATAAGTCTCTCAGCAAGTTTTTTCTTAAATAGCTCTTTGATGCTTTTATCCAGCTGGTTCCACTCCTTGAGGGCGGACTCTTTGAACTCGAGTTCATAGATCATCAAGGGTAACCTTGATACTGCGTTCCTGCTGGCGATCCTTGGCGATTTGAGTGAGGAACTGGTCATCAAGCTGTTCCATCATCGCTTCAAAGGCTTCAGCAGGGACAAGGTAAGCGGTGGGGCGATTATGGTTCAGTATAGCGACCGGCGCGCCCTGCGAGCGCTTGATGACCTCTGAAGGATTTTTCTTCAGTTCACTGATGCTGACTGTGGTCGTGGCATGAATTATCTGCATGGCTTGCTCCCTCTGTAAATTTCTAACCTAATTTTAGGTCATTATTCCGATCACCGCAACCTAAATAGCCGGATGCTGCAGAGGGGTACATCTCTATTGCAGTGTACTGGCAGACCCCTTCGCCCTCTCTCATTCTATAGTCCTGACTGTCTCATCCTTAAGTGCCACCCCGGAAATGCATCGCGCCATGGCTTCCCCGACAAGGTGCAGCAGTTTAGCCGCCGCCTCCCGATAGGCCAAGCCCTCCGGCGGCCGGATATTTGAGATGCAGTTGCGCTGCGCGTCGCTGTTTCCCGGTTGCGGTGCGTAGGTCAGGTAAATGCCGAGGCTGTCCGGGCTGCTGAGGCCGGGACGCTCCCCCACGATGATGATCGCCATCCGTGCGGCAAGAGCGCTGCCGATGTCGTCCAATAAAGCGACACGGCCGTTGGCAACCAGACAAACCGGTGCAATGGAGTAGTGGCGTTGCCGCAGGCCGCCCAGCATCTCCTGCAAAAGCGCGATGCCGTGCCGCATCACGGCAGTTGAGGAGAGGCCGTTACTGACAATCAGCGCCAGGTCTGGTTGAGCGGTAGCGTTTAGGTCCCTCAGTCGGGTCCGCGACTCCTCGGTGAGAATCCGGCCCAGGTCGGGTCGGCGCAGATACTCGCTCCGATCTGCAACCGGCGTCTCCAGGATCAGAGCCTGCGCACCGATATCGCGCACCTGCTCCGCAAAGGATTCAATGTCCCAGGGGAGGTGCGCGGCGTCGCGCGCCTGGGCGTGGGCCAGTTGGAAATCGAGCAGGGCCTCAGTCGGCAGTGCGTGTCCTGCGCGCCCCAGGGCGATGCGGGCCTGAGTGAAGCGGCGCAATGAAATCCATTGGTCTGTCATCAATCCCTCCTAACGATTGTCGGTGTCTGCACCTGTCTATCCCCATCCCCATCCCGGCCCTTCCCTTGAAGGAGAGGGAGAGTTTACCTGTGAGGCGTCTGAGCCAGGTCCTCTGAGCCAGGTCCGATGAGCCTGAAAGTCCCCTCTCCCCGAAGGGGAGAACTGGGAAGCACTGCCAGTATGTTAACGATTCCGTCTGGCTCAAACACTCCCTCCCCCCCCGGCGGGGGAGGGGCGGGGTGAGGGGGAAGGTGCCACCTTTTGAGGAGTTGGCCTACTTCACCAGGTCAAGGGAAGGGGAGGGGGAAAGGCCCAGCCTGCCAACTCAACTTTCCTCCAGTGCCAATTCCGTGATAGCGCCCAGCAACTGCGGTGAACTGGCGCCCCGGCCCAGGGCGTTTCCTCCGTCGAAAATCCCCATGCGGTTCAGCCACTCCTCGAATTCGGGCGCGGGCCTGAGCCCCAGCACGCGGCGCAGGTAAAGCGCGTCATGAAAGGAGGTACTCTGATAGGCCAGCATGACGTCGTCGGCCCCGGGAACACCCATGATGTAACTGCAACCGGCCACCCCCAGCAGCGTCATCAGGTTGTCCATGTCGTTCTGGTCGGCCTCGGCGTGGTTCGTGTAGCAGACGTCGCACCCCATGGGGAGCCCCAGCAGCTTGCCGCAGAAGTGGTCCTCCAACGCGGCTCGGATGATCTGCTTGCCGTCGTACAGGTATTCCGGCCCGATGAAGCCGACGACGGTATTGACGAGCAGGGGCGAGAAGGCGCGGGCAACCGCATAGGCGCGCGCCTCGCAGGTCTGCGCGTCGACGCCGTGGTGAGCGTTGGCCGAAAGAGCGCTCCCCTGTCCGGTTTCGAAATACATCACGTTGTCGCCCAAAGTCCCGCGCCCCAGGGACAGTGCCGCGTCGCGCGCCTCGGCCAGCAGGGCGAGGTTGACCCCGAAGCTTTTGTTGGCCGCTTCGGTTCCCGCGATGGACTGGAACACCAGGTCAACCGGCGCGCCGCGGCGCATCAGCTCCAAGGTAGTGGTGACGTGGGCCAGCAGGCAGGACTGGGTGGGTATCTCATGGCGCTGGATGATGTCGTCCAGCAGGTGCAGCAGGATTTCCACGTTCTTCGGGCTGTCCGAGGCCGGATTGATGCCGATGACCGCGTCGCCGCTTCCGTACAGCAGGCCGTCCAGCACGCTGGCAGCGACACCGCGAGGTGAGTCGGTGGGGTGATTTGGCTGCAGCCGAGTGGAGAGGCGGCCCGGAAGCCCGATGGTGTTACGGAACCGGGTAGTCACGCAGCAGCGCCGGGCGACCGCGATCAGGTCCTGGTTGCGCATGATCTTGGAGACCGCGGCGCACATTTCAGGAGTGAGCCCGGTGCGCAGCGCGGCGATTTCCAGATCCGAAGTCGCATCGGTCAAAAGCCACTCGCGCAGTTCTCCCACGGTAAGAGAGGAAACGGGGGAGAAGGCGGTCCGGTCGTGAGATTCAAGAATGAGCCGGCTCACCTCGTCCTCCTCGGGCGGGATCAGGGGCTCCGCCAGAAACTGGCTAAGCGGCAGGTCGGCTAAAAGCCACAGAGCGACGGCGCGCTCCTCCTCCGAGTCAGCCGCAATCCCGGCAAGCTGGTCCGCGGAGCGCAGCGGCGACGCCTTGGCCAGCAAGGTTTTGAGGTCAAGAAAGTCGTAACGGCGACCTTTGAAGTTTCTCGTGTAGTTCATGCCGCTCGTTCTCCTGCGCGCCGAGGATCAATATCGTCATGGTGGCTGCGTACTTTGGTGCTGTTAACGGACAGTTCCCCTCCCGCGAGAGTGCCCGGGCGAATGATGATTCGCCCCTACGGAGGTCGGGGAGATGGTAGGACGAGTAATCATCGGAACTATCCCCCAAAGCAAGATACTCCGGCTAACGCGTCCCTCCCCTTCAAGGGGAGGTCAGGTGGGGATGGGTGGATGCGCCTGGCCTCCCTCACCCCGGCCCTCCCCTTGAAAGCGGAGGGAGCGTTTCACCTGATGTTGGATTCCACCTCAGTGGCCCCGCAGGCAGGGGGACAAAGTCCACAAGAACCTTTCTGTCTCGGCCTGAAGGCTCGACGCTTATCCGGCTACTTCAGACTTTCGATCATTTCCTCCACCTCGCCTGCACCCTTGGCATAGAGGCCCTCTTCATCCGGAGCAAGCTCCCTGAGCAATCTCAAAAACTCACCCACATGCACGCGTTCCTCGTCCGCTATGTCCTTCAGTACCGCCACCGCGAGTTTGTTGTCAGTCGACTCGGCTAGCTCCATGTACATCTGGATCGCTTAATACTCAGCGGCCACCATAAAGCGTATGGCCCTTACCAGCTCCTCATCGGTAAGCTTTTTGTCTCTGGATAAACTTGTGAAGAGCGATCCGAATTCTGGCATGCGTACACTCCGTGCTTACTTTATTTATAGGGCAATGTGAGAAAAGAGTACCCGCAGGTCAGTAGACTGTCAAATGATCGGTGGAAGGAGATATTGGGTGATAAATGCCAGTGGTCATCAGATACAAGAAAGCAAAAGCTCAGGGACCTACTGACCTGACAGAGTGCCTGATGCCAGTTCCATATTCAGAAAGGAATGGCGAGGCACAGTGGTAGTTAGGGAAGGGCAGACGGGAGTATTACGGATAGGTGAAGGGCGAGGAGATCTTCTTTGAAGTGAGCACGAGCAGGCAGTGCCCCTACAAAGGCCTTAACTGTAGGGACACTGCTCGCGTTATCCTAGTAAAGGGCTGGCGCACCTTCACGCCGACTCTCAGATTCCTTCCCGTTCGCCTTCAATAATTTCTTGCACCCGTTCCACACCCGGTATGCTCGCCAGTACATTGACCAGATCAATGTCAGGGAATCCGCCGAGGAGCGACATGGCATGCTTCGCCAGTTCCCTCGGCACGTGCCCGGTCAGGTGCGCAAAGCGGCCACCGTTATCCGGGAATACATCGAAAATGCCGTACTCGCCATTCTCGAGGCGTATTGCGAACCACGAGACGGTTTTGGGCTCCTCACGCACGAGATCCTGCGCCTCGCGCAGGAACTGTTCAACCTGCGGCTCATGACCTTCTTTTGCCTTAAAGGTGAGGAGCAGTCCTTTTGTGATGGGCTCAATAGTTGCGCTGCCGGGAAGTTTTGCCGCGATCACGTCAAGCTTCTGGATGCGCGGAGCTTTACTGAACAGTGTGCCGACCCGCTCCAGGATCCCCCTGGCGACCGCACCGTTTAAATGAGTCTGGCGCCCCTCCTCATCGGGGAAAACGTCGAAAATTCCGTAATCTGAGCGCCCGAAGCGGACGGCGAACCACGCGCTGGTGGCCGGTTCGCTTTGAACCTTAGCAAGAGCAGAGCGGAGGAAAACCTCCGTCTCCTCATCTTTCCCTGGTCTGACTTCGAACCGAACTAACAATCCTTGGGTTACCATATAACCTCCCTTCCTACTGGCGAGGCATCAGGTGATAGTAGCAAATAAGCCTCTGGTTTCATTATACTGAGATTCGGAAAGCGATACAATTGCTATGACCATGGATCCAATTCAGGCATTCTTCTCGAAACGTATCCAGAATCATCGCACTCCATTTCGTCGGCCTGGCCATGTCGCCCTTCGACTCCGCTCAGGGAGCAGGGGTTAGCTGAGCGGAGTCGAAGCACAAACGGCTGTACTTGACAGTGTGCATACAGTGTGCATAATAAATGATGATCTACGAATGGTACCCAGAAAAGGCGGCTCGAAACCTCAACAAGCACGGTGTCGATTTCTCCGATGCCGTCGGTGTCTTTGAAGATGCCTGCGCCATTACCATTGAAGATACCGATCACGCTGAAGACCGCTATGTCACAATCGGTATGGAGTTCACGCTCCGCATTCTGGTAGTGGTGCATACCTGGCGCAAAGAGAATCTCATCCGGATTATTTCAGCTCGTAAGGCACAGTCTAAGGAAAGGAGCATCTATGAAAAGGAATTATGACTTCAGCGCAGGTGTCCGTGGCCCGGTTGTGCCGCCTGATTCCTCAAAGACTCGCATCACCATTCGTATAGACAACGACATCCTCGACTGGTTTCGCGCCCGTGTGAATGACCGGGGTGGGGGTAACTACCAGACCATGATAAATCAGGCGCTGCGTTCCTGTATGCGGGAGGAAAAGCCTCTTAAAGAGCTCATACAGGAAGCCCTCCGGGAAGAACTGTCGCATTTGAAGCTTGCGGTATGATCGCCGCCCTGGAGAAATCGCGCGCCTAAGTAGCACTCGTCCCGTCAGAATTCCACACTTCCGACAGTCTCAATGAGAAAAATGAACACCCCGAACAAAAAGCCTTGACTTTAATTCCACGAATTGGTAAAAAGTCCGAGTTGCACAGAGCGACAAAACAGGCGCGTAGCTCAGGGGTAGAGCACTAGCTCGACACGCTAGGGGTCGGCGGTTCGAAACCGCCCGCGCCTACCATCAGAAAGAAACCTTCAGTTACGAGGTTCGACGGAGGCATC
>Ga0209123_1003177_pt1 | contig 12700 bp, 10 predicted proteins | sample BarGraIncu00431A_FD_184500 | JGI IMG/M metagenome (GOLD analysis project Ga0209123, IMG submission 184500) | Arctic peat soil microbial communities from Barrow, Alaska, USA - Barrow Graham LP Incubations 004-31A (SPAdes) (version 2) | ecosystem: Environmental > Terrestrial > Soil > Wetlands >...
CTGATACCAGAGAGCCCTTTCTGCTGCATGAATTTAGCAAAGAGGAAAAGCGAGTGAGCGTGACCAAAAAGAATGGCAGGAGGCTTGTTACAAAGTGTATGATGAAAACGCAACATCTCTTGCTCGTTCATCTTGAGAGTATCGAGATATATATATCGAGTGAGCAGCAGATTGCGCAGATACATTCGCCAGTTTAGCCTGTTATCAGGGTTACCCCAAATTGCGCCGACACGTTCGCCGACATCCCATCCGGCCCAGCGGTCATAAGTCATGGTAACTGCGCGCTTCCATTGAGAGCTACATTCATCGACAAAGAATTCAAGCGATACACCAGTCGATCCAGACGTCTTTTTGGGAATCAGCTGTACGCTTGGAAAATTTCGAGCAACCATCAGGTCTCGGTTGGCGCGAATATCATCTTTTGTAAGAAGAGGAATTTTTGCCAACGCAAAAAGTCCTTCCTCACAATCAGGCCGGAATTGGGCGGAGTCAAAAAGTTGTTTGTAATATTTCGTATTTTCGTAGGCATGAGAAAGCAGCCTACGCAAACGGCGCGCCTGGTCCGCTTCCACCTGTGGCAATAGACGGGATTTGGAGCCTTCCAGCTCCCGCATATACTGTAAATAGGGTGTACCTTCTTTGGCAGCCCAAACGGGTGCAATTATTTTGCGGATAATAGAACCAGATAAACTCATATCTAAACGCTCCAGCGAAAGATGGCGGGTAAAAAAACCTGTTGGATTTATGCGCGAAATGACCGGTTTAAGGGAAAGCCTGACGGGATGGACGACACCACAATCGCTTAGCCTCTAGCGAAACCGCAGTAGACCGAACATGTGTTTAATTATGCTCAAACGGTACGGAGTCAATAAAAAAGCTTTTTTATACTCGTAAAAAGCGGACCGTTTGTCACCTGTCGACATATAATAATATCCAAAATTACGATGGTGCAGCGATTTCGACTCTTTAATAGTCGACAAACTTATTTGACGGCTCAGTTGTTCATCGAGTGAGTCATAAATATTCTCTATTGCAATCAATCGTTCGAGGCAACGGCTGGAAGATTGTGATGGGTGAATTCTATATTTCACCAGTGGTTCACAAATAAAGTCAAACTCACACCTCATGGCAACCCTTAGCCAGAATTCATAATCCTCGCTCATCACCAGAGCTTCGTTCAACATACCGACGGCTTCGAACACTTGTCTTTTGAGTACCGCAGAAGACATGCACACAAAATTGTCGACATACAGTTCACTCAATATACAACCAGAGAGAAATTTCCTGTCTGATGTGTCGTTAACAAAGTTACCATTTTCATCTATATTAATTCTACCCGTATACACAACATCAACGCCCGGCCTCTCAAGAATTGCGACTTGTTTTTCAATTTTATCTGAAATCCAGACATCATCAGAGTCCAAAAAAGCAATATAGGTACCATCGCAGTTTTTTATTCCGTTGTTTCTAGTTGCTGCTGGACCTTGATTCAACTGTTTAATGTATTTAATATTGTCATTTGGCAGGTATTTATTGATAATAGCATCACTATCATCTGTAGAGCCGTCATTTATAATTATAAGCTGCATTTTTTCATAGGACTGATTCAATACTGATTCGATGGACTCTTCGACAAATTTAGCAGAGTTATAGACAGGCATGACAACACTGACAGTATTTTTCATACATTTGGCTCATCGAAAACAGTGCCGCTGGTTTTAACGAAATACAGTTTGTTGATGGCTTTTTTAACCTGCTTTATACGAGATCGCCACGAATTGGCAAAGGCCGACAGCTGCCTACTCCGTATTTTTTCATCGCTGTCCTCTGCTATAGCCTTACGTATACTATCGGTGAATGCTGCTGTATCACTAGCGATGTAAATCAAATTTTCGAACCTGTCGACGCCCCCGATTCTAGTGCTCACCACCGGCTTACCGACTGCGTGGTAATCATGAATTTTGAGTAAATCATTACCTTTAGTGTGTCCATTTATCAAGAATGGAATTATGGCAACATCAAAATAGTGGATGTAATTCGGTAACTCTGAGTATGGAACGGCCTGAATGAAAAAAACATTGTCAGAAGAATAAGTGTCCCTGATTACATTGGAGACAGGACCAACAAATACATACGCAATATTCTTTGACGTAGTGAAGGAATCAAGAATCTTAGTATCAATCCTGACGTCATTTATCCAACCTGAATAGCCGACGATATGGTCAAATCTAGCTTTAATATCGTCAAGGACTTCTACGTTGGCATAACTGGTTAAAGCAAAATTATCATAGTTAGTGGCATTAGTCACTACTTGTATATTACTGTTGAAACACGAATATTTATTTTTCAAGTGTTCGTTAACGGCCAAAATCATGTCAGATCGCTGCAGTACTTCAGACAGGAGGACATCCATCTTTTTTTGCTGGTCTCCGGCATAAAATTCGGAATAATCATCAGAAAGGTCAAATATCACAAGGTCAGCGCTGTCGATAATGGATCTGAAGCATTCTTTTGCATACACATAGGGATTATTTATAATGCATATAAAGGGCCCCTGCCTGAGTACCCTGACAAATTTGCTAATTGTAAAATAGTATTTAAATTTACGGAGTACCCCGTACAGTAAGAATTCTGGAAAGAAACTGATGGGGGTGTACACAGAAACATTGTCAATCATTGCTCCATTTTCCGACAATTGGTTTAGGACTTGGGATATTTTTGATATTTTTAAATTGTCCTTAATCCATACTTCTGGATTAATGAAAATGACCTTGTCAACGCAAGAGTCTTTGGACAATTCGTAAACTATACTTTGGTGCCTTTTCCACATATCGTTCCAGGGGAGATTACCGAATGAAACAATTCTCATATATCACCTATGGAGGATTTGGTTTTCCTATAGCAGTAGTGCCAATTTCTCATCAGAGGCCTGGCAGAATGCACTGCACCACACCAGAAAGGATAATTTTCCAAGGCACTCAACTGCTAACCCAAGATAAGTTGCTCAATTTTTGCAATTTCTGTCAAGGAGTTAAAATATCGACTAACCTTTACCCTGCCATTTTTGCCAAACGATTCCCTCAGATTTCCATCTGACAGCAGCATTAAAATGCTCTTTACAATTTGTTCGGGCATTTCAGGTTCGATTAGTAAACCATTTACACCATGCTCAACAAGTTCAGAAACACCTCGGACGTTGGTAGCAACAACTGGAATTTCACACGACATAGCTTCCATTAAAGAAACGGGCATAGCTTCGGAGACACTGGACAGCACGAATATTCTTGAGCGCGAAAGATAAAAACGGACTTGATCCTGGTTCTTGGCACCCACCAACACTACGTTATTCTCAAGATGATGCTCCGTGATGAATTCCTGCAATTTCGCCCTTTCATCACCTTCGCCAACTATTACGCACTTAAATCCCGTATCGAGTTTGGCAATATCCAGACATGCGCTAAGCAGGAAATTTAACCCTTTGACAGGGTGAAGCCTTGCCACCGTTATAACGTCGATGTCTTTCAGCACTAATGGGTCCGGTTGCCATTTATCAGTTTGAATCCCACATCTAACCACTTTCAACTTGTCTCCGTCAACATCGAAGGTCTCCATAAGGTATCTGGAATTATAATCGGAAACCGTGATCGTATATTTTGATCTTTGCACCAATAACTTGTAGAATCTGTGCGGATTATAGTAAACATCATAACCATGATTTGTGAAGCTGAACGGTACCTTAGTTAACAATGACAGGCACATGGCGCTTTCAGCAGCTTGTCCGGCAAAATGTGCGTGGATATGTGATATATTATATTTTTCTACTAGTCGAGCGAAGGGAATCATTCGGTGAAAGTTCCAACGCAACTCTCTATCATATTTGAGCAACTCGAATAGCCCTGACAGATAAGTAACGGGGGATTTGCGGCAGAAATTAAAAAGTTGAAACAGCTTAAATAATGTTTTTTCGTGATGCTCATTGAAATACAAGGGAGCCAACTTCAGATGAGCGACATGCTCATGCTGTATGATCTCTGTTGGGGCTCGCAGTGATAAAACATGTACACGGAATCCTTTTTTTTCCAACTCCAAAATTTCGTTGAGAATAAATGTTTCCGAAATTTTCGGGAAAATGTCCAAAATGTAAAATATATCCACAGTGCTCATTGAGAGAACCTTAATCTGTTTACGATAACATAAAAACGATCGGTAAATAATGTCTTATAGCTGATAACATACGACGCAACACCGAACAAGATAAGCCCAAACAATGAGAATACGCTAACTTCAACAAGAAGGTAGCCACAAATAAAAACGCAGGTCCCCATTATGGCGGAGCATGTCAAGGCTGGATAAACGCAACTAAAAACATTTTTTGCGCTGACTGTAGCAATTCGATCCATCAAGTATAGTAATAAAAATTGCTCTAGTATCATGGGAACCACCACGGCAATACTTGCACCAATGAGCCCATACCTACGTGTCAAGGGGAAAATGGCCAAAGCGATTACGATCAATTTGAGACTGACCAAATAAAGGCCGATTTTAGGCTTGCCTAGGGCGTTGATAATCGGCCCGGTGGTCGCCGCCAGCGATCTTATGCCGCCAAAAACACATAATATTTGCATCGGAATAACGGCCGCAATCCACTTCGGGCCGTATAATACGGTAACTATCTGATTGCTTAAAACACCTATGCCGAATGCTGCGGGTATCGACACAGTGGCTACAATCTGCAAAGTCTTAAGATAAGCGCCCTTTAATTCACCAACATTATCAATCAGCTTAGTGTAAGCGGGCATCATTACTCTGGATACGACAGTTGTAATGTGAGTAGAGGGTATGTTGGCGAGCATGTAAGCAACACCATATACGCCGAGCGCTTCCATACCAAGTAATTTGCCTACAATTAAATTGTCGAATTCAGTGATCATGAATACTACTATGGAAACTCCCGTGATGAATTTACCGTACCTGAATAGATTTCTGGCCGAGTCGAGTTTTATCTCAATCTTAACACTACCCTTAAACATGAGATAAGACAGTATTGTTTCCACAATATTGCACGCTATCATAGAGGCTGCCAGTGCCCAAACGTTTCTGAATATATATACAACTGCTATGGTGATCAGCGACGACAGCAACGTGGAAACCTGCTCATATATCGACACTAGTTTAAAGTTCAATTCTTTTTCATAATGCACGCTATTGATATTTTTAAAGCCTTTTATTATAAAGACTACCGATATCAGTTGCGTTAACAGCTTAATGTCGGTGTTTTTGTAATACAGTGAAATGCTTCCAGCCATGAAATAAAGCGCCATGGACAGCACAACGCCCCGAATCAATGTCAGCGTAAATGCAGTACCTTTGTTATAATCGTAATCCTTGTAATTATAAATCAGTGCTGTATTAAATCCTGACTGGGTAAAGACATCTACCGCTCTCATGACGATGGTGCACAATGTAAATACACCAAAAATTTCGGGCAGCAGCAATCTAGCTAATATTATGGAACGGACGATCACCAATGAATTTATAGAGACACTGGCTATTAAAAGCCATACGCTTGACCTAAGCGCCTTATTCCCAACATTGCCGTCGGTTGCATTGATAAATTTTAACTTATTCGCCAGCTGTTTGAAAAAGATATTCATTTATACTCCGCAGTCCTATTTCGACAAAACTATTAAAATTCCCAAGCAGTGAACCGCTTTATCATGTTCCCGGACCTGATACGTCAGGACTGCTAAAAAACGCGGCTAAACTTGCCCACGCAGCGAGCCACAGCCACAGGGGACGATAAAAATTATGTCCGCCCACACCAAGAAAAAGCAGAAGCAATACCGTGATAATTCCTGCACAAGCCAAATCATAAATGAAAAGTGGCCCTTTTGTTTCTCTACGTTTCGCGGCCAATACCGATCTGAAAAGCTTCACTATGCTGGCTACTAATCCGATGAACAAGGACAGCCCCATTGCTCCGAACTCTCCGAGTATTTCCCCCAGGGTGTTATGCGCTTGTTCAGCAATTCCATCACCATGTTCAACGCGGTAAGTAATGAAATTCATACTTCCAACCCCGATTCCCGTCAGGGGGCGTTCTTTGAACATTTCCCAGCCGGCGTGGAAGCCTTTAGATCTTCCTTCTGTCGATTCATGCGCGTTGGTCGGCCCGGCATTCTCGTCCCAAACGGTGCGCATTCGCTCTTTCTTCTCTTCGGGCATACCTGCCCAGACAAGCAGGATGGAAAGTATCAAGACAGCTGCCAGTTTGAGCCGGCGAGCACCTTTTTGGCATAAAATCACAAGTCCAATGAGAAATAAAAGTGCCAGGGTACCGGAGCGTGACCCTGTAAGCACAATGCAAACCAAAGCCAGCAGCACATAACCGATGTACAGCCGCCGGAACCACTTATTAATTTCGGTTTTATAAACGACCCAAACCAATGGCATCGACAGGACCATACTCGCCGCGAAAGAGTTCGGATCGTTTGCCAGTACGTCGACACCGATCATACGAGAAATGCCCATTCTGTAGACATATCGCCCATTCGTGTATTCCCAAAAGGAATGTAAAACGTAAATGAACATCGACAGCACAAACACTTTAATGATCAAGCGAAGATCGGCTTCGTCTTCACAACATGAAAGGATCAGTACGTACACCACCACCATCTTGGCGTACTCGATCCCTTGATCAAACCCGGCCGAAGGAAGATAGGAGAACGGTGCAAGAATGAAATGAATTCCCAGAAGGGTTAAAACCCACTTATCAGTTGCTACTCCACGCAAATGGAGTTTCCCTGAAAGGAATGCCACAAGCAGTAAGAGTACTGCGAATATTCTTTCTATAGGTATGTTGTGCAGGTAGGAAATGCTTTCCCACGGCCGTTCTATTATTAAAAACAGGTAAAAGCAAAGTAACATGAGGACACGAGAATATTTTTTCTCGTCCACAACAGTGTCTTGGGTCAATGCGCTATTGTTACTAGTGAAATCCATCTTACACCTGAATCTTTTTTAAAACAGTCGCCGGATTCCCGGCTAAAATCTCGTAATTGTTAGTCTTATTGACCACGACGCTACCCGCAGCAACAACATTCTGAATGCCAAGATCATTCATTATAACGGCTCCGTTACCTATCCAACAGTTTGCACCGATGGTTATCTGCTTGAATGTGCCGGGTTGCTCCTGAATTGGTGTGCCTATTTCCTTAAAACCATGCTGACGTTTACCGCTAAGAATTGAGACATGGCTGGCAATGGTGGCATGGTCGCCGATCTTTGCCATCCCGATGATGTTGTACGCACCGATATAATAGCCAGCGCCCAGTTCGACTTCCGGATGGGCAAAGAAGGTGCCGAAGCCGATATAACCGCTGCGAGGGCACTTTTCTAAGGTCATGCTGTAATAGGCAACGCGTAGATAACTGCCTACTTTACCGGGCACTAAGGCCAGCAGTTGGCCTTGCCCGGCAAAAAGCTCCGCGGACCGGGTGATCTTGTAAAGGAGATAGAAAGGTGCCGTGAGAGTCAGGCAAGCCGCGTAAACCGACTTTTGCAGGAGACGTTTCATGACTTCACCACATCCTCGTAAAAATGTTCATATTTCCATACAATCGAATTCAATGAAAAAAGGGTCTCGGCTTTATTCCTGCATGATTGCTTCATCAAAACCATTGTTTCTGAGCTAAGAACCAGGGAAATTTTCTCAGCCATTGCGACAAAATCCCCCGACGGGACTACGAACCCGTTGATGCCATCCTCCACCGCCTCCCTGGCCCCGCCAACGTCCGTGCAAACAACCGGCAGGCCAGCGGCTAGGTACTCAACTACAGAATTGGAAAAGCTCTCGGAACTTGACGACAATATGCCGATATCCAGGCAGCTCAAAATTTCCGGGATGTCGAGACGTTTGCCCAGGAACCGGATCTTTGAGGTGAGGCCAAGTTCGGCGCCCAGCTGTTCCAGGCGCTCGCGCTCCGGGCCCTCACCGACAACTAGGAAATGGACTTGGGGATAGCACGCGGAGACGATTTTCGCAGCCCTGACGAACATGTCTATTGCCTTCACGGGCCTCAGGTTGGCAACTATCCCTACGATAACCGAGTCACAGGCAAAACCGATCTGTGCCCTGAACGCCGAACGCTCAGTTTCGGACCCCTTGAAGTAGCTCTCGGTTTCTAGGGCGTTGTGGATAACCTTGATCCGGCTCAAAGCCAAACCTTCCGTTTTTCCCGCCCATTGCCGGGTATTCTCGGAATTGGCAAGAAACAGGGTGACCCAATTGTTCAGTGCGTTGAGGATCAGGATCTCCAGCCTGTTGTGCCAGTATCCTTGGTTCCTTCGGGTCGAGACAATCGCTTTCACTCCTGCAAGCTTGGCGGCTAGAACCCCGACTTTATTTCCCTCGGTAAAATGGGTCTGAACAATGTCGATTTTCTGTACCTTAAGGAAAGTACGGAATTTGAGAATATTTAGATAGCTGGACCCCTTGTAGAACGAAGTCACGCCGACATCCACCACCTCGCAACCCGTCAAATTATGTTTCAACCAGTCAGAATGCCTCAGCACGCAGAGGTACGGCAGGAATTTGCTGCGGTCAAGGTGCTTGATCAGCAGCAGTAATTGCTTCTCGGTCCCGGCGCTGGGAGATTCTATGGTATCGATGACGAAGGCGATTTTGATCATGGTCAGGTCTCGTAACGGCGAGCAGTGGAGCAGTTAATCTGCGGCTAACGGCACAGGAGCCAGGGGAACCAGGATTGCTTCCTTGAGGAAACCGTAGCCCAGCCCAAAATGAATGACGAACATGATAGCCGGAACCGGCACGGCGTTCCGAATGCCATGGCTGAGCGCGACGTTTATGGTGACCGCGCTGACCAGCAGCAGGTAAAGGCAGTAAGGGATGGCCGAGAGCAGCAGCGGAACGGCAACTCCGCCCAGCAGATACCATATCAAAGAGATTGCCAGGATAAAAAGACCAATCACAAATCCGACAGGTATCGCCTGATTGACCGTCAATGCCTCGGGGTACTTCCTGGTAAACCTTCTGCGCCCTTTTCCATAGCGCTGCATCTGCCGTAACAAGCCTCCCAGACTCTCCCGCGGGTAGTATCGGACGGTGAGCAGAGGACTGGTATAACAGCTCAACCCGGATTTTTCCACCCGATAGTTGAACTCGACATCCTCAGCGGCATCAAAACTCTCGTCCACATAGCCTGCCACGTCAAAGACCTCGCGACGGTAGGCGGCACCGTTACTGACCGGACTGGCGAAGCCCTCATAGTCACCGTAGATTAGGGAATCGCCTCCGTGCCCCAGACGAGACCCCCGGGCCAGAGCGACCGCCCGCTGGAATTGCGTGAGGCCCGGTGGATTTTGCGGCTGGGGCCTTCCCAGGCAGTCGGCTCCGCTCTTGGCGAAACAGTCCGCCACATGCTGCAGCAATTTGTCATTCTCGATAAAGCAGTGCCCGTCGACCACCAGAAAATAGTCGCCGCGACCATTCCTGAAACCGATATTGCGCCCGGCGCTGGAGAGGCGTGCCCGGTTTTCCAGCAGGCGCACTTGCGGATAGATTTTTCCCAGATCGCGTATGATCTCCTGGGTGCCGTCATCGGACATGCCATCCGAAACGATTATTTCAAAACGATCGGCCGGATAATCCTGACTGGTCAGTTGCAAAATCGTGGCGCGGATGAAGTGCGCCTCGTTGCGCACCGGCATAATGACAGAGATAAAAGGGGTCACCTTGCCACCTTCGCATAGAGTCCTTCATATAGCCTGGTCTGGGTTTCGAAGCCGAATTTCTCCAGGACAAATTGACGTCCAGCCTCCCCCATCCTGCGGCGCAGCAGCGGGTCGCCCGTAAGTTCTAGCAGACGTCGGGCCATCAGAAGGTGTTCCTGCGGCCCGGTGAGATAACCGGATATTCCTTCCTGGACAACTTCGGGCGTCCCCCCGACCCTCGTGGCCAACACCGGTTTTCTGGCGGCAAATGCTTCGAGGATCACGTTTGGCAAACCTTCAGTCAATGAGGGAAGCATGAAGATGTCAATATCAGGCAGTACCGCCTGCAAATCCTTTCTGAAACCAGGCAGCAAAAAGCGTCCGGACAGCCCCGTTGCAGCTATCTCGGCTTCCAGCTCGGACCTCAGAAAGCCTTCCCCGAAAATAACGAAGTAGATATCAGGGTTTGCTGCGGATACCTCGCGAGCCACCGTTACCATGGTATGATAGTTCTTTTCAGGGCTGAGTCGCCCGGCGGAAGCGACGATCAGGGCGCGGGTCGGGAGCCCCAACTCCTTCCTGAGTGCTTCCGGGGCCGCCGCCGGACAGTCACCCAGGTTGATGGCATTGTGGATGACTGAAACCTTTCCTTGCGGCACCCCGCAGTCGAGTATCTTCTCCTGCTGTCCGGCAGATACGGCCACAACGTGATTTGCGTAGCGCAGAAAGCGCCGGTCCAGCGCCTCGAAGCAGCGAATCTTCCTGTTTTCCCAAGTCCAGCCCCGGGAAATGGCAATGGTCGGTACTGCACAAAGCTTGGCGGCAAAAAAACCCAGTATGTTCGGCTTATATCCATGAGTACACAGGACGGCTATCCCCCGCTCTTTGAGGATGGCCGCGATCCTCAGCACGGAACGGGGATCGAGCGGCGCCAGTTCGGGGATCCGGACGGTTTCCAGACCGCGCTTGAGCGCCTCATCGCCCAGGGGATCCAGTGCTCCGGCAGCCACAAAGGAACCGAGGACCGGCCTGAAGCGGGCGGGGTCCAGCCGGGAAAAATGCTCCAGAATCTGTTTTTCCGGTCCTCCGACAAAATTGCTGGCGCGCAAATGCATGACTGCTAAGGGCTTAGACACTTGCCCGCCTCCAGACCTGGTCCATGACCTTGGCGATGGCATCCCAGGTGTAGGACTCCAGAATCAGGCTGCGCCCGGCATCACGGTAGCCCGCGAAGCGTTCCGAATCCTCGAGGACCTCGCAGGCAGCGAGGGCAATCTCCTGCGGGGTGTCCCGCAAAAGTATCTGTTTGCCTTCCACGACATCGAGTCCCTCGGCTCCGACCGTCGTCGACAGCACGACCTTGGCCATTGCCATGGCTTCAAGGATTTTGAGGCGCGATCCACCTCCGACGCGCAACGGGACAACATAAAGTGCGGAATGAGCGATGTAGGGCCGCACGTCGTCAACCGTGCCGGTTATGCTTACCCCCTCTGTGTGCTTGGCAAGAGCGACTAACCAAGGGGGGGGGTTGCGGCCAACCACGGTAAATGTGGCAGCAGGGACACGAACTTTGATGAGAGGAAATATTTTCTTGATGAAAAATCTCACTCCGTCCTGATTGGGCCGCCAGTCCATGGATCCGGTGAAAACCATGCTGCCGGGCTGTATCTCGGCCTGCATCGGCGCAAAGTATTGCTCATCGACGCCATTGGGTACGACGGTTACCCTCTGGTAACCGTACTGTTCAAGAAATGCTTTCCGGTCCGGTTCGGAAACAGTCGCCACGGTGCTGAATCCCTGGGGTACCGTCGCTTCATAGTGGAGCAACTTCTGCCACTGGAAATAGATGTAGGCTTTTTTAAAGGGGTTGGTTTCCGTCTTGAAGTAACGTTCCCAGATCTGAGCCTCGACATTGTGGGCAGAAAGAACGGTCGGTAGACGGCCGAACAGCCCTAAAATATTTTCCGCGTAGGGAGTCCATTCGCAATGCACCAAGTCATAACGACCGCTGGCGATCTCGGATAGGGCCGCATTCGCAATGGTGGGCGAGTAATGCCTGGCAACGATGTACGGCTTGGGGGAAAAAAGATTTGCCAGCAAGGACCAATAAAAGCGCAGCCCCTGTTGCCGCGGCATCGAACAAGGCCGGACCATCAGGGTAACATTGGGGCAGCCGGGGAGGACCTCCCCCGAGGCGCCAAAGCACAGATAAGTGATCGTGTGATCTTTCTGAAGCCGCTGCAAAAGATTATACGTCCTCAGCTTCTTCCCCGTATCGAGAGGCCAGGGGACCGCCTCGTCCACCATCAGAATTCTCATATTACCGTCAACCCTTAGCCAGGAGTAAGCTACGAAAAGTTATTTACTACCCAGAAACGCTCCAGGCGCGACAGCATGTTCAGCGCGCTCGGAAGATTCTTTTAACTGCATGCTGAATCAGCCGGCGTGAGCCATCAAGGTCCGATGACCGTAGCGCTCGCGCTCCGGTTGGTCTTTCATTTGCTAGGTCCCGGGACAAACTGCAGGTATCTACATCGGTAAACCTGCAGACATCGATACTGCCTCGATAACCGTCGAGCAGACTGCAAAGGTCGTGGAATCTCTTCATTATCATGTGGTCCAAACTGTCGGCTCTATCCACCCTGGGTAGCGACCATTCGAAGGTGTGGAGTAACACGACAATGAAGCGAAACTTTTCGTTTATAGCTGCCCCGATGACATTCTTCAGCTCCGCATGGCTCGCAGCCGCAATCTGCAGCGGGCGCAAGTGGTTGGGGCGCAACCGCGGGAAATCATGGAAACTTGTCACCGGTATCTCTATGACCCCGCCGACCAACGTAGCATCATTGAGGTCTCTCGGAATGCCATACTTGCCAGAGAGGTCCGTAGACCATCCGCTGCAGAAATTAGAACTGATGGGAACTCCCACCTTCAGCATGGCGGCGTAGGTCGCAGCATCCCCTGCCAG
>Ga0209123_1003178_pt1 | contig 12697 bp, 11 predicted proteins | sample BarGraIncu00431A_FD_184500 | JGI IMG/M metagenome (GOLD analysis project Ga0209123, IMG submission 184500) | Arctic peat soil microbial communities from Barrow, Alaska, USA - Barrow Graham LP Incubations 004-31A (SPAdes) (version 2) | ecosystem: Environmental > Terrestrial > Soil > Wetlands >...
GGCTCTGCTACTTACCCCGACAACGTAAACAATTTAGAAAATCTCGCTCATGAAGCCGACACTGCATTATACGCTGCCAAAAATTCTGGAAGAAATAAAGTATGTCATCCTTAATAATTGTTTAATGATAGGTCAGCAGATATGTTGCTAAACAATTAATAATTGTTTAGTGCCTCTGAAGAATGCAGAAGAGTTGATAATAGATCGTTCGTTAACAGACACTAAGTTTATTAACAATTAATTATGAAGATATATCGTTGTAAAAGCATGTGTGAATCTGAAATTAAATTACGGGTAGATATTACCCTTGGTTTTAGTATTAGATTAACCACTAACTTAATTTCTTTTTGCCCCTTTAACCTGCACATAAAAAGATAATACTGCAGATGCGAGTATAGCGAGGCATACTAAGTCATAAAGAATAGAAAACATTGCAGATTTAGGTCTATTAACAAAAATGAGCATAAAATTAAGGCATAAACTTAGAATCAAAGCTAAGTTGATATTAGATTTCTTTTTAAACATAAGTTGCACCTCCATATATCTTAGTTAAATTATATCATTATATGGAATCTTCTGTAGATCTTTTTAAAAAATGGGATAGATAATTTACGTCTCATTTCAGAATTAAAAGTAGTATATTATAAATATACAGATACTTCAAATCAACTTAGGGGCATATAACAATTATTAATTGTTATATGCCCCTAAGAATCTTTTAGATGACTGCCAAACTCGCCCCTAAACAGTAAGTATATGATTTCTCATATAGAAATTCTTCTTTTACGTATACAAAATTCTCATAAGCTTGCCATGATACAGCAACCAATAATTATTGTATCCCGTAATTATCTTTCAGAGAATGCTTAAAAACGTAGAGGTCCAGGCTAGTGAACCCGAGGCAGGAGAAATTACATACTTTTATCCTATATTTCTTTTAATAAATTCGCCATTTCTATTGCAGTTACTGCAGCATCATAACCTTTATTACCTGCCTTAGTTCCTGCTCTTTCAATTGCCTGTTCAATATTTTCAGTAGTAAGTACACCAAAAATAACTGGAACTCCTGTCTCAAGTGTTACACTTGCAATTCCTTTAGTAACCTCACCAGATACAAATTCATAATGAGATGTAGCACCCCTTATTACTGCTCCTAAACATATTACAGCATCATATTTACCAGACTTAGCCATTTTTTTTGCAACTAGAGGAATTTCAAAAGCACCAGGCACCCATGCAATTTCAATTTCTTCTTCTAAAGCTCCATGTCTCTTTAAACCATCTAATGCTCCTGATAATAATTTTCCACCTATGAATTCATTAAATCTTGCTACGATAACTCCGAATTTTAAACCTTGCGCTACTAATTGACCTTCATATACTTTCATTTATATTCCTCCGATTAATTTATTATTTTTAACTTATTACTTATTTTAATATTCCAAGCAGTTATATTTATTTAAAATACTTATTTAACATCTAACAAATGTCCCATTTTTTCTTTTTTAGTTCGTAAATAAAATTCATCTTTTTCATTATGATTCATGACAATAGGTACTCTTTCAACTATATCAATACCATAACCAGAAATTCCTGTTATTTTATCGGGATTGTTAGTCATAAGTCTTATCTTTGTAGCTCCTAATAGTTCCAATATTTGAGAACCGATACCATAATCTCTCATATCAACCGGGAACCCTAAAGCCAAATTTGCTTCTGCTGTATCCATTCCTTTATCTTGAAGATTATATGCCTTTAACTTGTTTATTAATCCTATTCCACGACCTTCTTGCCTCATATAAAGTAAGATTCCATTATCCTCTTTTGAGATAGCTTTCATTGCAGCATCATATTGTTCCCCGCAATCACATCTCATAGATCCTAATGCATCACCAGTAAGACATTCAGAATGTACCCTAACAAGTACTGATTCACTACTTTTTACGTCCCCTTTAACTAATGCTACATGATGTTCTCCATTTATCTTATTTACAAATCCATAAATAGTAAATTGTCCATATCTAGTTGGCATATCTGCCTGTGTAACCATTTCAACAAGGCATTCAGTTTTTCTTCTATAAGCAATTAAATCTACTATAGTAATTATTTTTAAATCATGTTCTTTCACATAATCCATAAGCTGTGGCACTCTAGCCATTGATCCATCTTCATTCATGATTTCGCAAATTACACCTGCAGGATATAAACCAGCAAGTCTTGCTAAATCAACTGCAGCTTCAGTATGCCCACCTCTTTCTAGTACTCCACCCTTTTTAGATGCTAAAGGAAATACATGACCAGGACTATTAAAATCTTTTGATGTTGCATTGGGGTCTATTACCTTTAATATAGTAGTTGCTCTTTCTGCTGCTGATATTCCTGTAGTTGCAGTCACAACATCAATAGACACTGAAAAAGCTGTTCCATGTACATCCGTATTATTTGCAACCATTGGATTTATATTTAGTTTGTCTAATCTTTCTTTAACTATAGGCATGCATATAAGTCCACGTGCATATCTTGCCATAAAATTTATATTTGCCTGAGTAGCTTTTTCCGCAGCTATAATTATATCACCTTCATTTTCTCTATCCTCATCATCCACAACAACAACCATTTTACCGTTTTTAATATCTTCTAAAGCTTCTTCAATCGTACTAAATTTATACATTTTTCCAACCCCTTATTCATCATTTTCAATGCTGTTTTCATCATTTTCAATGCTGTTTTCATCATTTTCAATGCTGTTATCATTTTTAATGCTGTTATGACTTATAATGCTACGATTATCACTTTAATACTGAAATATTAACTACATCTATTAATATAAAAATTTATGCAAATCCATTTTTCTCAAGGAAATCTATACCAATAGATTTCTTTTCTTTTGGAGTTTCTCTATATTGTAATAATTTCTCTACATATTTTGCCATCATATCACTTTCTAGGTTAACCACTTCTCCTATCTTCTTAGTTACTAAAGTAGTTTCACCCTTTGTATGAGGTATAATTGATACTTTAAAAATATTTTCATCTACATATGCTACGGTTAAGCTAATACCATCAATTGCAATTGAACCTTTATGTACAATATATTTTAATATATTACTAGAAGTTTCCACAGACACCCATGTGGCATTTTCCTCAATTGTTAAATCTACAACTGTTCCTAATCCATCAATATGACCACTTACTATATGACCTCCTAGTCTATCACTAGCCCTAAGTGCCCTTTCTAAATTAACGTATGAGCCTTGTTTTAGTTTACCTAAATTACTACATCTCATAGTCTCTGCCATTACATCTACGCTAAAGCTATTCTGGCTGAATTCTGTTACGGTAAGGCACACTCCATTGGTGCAAACACTATCTCCTATCTTCATTCCACTCATAATTTCTGCAGCATTTACAGTAATCCTTGCAGACTTAGCACCCTTAGCTATAGATTTTATATTACCAATTTCCTCAATTAAACCTGTAAACATCTATTCACCTCCTTTTTAGCTATTTGTACAAGGCTCTACTTTTTTTACATAAGCTTCTACCATAATGTCTTCGTCAAATCTAAATACTTGAGTATTGCAAAGCAAAATAGAATCTTTTACAAAATCAATTCCCTTTCCTCCTACTGTAGTTTTACCCGAAGTTCCTCCAAATATTTTAGGGGAAATAAAAGTAATAACTTTATCGACAATGCCCTCATCTAATGCAGAATAATTTAATGTGCTTCCACCCTCAAGTAATATGCTATCAATTCCCATACCACCTAATGCTTCCATTAAATAACTTAGATCTACCCGATTATTTTCACTGGGAGTTACAATAACCTCGGCTCCTTTTTGTTTTATAGCTTCAATTTTAGTATCACTTGCAAATTTTGTTGTAGCAATAATAGTTTTTGTTTTTTCATCACATTTTAATACCTTGGAATCTAGTGGTATTTTTGCTGTGCTATCTATAATTATTCTTATTGGGTTTGTGCTAATTTTATCTTCTCTTCTTGTGGTAAGCTCTGGGTCATCACTAAGAACCGTCCCAATTCCCACCATAATTCCAGTTACCCTATTCCTTAATTCATGCACATATGCTCTAGATTTTTCATTACTTATCCACTTTGAATCCCCAGTTGTTGTTGCTATTTTTCCGTCTATTGTCATTGCAGTTTTCATAATGCAAAATGGTTTTCTTGTTATTATATATTTTATAAATATTTCATTTGTTTTTCTTATTTTGTTCTCCATTATGCCTGTAGTAACCTCAATACCCGCTTTTCTAAGGATTTCTACTCCTTTGCCTGCAACTAGTGGATTAGGATCTATCATCCCGACTATAACTTTAGCTATTTTATTTTTAACAATAGCCTCTGCGCAAGGTGGTGTTTTACCATAGTGTGCACAAGGTTCTAGTGTTACATACATTGTTGCGCCTTCTACATCCTCTGTGGCATTTCTAAAAGCGTTGACTTCCGCATGTGGTCCACCAAAATGTTCATGGTATCCTTCGCCAATTATTTTGTTGTCCTTTACAATAACAGCACCAACCAGTGGATTAGGATTCACAAACCCAACTGCTTTCTTAGATAACTCAAGTGCTCTGCTCATATAATAACTATCCAAATTATCACCTTCCTATCTATAATCTGTAAATCTTAAAATAAAATATGTACAATCACAAGAAAATGATTATCACTATCAACTACATGAAGTATATTAGAGTTTATACTTGTTGTCAAGATTACTACAGGGATTATATCCTAAGTTATATACATTATATTTTTAATTATTTTCTAAATATTAATACATTTTTTTAACTTCTATGTTTTTTAATCTATATAAATCAAATAAAATAAAAACCCTGAAAACAATGTTTTCAGGGCCTAATAAGCTAATTATATATCTAGTCTATCACCTACGTGGGCTGTTTACTAAATATACTAGAGTTCAAATACAAAAGTGTTTTCATAACTACCTTATATAGTTATAAATGAAAAACTTTCATATCTATCTATTCTCCTTCTCTCATCCAGACTTTACTGTCGGCTCTGGAATTCAACCAGATCTACCTTTCGGCTCGCGGGCTATACCGCCGGTGGGGAATCTAACCCTACCCTGAAGGATTTATTCAATTTTCAATTTCAGAATAACACTTTGCTATTTTAGTGTCAAGTAAATATCTATAAAAATAAATTAAAAGATTTATTTATTTTTATTATTTCTTAGTTCATTATTTTTAATATTTATATCATTTGTACGCATATCTTTGTCATTGTCTGTTCTCTTAATTCCTGCTGAAGATAATTGTTCATTAGTTAGTTTTTGTTTTGTTGTCATTAAAAACACTCCCTTTCTTCATTTATATTTTCCACCCAAAGCAAGATTTATACTATTATGATTTTCCCATATATTTTTAAAAATCAATTATATATATTTACGCAACTATTTTCAAATTTCACTTTACAAAGTTAACGTGATAAAGTAAAATGATATATATAGGAATCATAAAGGAGTGTTTTAAATGAAAATTAAATTTAAATTAATAATAATGGCAATACTTTCAACCGCTATTTTAAGTGCTTGTGGAAACACCCCCACAGCTGATAATTCATTAAAAGATATACAAAATAAAAAAGAATTAGTAATTGGTCTTGATGATAATTTCCCACCAATGGGTTTTAGAGGCAAAAATGGTGAAATAGTTGGCTTCGATATTGACATGGCAAAAGAAGTTGGAAAGAGAATGGGCGTTAAAGTTACCTTTAAACCTGTAGAATGGGACGGTATTATATTAAGTTTAAACAATAAAGATATTGATCTTATATGGAATGGATTAACTATAACTGATACAAGAAAAAAACAAATAGCATTTTCTAATGTGTATGTTCAAAACAAACAAATAATTATCGTAAATAGTAAATCAAAAATTTCAAGTAAAAGTGCTATGAGTGATAAAACTGTAGGACTACAATTAGGAAGTAGCAGTGAAACTGCCCTTGCTAAGGATGCAAAGCTTTCTAAATCAGTAAAAGAAATCAAAAAATATTCAAACAATACAGAGGCTCTACTCGACTTAAACGCTGGTCGTATTGATGCTGTTGTAATTGATGAAGTAGTTGGAAGATACTATGTTAGTAAAAAACCCGGTATGTATAAAGTGCTTGATGAAAATCTAGGAGTAGAGGATTATGGAGTAGGTATAAGAAAAAATGATGTTACCCTTACTGCAGAAATAAATAAACAACTAGCAAAAATTAAGAAAGATGGAACCGCAAACACTATTTCAAAAAAATGGTTTGGAAAAGATATTATTTATAAATAACAAACTATTACTCGAACATTTGCAACTTAGAATGTTTGAGTAATGATAATGATTTTTGATATTTTAAAGGAGTGTTATATTTGGCTAACTATATGGACATTACATCTTATATTCTACAAGGAAGTATCCTTACAATTGAAGTATATATTGCAACAATAATATTTTCCATACCACTTGGAATATTAGGTGCATTAATTAAAGTTTCAAATTTAAAAATACTTAACAAAGCCGTGGACATCTACACTTGGTTATTTCGCGGAACTCCATTACTTCTTCAACTTTTTTTCACATATTTTGGTCTACCAATTATAGGAATAAGATTTTCTCCTTTTACTGCAGCCGCACTTACCTTTTCTTTAAATTACGGAGCTTACTTTACTGAAATATTTAGATCAGGTATTCAATCTATAGATAAAGGTCAATACGAAGCTGCTAAAGTATTAGGTTTAAATTATAGACAAACTATGTCAAAGATAATATTACCCCAAGCTTTTAAACGAATAATTCCCCCTATGTGTAACGAGGGAATTACTCTAATAAAAGATACAGCTTTACTCGCTGCAATCGGACTTCAAGATATACTAAGAGCCGCTAGAGAAATTGTAACTCGTGATTTTACAATTACACCTTTTATAATTGCCGCAATAATATATTTAATATTTACTTCCGTAATTGTAATGGCTTTTAAAAAGCTTGAAAAGAAATATTCAGTTTACGAATAAAGAAAATTCATTTTACAAATAAAGAATTCCTAGACATATGAAGGATGGTGCTAATATGGATTTCCTTAAGATATCTAATATAAATAAAAGTTACGATAAAACCCAGGTTTTAAAAAATGTATCCCTTAATCTAAAAAAGGGTGAAGTAATATCAATTATTGGTCCCTCAGGTTCTGGTAAAAGTACACTACTAAGATGTGTGAGCTCCCTAGAACATATGGATAGTGGGCTTATTGAATTTAATGGTGTTACTATTGCCCAAGCTCAAAAGAAACTTAATACACCTGAAGTTATTAACTCTTATAAGAAAATAGGTATGGTTTTCCAAAATTTTAATCTATTTCCACATAAAACTGTACTAGAAAATATAATTCAGGCTCCTATTTTAGTAAATAATATAACTAAAAAAGAAGCTATAGAAATCGCAAAGAAGCTACTAATAAAAGTTGATTTATTAGATAAAATTGATTCCTATCCTTGTACCCTCTCTGGTGGTCAAAAGCAGAGAATCGCTATTGCTAGGTGCCTTGCTATGAATCCAGATTTAATTTTATTTGATGAGCCAACCTCGGCATTAGACCCTAGACTCGTAAATGAAGTATTAAAAGTAATTAGGGCACTTGCAGTGGAGAAAATATCTTTAATAGTAGTTACCCATGAAATGCAATTTGCTAGAGAAATATCAGATAAAATTATATTTATGGAAAATGGAGAGATATTAGAAAACTCCACTCCTGAATTGTTATTTACTAATCCTAAACATGAAAGAATAAAACAATTTTTAAATCTAGAGTAAGATAAAAAATTCTATTAAAAATAAGGCCTGCATCACATATTTTTATTAATGTGGTACAGGCTTATTTTTATCTTTAAATCATTGTCTTTAAATTTTCACCAATAATTTGGTTTTATTTTTAGTTTCCTCAATTTTATTTCTCATTACATCCATAAGTGGATCAGGTTTATCAAAAAATACAATTACAACATCTCCAGATCCTGCAATATCTAATGCCCTTTTAAACGCTTCTGTCTCATTTAATACTTTTTCTATATTCATGATACAAAACTTTGATGTTAGAACTCCTTTTTCTAGAATTTCTGGGACTTCACCCTTAGCCCTGCCTCTTCTATCTTCATCTTCTTTTATAAAAATATAATCAAAAATTTGTCCACAGCATTTACCAACTTCAAGTATATGACTGTCCGGTCTATCTCCTGGCATTCCAATAACACCTATAAGATTATTATGTTCAATACATTTAACTGCATCAAGTACGCCTTTATAACCTTCGATATTGTGCCCATAATCTAATATTATTGTTACATTATCTATTAAATACATATTAAACCTTCCTGGGTTTTGCTCTTTATTACAGAAGAATGATGTTAAACCCTGCTTAATAATATTAAGCCCTATTCCTAGACCTACTGTGGCTGCACATGCAGCCATTGCATTTTCGATGTTATACTTTAGGAGGCCATTGAATGTTATTCCTATACTTTTTATTTCCATTAGCTTTTCTAAATTAGTACTATTTTTTATTATTAATTCACCCTCATCTATATAGATCCCATAGCCACCGTTTTCAATGTTAGATTGCATAACCTTATTGTCCTTATCACTTGAAAAAATTATAAGCTTACTCTTTAGCCTAGGCAATATACTTATGCTCATATTGTCGTCCCCATTAATAACAACATACCCATCCTCTTTAACCGCTTCACCAACCAAAGCCTTAACTTTTGCCAGGTCTTCTATAGTTTCTACTCCATCTATTCCAAGATGATCCTCAGTTATGTTTGTAATAACAGCAACATCTGCAAGATCATATGCAAGTCCCTCTCTTATCATTCCTCCCCGCGCAGTTTCAAGGACTGCTGCATCAACATTTTTATTCATAAGCACAGTTAAAGCACTTTTAGGTCCTGTAGTATCTCCTTCAAATACACATTTTCCATCAATATATATTCCACTAGTTGTAGTCATTCCAACAGAATATCCTGCAATGGAAAGTATATGTGCTATAAGCCTTGTGGTAGTAGTTTTTCCATTAGTACCTGTTACAGCTATTAGTGGAATGCTTTTTGGTATATCATTAAATAATTTATCTACTATATTACCTGCTACATTACGCGGAGTACCAATACATGGATTATGGTGCATTCTAATACCCGGAGCAGCATTTACTTCAATAATTACCCCACCCTGGTTTAGAGGTTTGCTAATGTCAACAGAGCGTACATCTATTCCACAAATATTAAGGCCTATAGCACTCGAAGCTCTTTTACATATTTCTATGTTCTCATCACATATTAAATCGGTGCAATCTATTGCAATTCCACCTGTTGATAAATTTGCATTCTCTTTTAGATATAATTTTTCTTTTTCAGGAATAATAAGATCTAAAAAGTATCCCTTTTGTTTTAGGTATTCTACGAGACCTTCATCTATTTTAATCTTAGTTAGTTCCTTTTCGTGACCTTCACCTCGCCTAGAATCCTTATTAGTATTTTGTATAAGTTCTTCAATAGAACTTATACCATCACCTATAATACATGGAGGTACTCTTTCTGAAACTGCTACGATATCTCCATACACGCTTAATACTCTATAATCTCTTCCAACTATACATTTTTCTATTATTATATCCTTATAGTCCTTAGCTAAAAGTTCATATGCATCTACTAACTGGTTTTCATTTTTTATATTGGCAATAACTCCCTTGCCCTGATTTCCAAACTGGGGTTTAAGTACCACAGGGTAACCAATATCAATGGCACATGAGATTGTCTCCATCAAGTTTACTACCTTGCTGCCATATGCTACAGGTAAGGAATGCATACTTAATATTTCTTTAGTTTGCATTTTATCCTGTGCAATACTTACGGCTATTGCGCTTGTTTCACTATCCATAGTTGCTTGTATAAGCTTAGAATACTTTCCATATCCCAATTGAAACATACTTTCCTCGCCTATTTTTAACATAGGAATTCCTCTTTTTTCTGCCTCCTTGCAAATATTAAGTGTACTCACTCCTAATTGTTCATTCATTAATATTTTCTTTAATTTATTTAATCTTAAATCTAAGTCAAATAATTCATTATTGATTAATGAATTAACAAAATCTACTGCAATGCTTGCGGCCTCCAATCCTGTATTTTTATATTCATATTGATATATAATGTAGTAATTATCACAAGATATCTCTCGAGCTTTACCATAACTTATATCGAGGCCAATCATATTGTGGAGTGCTATTATTATATGTTCAGTAATATGTGCCAAATAAGTACCCTCTGTCAGTCTCTTAATAAAGCCTCTCTCTTCATCTATTCCACACCTATGTTTATTAAGCTCAGGTAACATAGAAACTAGTTTTTCATTAAAGTTATAAATTTCTTTACTTGGAATTTCACTGTATCCTTCCAAGTCTAAATTAAGCCTTATGCATTTCTTATGAGAATATATATTTCTTCCCCTAAAGACCCTAAAATTAAGTATTTTCATGTGATTTTCCTCCCTGGCAGAATATAATTTTATATAAAATTTAGATCTTTTAACCTACTATTATTTTTAGAAAGCCTATCAACTTGGAATATTTTTTATCACCCTTCTAATCTTCTGAGCCACCTATTATAATTAAAACTTCCTATTACGTTTCAAAAGTACTATCTAAACAATATTATATCTAATCATTAGCGTTTATATGTACATTTATGTATAGATCTAAAAAATAAGGATTATGGAACTAATTATACGCAAATTATTTATTAAATAAGAAATTAGTTATAGGAATTCAATTTTTATACATACTATTATTAAGAGGTGATTTTAATGATTTTAATTAAAAATATTGATACATATAGCCCAGAACATCTTGGTAGAAAAGACATTTTAACAAGCTTTGATAAAATCGCATATATTTCCGAAAATATAGATTTGCCATCAAGTAATTTTCCAGAAGCATTGATCATAGATGGCTCAGAGCTCGCAGCCATTCCTGGCATTGTAGATTTGCATGTTCATATAATAGGTGGAGGTGGAGAAGCGGGCTTTAATAGTCGCGCACCAGAACTTATGCTTACACAACTTACTACAAATGGCATCACTACTTGTGTAGGATTACTCGGAACTGATGGTACAACAAGGAGTATGGGAAGTCTTATTGCAAAATCAAGGAGTTTAGAAATTGAAGGATTAAGCACTTATGTTTGGACCGGTTCCTATAAGTTACCCACAAGAACAATTACGGATAGCCCTAGAGGAGATATTATACTTGTGGATAAAATAATAGGTATAGGAGAAATTGCAATTTCAGATCACAGATCAAGCAATCCTTCTAATGAACAATTAATTTATCTGGCTTCTGAAGCCCGAGTAGGTGGTATGCTCTCTGGTAAATGTGGGATACTTCATGTGCATGTTGGAGATGGTAAAAATGGAATAGCCCCACTATTCTATATGAGAGAAAATTCAGAAATACCTTATAGTAATATTCTACCTACCCACATAAATAGAAATTCTTTAGTTTTTAACCAATCAATTGAGTATGCAGCTGATGGAGGATTTGTAGATATTACTACAAGTATAAGACCTGATGGAGATGATGCGGTGCATCCTGTAGATGCCTTTGAGCAACTTTTAAGCCATAATGTTTCACCTTATCAAATCACAATGAGTTCAGATTGTGGTGGTAGTTCTCCTATATTTGATAATGCTGGAAACCTAATAAAATTTGGTATTGGATCACCAAGTTCAAATATTGAAATTTTACAAAGCTGCATTAAAGCTGGAATTCCAATGGAATTAGCTCTTATTCCTTTTACTTCTTCACCCGCTAAATTACTTAAATTAAATGGAAAAGGTACATTAAGTGCTGGGGCTAGTTCAGATATAATTTTACTGGATAAAGATCTAAAAATCCATTCGGTTATATGCAAAGGTAAGCTTATGGTTAATAATTATAAACCTATTGTATTTGGTGCTTTCGAAAATACTAATATATAGTTTAAATTATAAAAGAAAATTTAAAACAATATGTCTGTTTTTGTATATTTTAGTCGTAAACTATGATATAATGTAAGAAATTGATAGTAAAGTACGTGATATAAATACTCTATATTCTAACAATAAAAAGGAGTGTGAATTGTATGCTAGCAATAATTGGTGGTGTGGTTGTTATAATTGTAATACTTAAAATACTCGGTATTTTTTAGTTACTAAATTATAGATTAACAATGAAAAATAAATGGTATAATTTAATTAAAAACTCTAGTCCAGATATTTTAAAAAGTATCTGACCTAGAGTTTTTTTAACCTGAAAAATAAAACTATAAACAAATCGTAGATTCCTAGTGCCATCAAGCCCACTCCATCAGTTTCCACCTGACGGTGGATAATATTTTCTTAAGATAACGAATAAAGCATTTTTAAAATTTGTCATAAAATATCATTATAAAAAAGCAAATGACCCTAATTAACAAGGCTCATTTGTTTTTCTGCTAATTTATATACTAATAACTTTAATTCCTGGGAAATACACTGTTTCACTACTTAATGTAGATTATCATTTTACGACAATTCAATATTCTCTTAATCCTGGGGTTTATATTTTAAAAAAGAGATTTGCTAGGATTATCGAAACCGCATATACTACTCT
>Ga0209123_1003180_pt1 | contig 12694 bp, 11 predicted proteins | sample BarGraIncu00431A_FD_184500 | JGI IMG/M metagenome (GOLD analysis project Ga0209123, IMG submission 184500) | Arctic peat soil microbial communities from Barrow, Alaska, USA - Barrow Graham LP Incubations 004-31A (SPAdes) (version 2) | ecosystem: Environmental > Terrestrial > Soil > Wetlands >...
AGTCTCTATTAGTCAAAGCTACCTTTTTTATTATCACTAGATTATGGTTTAAATCACTATCTTCGATTTGGACTTTCTCTATATGTTCAATTCTACCACCAAGCATTCTTATCGCATTCTTTGAAGACTTAATCTCCTCTTCAACTGCAGGACCCTTCATTGCAACAAAATACCCTCCAATTTTCACATATGGTATACAGTATTCACTCAAAACGGTTAAATTTGCAACAGCTCTTGATACTGCTACATCAAATCTTTCTCTATACTGTTTTTCCTGCGCAAAATCTTCTGCTCTACCGTGAATTGCTTTAATATTTTTTAGATCAAGTTGTTTTATTACCTCGTTTAAAAAAATAATCCTCTTATTTAGTGAATCCAGTAACACTATATTAACTTCAGGTTTTATTATTTTCATAGGAATTCCCGGAAAACCTCCCCCAGTACCTATATCTATGACATTTTTAGCATTCTTAAGCTCATCAAATTTAAAAACCTTCATAGAATCAATAAAATGCTTTTTTATTATTTCTTCATCTTCTTTTATAGCAGTTAAATTTATTTTTTCGTTCCATTCTTTTATAAGATCTTTATATAACATAAATTGATCATATTTATGTTGATCAAATTTAAGTCCTTCATTATTACTAGCCTCATTTAATATATCAAAGTATTTCACATTTCACCTCCGTATTATTTAAAAACTTAATAAATTTCTATTTTTGAAGTTGCTTACTATTTTTAAATCTGACCATTCTCTTTTAAGTTATTGAGCCTCTTTTGTTGCTCAAGATATATCATTAAGACAGACATATCTGCTGGAGACACACCTGATATTCTAGAAGCTTGACCTATACTTTCCGGCTTAATTTTGCCTAGTTTTTGCATAGCTTCTATCCTTAACCCTTTTATATTATCATAATTAACATCTTTTGATATAATTTTGTTTTCAAACTTTTTAAATTGTTTAATTTGCTCTAATTGTTTTTGGATATATCCTTCATATTTAGAAACAATATTAACTTGTTGCTCCACATATTTATTTAATATAGGTCTATCGACATCTAGTTTTTTAACTATATAATAATCAAGTTCAGGCCTTTTTATAAGTTCATATAAACTAATAGGTTTTTTGAGTGGCGTAGAATTACAAGAGATTAAGAATTCCTCAATTTCCTTCTTATTTGTTATTTGTATATGTTTTATTCTTTCAATTTCAGTTTCTATTTGTATCTTCTTTTCTTTAAATATTTCATATCTATCTTCTTTAACAAGTCCCACGCTATGTCCTAATTCAGTTAATCTTAAATCAGCGTTGTCTTGTCTTAATAATAACCTATACTCCGCTCTTGATGTCATCATTCTATATGGTTCATTAGTACCTTTAGTAACCAAATCATCAATTAAAACCCCTATATATCCATCAGACCTTTTTAGTATTAATGGCTCCTTATTTTGAACATTAAGCGCAGCGTTGATTCCTGCAATAATACCTTGCGATGCGGCTTCCTCATATCCTGAGCTACCATTTATTTGACCCGCTGAAAATAATCCGCTAATATCTTTAAATTCTAGCGAAAGTTTTAAATCAGTAGAATCTATGCAGTCATATTCTATAGCATAAGCAGTTCTCATAATTTCTACATTCTCAAGTCCTGGCACTGTTTTTAACATTTCTACCTGAATTTCCTCAGGAAGTGAACTAGACATGCCTTGAACATACATCTCCTGAGTATTCTCCCCTTCAGGTTCTATAAATATTTGGTGCCTTTCCTTATCTGTAAATCTCATTACTTTGTCTTCTATAGATGGACAATATCTAGGACCTGTACTTTTAATAGATCCATTGTATAGAGGTGATCTATGAATGTTTTTCCTAATTACATTATGTGTATCCTCATTGGTATATGTTAAATAGCAGGATAACTGATCGCGACCTATGTCTCCACTAATAAATGAAAATGGAACTACCTCATCATCGCCTAGTTGCTCCTCCATTTTAGAAAAGTCTACTGATCGTTTGTTAATTCTAGCTGGAGTTCCTGTTTTAAATCTTCGAAGTGTTATTCCAATTTCAGCTAGTGAACTCGATAGTTCATTTGCCGGTTGTAGTCCACTTGGTCCTTCACTATAACTAAGATCCCCTATTATAACATTTGATTTTAAATACGTTCCTGATGCTATAACAATAGCCTTAACCCCAAAATATGCATCATTCTTAGTAAGTACACCCTTAACTTTTCCATTCTCAACGTCAATAGATACTACTTCTAATTGTCTTAATTGTAGATTTTCTTGTTCTTCAATTACTTTTTTCATTCTTTGTCCATATGCTTTTTTATCCGCTTGAGCCCTTAATGAAAATACAGCTGGCCCCTTGGATTTATTTAGCATTCTAGATTGTATATATGTATTATCGATATTCACTCCCATTTCACCACCAAGAGCATCAATTTCCCTTACTAAATGGCCTTTAGCAGTACCACCAATATTAGGGTTGCAAGGCATTAAAGCCACGCTATCTAAATTTATAGCACAAATTAAAGTCTTGCACCCTATTCTTGCAGATGCAAGTCCTGCCTCACAACCTGCGTGACCGGCCCCAATAACTACAACATCAAAATTTCCTGCATTGTATTTCATATTTATCCCTACTTTCCTAAACAAAATTCTGCAAATATTTTATGTATAATATCTTCTTCTAACGCCTCTCCTGTAATTTCTCCTAAATTTATCCATGCACTTCGTATATCAATTGATGCAAGATCAATTGCTGATGTATATTTCAATGCATCTAATGACGATTCTAAATTTTCCTTTGCTCTTATTAAAGACTGCTTATGTCTATTATTTGTAATAAATACACCCTCAGTTTTAATTTCGCCATTAAAGAATAAATCTTTTATATATTCTTTAACATAATTTAATCCGTCACCTGTTTTTACCGAAATATTAGTAATATACTTTGAATTTAGATTTTTTAATTCTTCCATCTCTATTTTACCACCTAAATCACTTTTGTTTAATAGTACAATACATTTTTTTTCTTTAATATATTCAATAATTTCTCTGTCCTCATTACTTAACTTATTACTTGAATCTAATAATAAGATAACTAAATCAGCCTCATCTATCTTTTCTTTTGATTTTTCAACTCCTATTTTTTCAACTATATCTTCTGTTTCACGAATGCCCGCAGTATCTACTATTTTAATTGGTATACCTTCAATACTAATATACTCTTCTATAGCATCACGCGTTGTTCCAGGCACATCTGTAACAATAGCTCTTTTTTCTTTAAGTAAAGCGTTAAGAAGTGATGATTTACCTACGTTAGGTTTACCGACTATAACAGTACTTAAGCCTTCTCTTAAAATTTTACCCTCATCTGCAGTACTCAGTAATGTACTAATTTCACTGACTATTTTAAGAACATCAAGGCGAACTTCTCCTGCTGTTACTTCCTCAATGTCCTCTTCAGGGTAATCAACAGTAACCTCTATATGCGCAATTACATCAAGCAATTTATTTCTTATAGTTTTTATTTCCTTGGAAATAGAACCTTCTGATTGCAAAAGAGCTGACTTCATACTAAGTTCTGTTTTTGCCCTTATTATATCTATAACTGCTTCCGCCTGGCTTAAATCAATTCTACCATTCAAAAATGCTCTTTTAGTAAACTCACCAGGTTCTGCCATCCGTGCACCCGCTCGAATAATTTCTTGTAGAATCCTATTAGTTCCAACTACTCCACCATGACAGTTTATTTCAATAGTGTCTTCTGCTGTAAAACTTTTAGGGCCTTTCATATAGGAAATAATAACTTCATCAAGTTTACTACCACTTTTATCAACTATATGACCATATCTCATAGTGTAAGATTTAAAATCCTTAAGCTCCCTATTATTTTTACCTATAAATACACTGCTAACTATGTCTATAGCTCTATCACCGGAAACCCTAATTATAGATATACCGCCTTCTCCTATACTCGTTGCTATTGCAGCTATAGTATCAAATTCTTTCATAAAATGTGACCTCCTAATTTTATAAATATCTATTATTATATCCTTATTAAATATTTTATATCTATGTAAATTCCTTAATTTATACTATCTTATTATTAGCATTTTAATTACATTCTTAAGGTTCAAGGCTTGTTTATTACCTGCGTATATGAAGATACCCTTGAAACTTAAGAATATAATTAATATTGTACTTAGTTTTATAAATTTAAAAAGAAAGCCCTTAGGCTTTCTTTAAATCTACTACTACTCTTCTATAAGGTTCTTCACCTTCGCTAAAGGTATAAACATATGTATCATTTTGAAGAGATGAGTGTATTATTCTTCTCTCGTAAGGGTTCATAGGCTCAAGCTTTAATACTCTGCCACTAACCCGTACTTTATAAGCAATTTTAGATGCAAGTCTTTTTAAAGTTTCTTCTCTTTTTGCTCTATAATTTTCAGTATCGAGTATTACTCTCTTATACTCTTCATCGTGATTTTTATTTACAACTAAACTTACAAGGTATTGAAGGGCATCTAAAGTTTCGCCTCTATATCCTATTAATAGTCCCATATTAGGTCCAATTAAATCAATCCTAATCTCATTACTTACCTCTTTAAGTTTTACTTCTGCTTTCATACTCATAGAAAGTAATATTTCCATTAAAAAAGTTTTAGCTTCGTTTAAACTATTCCTTTTAACTGTAACTCTAATTTTAGCAGGTTTTACCCCTATAATATTTAAGAAACCTTTACTACCTTCGTCTATAGTTTCTACTTTAACTTTATCTATAGTAACTTTTAATTCTTTTAATGCATTATTAATTGCATCCTCTACATTCTTCCCCATCACTTCTATAATCTTCATATCCCAATACACCCGCCTTTCTAAATATCTAACTTAGGCACTTGTGTTTAAACTTTTTTTGGTTTTGGGGCAAGCTCCAATTTATTAATAACTAGAGTTTGAATAACTTGTACTAAGTTATTTATAACCCAATATAATACTAATGCGCCTTTAAATTTAAGACTCATGACTCCCATAAATATAGCCATTCCAGTAGTCATTGTTGAAGTTTGTTTAGATTGCGCACCGCCACCTGGTGGTTGCATAAGTTTTGATGAAAAATATGTTGTTACAGTAGACAATATTGGTAATATATAAAGAGGATCAGGTTTAGATAAATCAGGCATCCATAAGAATCCAGCACCTTGTAAATTCAAGTTATTAAATAAACCATATAAAGCAAATAATATAGGCATTTGGATAAGCATTGGCAAACATCCACCCATTGGATTTACTCCATTTTCTTTATAAAGCTTCATTACTTCTTGCTGAGATTTTTGTGGGTCTTTTTTATACTTTTCTTGAACCTTTTTCATTTCTGGTTGAATTAAACCCATTTTAGCTGTTGATTTAGTTTGTTTAATACTTAAAGGCAATAATATTACTCTTATTATAACTGTAAAAAGAATTATTGTTAATCCAAATGATATATCAATATTTGGAACAACAGCATTAATTCCTGTATGTACAAAGTAAAAAAACTTTGAAAGTGGATCACTTATTATCTTTAAATTCAATTGAAAACCTCCCAAGTGCTTATTTAACTGGATCAAAGCCGCCCTTATTATAAGGATGACATCTAAATATTCTCTTTATTCCCATAACAGAGCCTTTAATTGCTCCATGTTTTTCAATAGCTTCTAAAGCATATTGAGAACATGTAGGATAAAATATACAACAAGGCCTCTTAAGAGGTGATATATACTTTCTATAAGACTTAATACCCATTACAAGTATTTTTTTCATTATTAATTAAACCGGCTTTCTTAATTAATTTTGTAAGTGCAGCCTCTATTTCTTTATAAGTCTTAGTATTAGAAGGATTTCTTGCAATAAACACCAAATCATGCCCTGTCTTTAATCCTTCATTATTAAGTCTATAGCTTTCACTTATAAGTCTTTTAACTCTTCCGCGGATTACACTGTTTCCTACCTTTTTACTCACAGATATTCCACATCTATTAATATCTTTACTATTCTTATAAATATATAATACTAATAATATGTTAGAAAAAGATTTTCCTTTTCTATATACTGTTCTAAATTCAGTATTCTTTCTAATCCTGTATTTCTTGACATCAATTTTCATATTAGCCGCCCTCTTTTCCGCAAATTGCAGAAAAAGGCCACATTAGCGGCCCTTATGCTGTCAATCTTTTTCTTCCTTTTTGTCTTCTTTTTTGAAGAATATTTCTTCCAGAAGCGGTTTTCATTCTTTTTCTAAATCCGTGTTCCTTTTTTCTTTGTCTCTTTTTAGGCTGGTAAGTCATGAACATATCTACTACACCCCCTTCTATGTAACCATTTCATTATATCAATTATCTTACAATCGCATATTTATGGTTTTACTATTAGATTATATAGTCACATCATCCTAATGTCAAGGTAAGCATTTTTATTAATATTGTTGATGTTTTTTATATTTATATGTTTTTTTGTGGATAACTTCTTGAACACCGTGTTATTTTTTGATATTATATAAGAATGTACTGTGAATAACCTAATAAATAATAAAGTTATTCACAACTTGTGGACAAAACTGTGAATAACTACTACAATATTGTACTAAACCTCTTTTTACTTATCTATTTTTAGCTATATTGGCAGATTTATTCCTTTATTAAGATGTTAATAACTTATTTTTTATATTGTTAACAATTTAAACTTTGCCAAAAGTATAAACATAGTTATAAACCTGTGGATATTTTTAATGCCATTTATCAACAACCTACAATATATTAATTTTACTGTTTATAATATTGTTTATATATTGTTAGTTTTTACATAAAAATTTTTTTTAATTGAACTGGAGGGTAGAAAATGAGCACCCAAATTAAAGATATCTGGGAAAAAACCTTGAATATAATAAAAGGTGAACTTACAGAAGTAAGTTTTAATACTTGGATTAAAAGTATAGAACCTATGACCTTAGATACTAATACTTTTAAGTTAGGTGTTCCTAATAATTTCACTAAAGATATTCTTGAAAATAGATATAAGGATTTAATAATGAATGCTGTTAAATTGCTTACTTCTAAAACATATAAAATAGAATTCTTTATATTATCTGAAGAAGTAGCTGAAATTGAGTCGCCTAAAGCAAAACGAGAATCCCAAAGACATAACTTAATAGTTAATGATGAGATGTCCGCAACACTTAACCCAAAGTATACCTTTGATTCTTATGTCATCGGTAATAGTAATAGATTTGCACATGCTGCGTCTCTTGCTGTAGCTGAATCTCCTGCGAAAGCTTATAATCCATTATTTATTTATGGAGGGGTTGGTCTTGGAAAAACACATTTAATGCATGCTATTGGACATTACATATTAGCAAATAACCCAAAATCTAAAGTTGTTTATGTTTCTTCTGAAAAATTTACGAATGAACTTATTAATTCTATTAAGGATGATAAAAACGTAGAATTTAGAAACAAATATAGAAATGTGGATGTACTTCTAATTGATGATATACAATTTATTGCTGGTAAAGAACGTACCCAAGAAGAGTTCTTTCACACGTTCAATGATCTTCATGAAGCAAATAAGCAAATCATATTATCTAGTGATAGGCCTCCAAAAGAGATACCAACTCTAGAGGATAGGTTAAGGTCAAGATTTGAATGGGGACTTATCGCAGATATACAACCACCAGATTTTGAAACTAGAATTGCTATACTAAAAAAGAAAGCTGACATAGAAAATTTAAGCATTCCTAATGAGGTACTAGTGTATATTGCAACAAAAATAAAATCAAATATACGAGAACTAGAAGGTGCTCTTATTAGAATAGTAGCTTTTTCTTCACTAACTAATAAAGAAATTGGAATAGATTTAGCATCAGAAGCACTTAAAGACATCATTTCTAGTAGAAATTCAAAACAAGTAACTATTGAGCTAATTCAAGATATAGTTTCAAGTTACTTTAATTTAAAAATTGAAGATTTTAAATCTTCAAGGCGAACTAGGAATATAACATTTCCCAGACAAATCGCAATGTATTTGTGTAGAAAACTTACAGATATGTCACTACCTAAAATAGGCGAAGAATTTGGAGGCCGTGATCATACTACTGTAATTCATGCATGTGAGAAAATATCTAACGGTCTTAAAGTAGATGAAAATCTTCAAGATAATATAGCTGAACTAACTAAAAAGATAAGTCAGAAGTAGATATCTTTCATTACTAACAGGTGTTAATACTATTTATATATAATCCTGTGTATAAAATAATACATAAAAACTAGCTGTTGATATTGTGGATAACTGTGATTTTTTTTTGCATACTTATCCACAAATAGTTTTACCAAGTATTGTTACGCCATAAAGGCTGGGATAGGTTTCTAACATATCAACAGCCCCTACTACTATTACTACTATAAATTATTATTATCTTACCTATCTTTTATCAATTTTCCAATGTGGATAAGGAGGCCTATTTTACATGAAATTTATATGTGAAAAAAGTATATTACAAGAAGCAATATCAAATGTTCAAAAAGCTATTACCGGAAAATCAACTATGCCTGTATTACAAGGTATACTCATAATTGCAAAAAATAAAGAAGTAACACTTATAGGATCAGATATTGATTTAAGCATTGAAGCTAAGATTACAGCTGATGTTGTTGAAGATGGAACTGTAGTCTTAGACTCTAAACTTTTTGGTGAAATTATAAGAAAGCTACCTAATAGTGCAATAGAAATAAGTTCAGCTGAAAATAACTCTATTAAGATAGTTTGTCAAAAATCATATGCAACTATAGTACATATGGATGGTGATGACTATCCTAATTTACCTGATATAATAGAAAATATGGTTTTTTCAGTTTCTCAAAAGGTATTGAAAAATATGATGAGGGGTACTATCTTTGCAGTTGCTCAAGATGAAACCAGACCAATTCTGCAAGGAGTCTTATTTGAAATAAAAGATAAGAAACTTAATCTTGTAGCACTAGATGGCTATAGAGTTGCCTTTAGAAGTGAAAATGTAGATAATGATTCTAGTATAACTGCTGTAATTCCAGGTAAAACATTGAGTGAAGTATCAAAAATACTAGAAGAAACAGACGAGAACGTTAATATAACTTTTACGCCAAATCATATTTTATTTAATATTGGCAAGACTAAAGTTATATCAAGATTACTTGAAGGTGAATTTATAAAATATAGCTCAATAATACCTGAAGAGTATAATTTAAAAATCACAGCTAAAAGACACGAGTTATTAAGCTGCATTGAAAGAGCTTCTCTTATGGCTAAAGAGGGAAATACCAATTTAGTTAAATTTAATATAGAAGAAGATAATATGATTATTACTTCCAATTCTCAATTGGGAAAGGCTAGAGAAGAAATGAATATAATTTTGCAAGGAGAGCCTCTTCAAATTGCATTTAACTCAAAATACCTAATTGAGCTTTTAAAAATAATGGAAGAGGAAGAGATCATTATGGAATTTTCTAGTGGTGTTAATCCTTGCGTTGTAAGAAACAAAGAAAAAAACAATTGCACATATATGGTATTACCAGTAAGAATAAGAGCGACAAATAATTAATTAAAGTTTATAAAAAAATAATATAATATAAAGGCGGTTTTAAAATGAATGAAATACAAATAGAGACAGGAATAATTAAATTGGACAATTTTCTAAAGTGGGCTGGAATTGCATCGCTCGGTTCAGAGGCAAAAATTTATATAAAAAACGAAGAAGTTAAAGTTAATGGTAAAATAGAAACTCAAAGAGGTAAAAAATTAGTTGTTGGTGATATAGTTGAATTTAATAACGAAAAATATAAAGTAATTTAAATTAGATGAATGCACCGGAAAATTTGATCTATTCTCCGGTGCAAAATTTATGTCTATAACAAAACAATTTATTTATACATATAAAATAATAAAATTAATATATATGTTATAATCATAAAAGGTGATTGTATGTTTATAAAATATTTAAAGCTTAAAAATTTTAGAAATTATGATGAATTAGTTATAGAATTAAACAAAGGCACTAACGTATTTGTAGGAGATAATGCTCAAGGTAAAACAAATATTTTGGAAGCAATTTATTATTGCAGTTTAGCTAAATCTCACAGAACAAATAGAGATAAGGAATTAATAAATTGGAATGCAACAGATGCATACATAAAACTTTATGTATGTAAAACAAGACTCGATAAAAAAATAGAAATAAAAATTTTTAAAGAAGGTAAAAAAGGAGTTAATATAAACTCCATAAAAGTTCAAAAATTGTCAGAACTAGTAGGAAGTTTCAATGTGATTATGTTTTCTCCCGAAGATTTAAATATTGTTAAAGAATCTCCATCATATAGACGAAGATTTTTAGATATAGAGCTGTGTAAACTAAGCAAACGCTATTATTATAGCTTAACTCAATATAAGAAAATTCTAAATGAAAGAAATTTAACTGTTAAAAAATGGAATACAGATAGTGATATTATAGATGTATATGATAAACAACTTAGTCAGTTTGGTGCTATTATAATAAAAGACAGAATTGCTTATATAGAAAAATTAAATAAATTAGGAAAAATAATACATAGTAATATAACATCTAAGAGTGAAGTAATCGAAATTAAATATCTAACACCTATTAAGGATTTAGATAATATACAAGAGAACTTTTATTTGCTTTTATGTAAAAATAGGAAAAGAGATATAGAAACTAAAACTACATCAACAGGACCGCACAGAGATGATTTTTCAATAGAAATTAATGGAGTCGATGCTAGAATATTTGGATCTCAAGGGCAGCAGAGAACTTGCGTTTTAACCATTAAATTTGGAGCACTAGAAATAATAAAAGAACTAACTGGAGAATACCCAGTATTATTACTTGATGATGTTTTGTCTGAACTTGATACAAAAAGGCAAGAATATATATTAAATTCTATAAAAGAAGTTCAAACACTAATTACATGCACTGGAGTCAATGATATAAGAAAATATTTAAATACTGAAAGTAAGATATTTGAAGTTATGTCAGGTGGATTAAAAGAAATAACATAATTTTAAAAATAGTTAAAAGGATTATTAAGGAGGATATAATATGTTTTTACATTTGGGAGAAAATGTAGTAGTTCCTATAAAAGACATTATAGGTATTTTTGATATGGAAACTACTATGTACAGCTCGGACACTAATCAATTTTTAAGAATGGCTGAAGAAGATGGTTTTGTAGAAAGAATAACAAAGAATATTGTTAAATCTTTTGTAATTGCTGAGGTAGATAAAAAAAGTAAAGTATATCTTTCGCCAATATCATCGCAAACTTTATGCAAGAGAACTGAAACTGTATATTATACGCTTTAAAGTGAATTAGGAGGATATACATGGAAAAAAATAATGTTTATGACGAGAGTCAAATACAAGTACTTGAAGGATTAGAAGCAGTAAGAAAAAGACCTGGTATGTATATAGGTAGCACTAGTATTCGCGGACTTCATCATTTGGTTTATGAAATCGTGGATAATAGTATAGATGAGGCCTTAGCAGGTTTTTGTAAAAATATTAACGTTATAATACATGCAGACAATTCTATAACCGTTATAGATGATGGTCGTGGTATGCCAGTAGGAATACATCATAAGATGAAAATACCTACTGTAGAAGTTATAATGACTGTACTTCATGCAGGTGGAAAATTTGGTGGCGGAGCATACAAAGTATCAGGAGGTCTTCATGGTGTTGGATCATCTGTAGTTAATGCACTGTCAGTAGTTTGTGAAGTAGAAGTTAAAGTTGATGGGGATATATGGAAACAAACATTCTCAAAAGGAAAAACTACTAGCACACTTATAAATATAGGGAAAACGCAGGAGCATGGAACAAAAGTATTTTTTACTCCTGATCCAGAGATTTTTGAAGAAATTAATTTTGATTATGAAACTTTATCTCAAAGGTTAAGAGAGCTCGCCTTTTTAAATAAAGGTTTAAATATAACACTTACAGATGAACGCGCGGATAAACATCAAGAATTTATGTATGAGGGTGGAATAAAATCCTTCGTAGATTATTTAAATAGAAATAAAGGAACAATTCATGAGACCATATACATGGAGGGAAGCCGCGATGAGTATGTTGTTGAGATAGCTCTTCAATACAACGATACATACACAGAAAACATATTTTCATTTGCTAATAATATAGACACCGTAGAAGGTGGAACACATTTAGTTGGTTTTAAAACTGCTTTAACAAGAGTAGTAAATGACTACGCCAAAAAATTTGGTTTCTTAAAAGATAATGATAAAAACCTTTCAGGTGAGGATGTACGTGAAGGTCTTACAGCTGTAATATCTATAAAACTTACTGATCCCCAATTTGAAGGTCAAACAAAAACAAAGCTTGGGAATAGTGAAGTAAGAGGCATTGTTGATAGCATAGTTGGTGAGGCTATTAGTAATGTTTTAGAAGAAGATCCACAACTCGGTAAAAACATAATTGATAAGGGACTAAATGCAGCAAGGGCTAGAGAGGCTGCGAAAAAAGCAAGAGAACTAACAAGAAGAAAATCAATACTTGAATCGACTACGCTTCCAGGTAAATTATCAGATTGTGCATCAAAAGATCCTATGGAATGTGAAATATATTTAGTCGAAGGTG
>Ga0209123_1003181_pt1 | contig 12693 bp, 6 predicted proteins | sample BarGraIncu00431A_FD_184500 | JGI IMG/M metagenome (GOLD analysis project Ga0209123, IMG submission 184500) | Arctic peat soil microbial communities from Barrow, Alaska, USA - Barrow Graham LP Incubations 004-31A (SPAdes) (version 2) | ecosystem: Environmental > Terrestrial > Soil > Wetlands >...
CCTGTTAATTCAAATATAAATAAAATAATTTCTTTCTTTATTTCTTCATTCATTCAATTTTACAAAAACAAAAACGTTTAAACAAATTTCCAAATGAAACCAACTATTTTTTCGCTCGCCATTTTACTCGTTATATTGACATCTTGCGGAAAACAATCATCTGATTATAAGACGTTAAAAGCTCAGAATGACTCATTATTGAATGCTAAACTTAAACTTCAGGAAGAAGTGGATGGTTATTTTTCGGCCATGAATCAAATTGAACAAAATATCGAAAAAATTAAAAGCACCGAAAATACGATATCTATTCAACCGACGGGACAAGAATTAAATGACGACCAGCGCACAAAGATAAATGAAGATATGGTGTATCTGAGTGAAATGCTGCAGACCAATAAAGATGAACTTGCCCGTTTAAAATCTAAACTCAAAAAAAGTGGATTTAAATCAGCGGAACTGGAAGGCACTATATCGCGTCTTACCAAGTCATTGGAAGAAGAGTCCACAAAAGTAGCCACTTTACAAACACAATTAGCTGAAAAGGATTCTCTTATTGCACAATTGGGGACTACAGTTAACGATCTTGGAAAAAATGTTGAAAATTTATCAACTGACGTAAAGATCAAAGAAACAAAAATTAAAGAGCAAGACGAAACCATTCACACAGCATGGTATGTTTTTGGTACAAGAAAAGAGTTGAAGGAACAAAAAATAGTAACTTCAGATGGGATATTTAGTCCACAAAGAGTATTAGAACGTGATTTCAACAAAAATTACTTTGTACGCATTGATGCCCGAAATACAAAATCAATTCCTTTATATTCTACTCGTGCTAAGATTCTTACAAATCATCCCAAATCTTCATACACCCTGGAAAAAGAAAATGGTAACTTTATATTACTCATTGTTGACCCAGCTCAATTTTGGAGTGTTAGTAAATATTTGGTGATTGAAGTGGACTAAAGCATTTACAATTTATCCATTTACAATTTACAATTACTGCGTTTCCTGACAATAAGGAAACGCATTTTTGTTTAAATAAAGTTTTCTCTGATTTACATCAAGGTATCTTGGTTCCTGGATCTTGACTCTAAATATCTTCATATGTACAAATACGTTTTTATTGATTTAGACGACACGCTTTGGGATTTCCATGCTAATGCTAAACTATCCTTGCAAGAAGTTTACGAATACCGGAAATTAAATCAATATTTTGATAGTTTCGACCAATTTTTCAAAATATACGCCAAACGAAATTTAGAATTGTGGGAACTTTACGGGAAAGGAGTGATTAGTAAGGAGTTTCTTATGGTTGAACGATTTCGCCATCCATTGGCATTTGTTGGGGTTGATAATGATGAATTGGCTATTCAAATAGGGGATCAGTTTTTAGATATTCTACCCACGAAAACGATTCTCATACCATTTGCAAAAGAATTATTGGATTATCTATATCCCAAATATCCTCTTACAATTATTTCAAACGGATTTGTAGAAGTACAATACAAAAAACTACGTAGCGCCAATCTTGAACATTACTTCACACATGTAGTGCTTTCAGAGGCAGCTAAGGCATTGAAGCCGGACAAACGCATATTTGAGTATGCATTACAATTAAATAACGCCATCGCAGCTGAAACCATTATGATCGGCGATAGTTATGAAGCAGATATACGTGGAGCCCAGAATGCGGGGATTGATCAGATATATTTTAATACAAGATATAGTACATCAGATAAAGATAAAGCTTCAACTTATTGGGTGAAGGGTTTGGAAGAAATATTTTCTATACTATAAATATCACTCCAGTGAATTCCACAGCATCAACAAATTAATATTAAAGAGAGGCAAAATCACTTGGATTCAGCCTCTCTTTAGATTATAGATGCTTAATCAAACTACTCTTCAACATTAAACAAACTTCCAGTATTCAAACGTGTAACTTTACCCTGATTTGCTTGAATTTGCATTATATTAACTATTTTTGGATCACCTGTTATTATTATTGAAACTGATTTTCCTTTAATTTCATTATTATAAAACGCTACAATCTGGTCAAAAGTCAAATTTTCAACTTTAGGCATATTTACTTTGGCAGGATCTTCGGTATAACCGAGTAATTTCCATTTATTGAATACTTGACTTTTCGCTCGAAACGAGGGTTTATCTGTAAGTGCGGATTGGCGCAAGTAAGTTTTAATATTTTCAATCCTTTCAGGATACAACGGCATATTAGTAAGCAACTTCATATATAAATCAATAGCATCAGCCGCTTTATCACCTTGCGTGCCAACGAAACCGATAAAATATGCTTTTTTATTTGGTATTGGCGGAATAACATTCGCACCATAAGCAGTATAAGCCATAGAATTATTTTCTCTGATCTCATTCATAACAAGCCCACTGAAGCCACCGCTAAAATATTGTGAGAATGCATTATATAGCACTTTATTTTCAGGGTTGTATTCACTTCCATTGATATAGAAATAAATTTTGGCTTGCTGAGCATCCGAATTAGGCAAAAAATAAATAGTTGGTTTTGCATAAGTAATTCTCTCTTGAATAATTGGAGAATTAGATTTTTTAACATTTTCTTTTAGTGGTAGATTCGACTTAAGAATTTCTGCAACTTGATTGGCATCCATCTTTCCTACATAATGAATGTCGGCTTCATAATCTGTAGCACGTGTGATTTCGCCTGTCAATTCACTAATTTTCAGACTGAGAACGTCTGTCATTTTTAATCTATTAATATACAATGAACTATCTTTATATACTGCATAATTAAATAAAGCATCTGAAAGCACTCCAATATCTCTCTTCTCTATTGACATTCGACTTTGAAAATCAGCACTTTTCACCTGGTCAAGTTGCTTATCGTCTAACTTAGGCAATAGGATTTGTCGAGTCATCAAGTTACATGCCTTTACAAGGTTTTTCTCATCTCCCATAAGTTTAATGTAGAAGTAGTCGGCATCAACTGAATAATTACAGATGGTATTTAGCTCACTAAATTCACGACGTACTGATTGTGCATCGCTCGAAGGTAAAATACCTGCCGAATTCAACAAAGCAGTAGCATACTTTAGTTTGGGCATCTTTTTTGTACCTACGCCGTATTTAATGGTAAGAGTAAAAATATCATTCTGTTTATTTTCTGTACAAAACAGATTTATACCGTCATACAATTTTATATATTTCACATCTGCAAAATCATTATATTCTTCAGTTACTTTATCAATAGGCATCTTTTGAACAGTTTGAGCATATTCAGTCTTTTGTCCTTTTGGCTGATCTAAAGGTTTGATGTCCGGTTTTTTAAGCTTTTCCTTTTTAGGAGTACCTTCTTCGATAGAAATTGTTACGCGATTACCTGAGAAATACTGCTTTGCAGCACGCTGAATATCTTCTTTTGTAACAGCCTTAATCCGATTGTTCAAGGTGAAAAACTCTGAATCAGGAAGATTATATGAAAAAAGTTCTGATAATACCTCTGTTTTAGCCGAAGGTGTTTCCATCACCAAATCGTATTGACGAAGCATATTATCCTTTACAGATTGAATTAACCAATCTTCAATATCCCCATTTTTTATTTTGTCTACCTCAGTCATTATCGTTTTCTCAGTGGCTTTATCCGACTCATACATTCTTTGATTAATGTCAAAATAGGGTATAGCCAAAACTATAATTCGTCCTTCAGTTCTGCGGGCATCATTAACGGCCTGAGCATTTGTAACCTCACCATTCAAAGACAATTTATCAAGCAAACCGGTTTTCATTGTGTTGCTAAGAAGGCTGGAACAAATGTCAAGTAAAAGTTCATCTTTGTCTCCTTTTTTTACACCTTTGTAACCCCAAACTACTTGTGGATAAAAAGCTAATTTAGCGGTGAATTTAGGATTCCCTTCAAAACTGGCAGTTGGACTTATGACACGCGTTGGCAATTTTTTACTTTCTAAACGACCAAACTTTGCTTTGATCAGTGGAATGGCTTGCTCTGAATTAAAATTTCCCACTAACACAAGCGCCATATTTTCGGGAACATACCATGTATTATAAAATTCAATTAATTTACTTAGCCTTGGATTCTTTAAATGTTCTGGATTCCCAATTATAGGACGTCCATAAGGATTAGCAGGATATAAATTGGCAAACATAAAATTACTAACATGCGTATTTCGGTTATCCTGATACATATTATATTCTTCAAACACATTTTCCAATTCAGCTTGAAAAGAACGGAAAACCGGATTAATGAGCCGTTCTGAATTCACATCAAGCCATTTTTCAAGTTGAAAGGATGGAAAATTATTGTAAAATACGGTTTGATCATAACTGGTTCCGGCATTTAAGCCTTCGCCACCCATTCCTTCAATCAAGTTGGAAAAATCACTTGTGATTGCATATTTTGCAGATTCTAACGAAACTCTGTTGATTTTTTTTGTTAATGTATCACGTAAAACAGGATCAGTAGTACTGGAAAACTCATCGTAGAGTTTAATGATGTCTTCATACAGTGGTTTTTCTTTATCCCAATTTAATGACCCAATTTTCTGAGTTCCTTTAAATAAAACATGCTCTAAGTAATGCGCTAAGCCGGTATACTCCAGTGGTTCATCAATGGAACCTGCACGAACAACTAATCTCCCCGACACGTCGGGTTGATTCTTGTCTTCCCATAAATAAACTGTCAGACCATTGTCCAGTGTTATTGTTTTAAAACCTGCAGTCCCTTCAGCTTTTAAAACAATAGAAGAAAAAAATAAAAGTAGAAGAAAGATAATTTTTTTCATGTTAATTTAATATTATTTAATGTGACTCATAGAGAATAAAAAAGAACGGTACAAAGAAAACTCAAAATTGCGAATTAACCAAATTTGTATCGATTTTTTTTCACGTTAATATCATAAAAAGAAAATACTATAATTGCCTCAATATTATTTATTTTAACAATGAGCGGATAGGAATTATGACTTTAATCGATATGATCAAAAAAAACAATCGTTAGCAAAGACAAGCCTTTGCTAACGATTGAGTAAAAATATCAATTATTAGTTCTTAAATCTTTTCTACTAGAAGAATTTTGTTATTGCGAAAATCTCAGGATCATCTCCAAAACTACCTGCAGAAACATACCACCTGACAGGGAAAGTGAAAGTCTGAGTACTTGCATTGTAATAATTCAAACTCTTACTGGTATAGTAGTAAGCTGATATCATACCATAAGTGGCATCCACATTGCCTGTTTCAAGTGTTATAAACGATCCTTTACTGTTTGTATATGCCGTTCCAACCATATTAACAACAGCAGACTGAGGTCCATCCCACTTAAATGTAACATTGTACCCATCATTGGCACCAGCGATATACCATAGATTTTTCAATCTATATAATTTTAAAGCTTGTGAATATTCAAGTATTTGAGTCCACACACCACTAAATGTAGCACTACTAAAGAAATCGCTTGTATAAGTTCCTTCTGCATACGGAGCAAAATCTTCTTTCATTACGGACAGTTCAATTCTTGGAAGGGCTTTTGTCAATGTGGTATCATATGGATTTGTTTGATCCTGATCGATTTTTAAAGCAATGTGATACTTTTTCATAAGTTCCATTCCTTTTGTAATAATATTAACAAATGTAGTATCCTGTCCTGCTGCAAATGATACAGTTGAGGGAGCAGTAAAAATACTTCCATATACATTTTCAAAAGTTAATGCAACAACTTGTGCTTTATCACTTTTTTCACGGCTAATCACAACCTTAAAAGTATCTTGAGAAATTCCTAAAACTGGTGCTATATTATTATTTGCTGCAAAAAATACATTTGTACTATTCGGATTCTTAATAGGAGATGGATCTCTTAAAACTTCTTCATTATTACAAGCTGTAATTAATAGCATTGCTACACAAGCAATCAATATATTTACTTTTCTTATAGTTTTCATATAATTATCCTTTCTTAGTTAATTAATTACGCCATCAGTTAAACCAGCACCAGCTCCAGGAAGGGGTTGTGTACCATCATTATTATTTGCTGACAATGGAATACCTAAATTGTTATTTGTTTCTTTTTGAGGAATACGCAACAACAAATATCCATCAGTAGCAGCAATATTAAATTTAAAGTCAGCTGGAAAATTTGAGGTGACGCTACTGTTAAAACGAACAATATTCTTTCCTAAACGCATAACATCTGACATAGAGAAACCTTCACCCCACAATTCAATTCTTCTTTGTACCCATACTTCATCCTGAAAAGCACTTGCACTAGTTGCTGATGCAGCATAAGAAGGATCTCTATATGTTGTTACAAAACTATTTAAAATATCCTTTCCGCCTTGCAAGTTTCCAGCCATAGCAGTTGCTTCTGCTTTTATAAGAATCATTTCTTCAACACGCATTATACACCAATCTCCAGCATTAATATTTCCACCGATGTGGTCGTATTGACCAAATTTAACGACAGTATAGGGCAAAAATGGTAATTTTATATCCGGGATAGCTAGAGGCGGAACAGCATTTCCTGTTGCACTACCAGTAGGCCAAGTCCAGGTTACAGTAGCCATATTTGGAGAATAAAGTTTATCATCTACCCACCATCCTTTACGAACATCTGTAGCAGGAATTTTGTTGAACAGAAGAACGTTAATTGATTTATAACAACCTACAGCTGCTGAATAAGAGTCACCTGAAAAAGAGCCTAATATTGCTGGCCAAGAAGGATACGCATTTGGTATGTTTGTTGGCGTTAATATAATTGCCCACATCCAGTTTTGATCGGCAGCACTAATAAATCTAGGTGCAGAAACCTGATCTTTCGTGTACGGTGTATATCCCGTCATGGCTTTATCAGCATCTGCTGCTGCTTCAGCCCAATTCTCCATGTATAAATTTGCACGTGCACGCAATCCATAGGCAACTGTCTGATCAATTTCACCTTTGGAAACTCTTGTGTAACCTTGCAAATCTGTAATAGCTGCTGTCAAATCATCAATTATAAGTTTATATACATCTTTTAATGCTGCACGTGGATTATTTGATGGATCTGCAATCGGAATTTCAGTATTAATTGGAACAGAAAGTTTATCTTCATTTCCTTTATATTTGAATTGAAAATAAGGGACTAAGGATAAATAATCAAAAGCTCTTGCAGCTCTTGCTTGTGCCTTATACACTATCAAAGTTGGATTAGTTGTGTTACTTGGAATTGTTGCTAATATATCATTAGCTAATTTCAATTGATTGTAAAAAACAGCCCAACGCATGTAAGGATTTGCATAAGTGTCGGCTCTGTCAGCATATTGGCTACTAACGGAAAACCAATTATATCCGCTATTGTCACTAACCATATCCGGTCCGTTCAAATCCTGGGAAAGACACACTGCAGGATAACCCATGTCATCATCCCTACCTTGTGTTGCTCCAAATACACAATACTGTTTGCCTATAACAGCATACATTCCATTAATATCTGCTGATAATCTTCCAGGAAGAGCTAAAGCAGTTTGAGTCTTTTGGTCGGCCGTAAGATTACCTCCTTCAGGAAATGTATTTAAATCTGTACAAGACGAGATAAAACCACATCCCAAAACCAAAAATAATAATTTATAAGTTAATTTCATATTTTTTTATTTTTTAAAATTAATATTAAAGTTTTATAGATATGCCACCTGTAAGTGTTCTTAAAGGAGAATAACTAAAGTTGCCAGAAGTTGTAGAACTACCTAGACCCAATGACTGTCTAGGATCTAATCCCTGACGAACTGATAATATTCCTAAATTATCTCCTGACACAAACAAACGCAAGCTTGAAATTTGGAATCTATTTGTTAATTTCTTAGGTAATGTGTATCCAAATACAACACTATTTAAACTTAAATAATCCGAGCTGGTTAAAAAACGAGAAGATTGATATTGATATGAAATATCTAATATATCTAATCTTGGAATTGTTGTCGAAGGATTTTCAGGAGTCCATGCTTTCAATACGTCCGTACTCCAGTTAGTCCCTTTTGCATCTCCATTATGCATCAAAGCTTCATAAGTTCCATCATACAATTTACCACCTAACTGATACGAAAATTGTAGAGAAAAATCAAAACCATAAGCATTTAATTGTGTTCCAAATCCTCCGTATACTTTTGCCAATGTGCTACCAAGGTCTGCCTGTTTTGCTTTTGTATAGTCGGTAGTTGTCGTATTGTCTCCAGTGTCAGGATCAACATAATATTGAGCTTTACCTGTAACCTGATCTACTCCAGCATATTTTTTCATATAGGTCTCGTAAAGTGAACCACCAATTTTATAAATATAATTACTTCCTTTTTGTCCTAATACTTTAATATTAGCGGCTAAATCCGTAATTTTATTCGTATAAGTTGTAGCATTAACATTCGCAGTCCATTCAATATTTCTATTTTTGAAAATAGTTCCATTCAAGTCAATTTCTACACCATTATTAAGGATTGAACCCACATTAGTTGGAAATGAATTGTACCCAAGTGAAACTGGCACAGGTTGGTTGTATAATAAATCAGTTGTTTTTCTGCTAAAATATTCTACACTCCCATTTAATTTACTTTTGAAAAGTTCAAACTCTACCCCTGTATTAAATGCATAAGAAGTTTCCCACGTGATATTTTTATTACCCTTATATGCAAATGCAACTGCAAAGTCTCCATTACTATTAGAAACAGTATATTGATCAAGATATGCATAATAATTTCCTATGTTATCATTTCCTTGCGTACCATAACTAGCCTTAATCTTTAACATATCTAGCCAGTTTATATCTTGCATAAAGTTTTCTTTGGTGATAAGCCAAGAGGCACCGGCACTACCAAAATTACCCCAGCGTTTATCGGGACTAAATCGAGAAGACGCATCTCTACGATATGACCCACTTAAGAAATATTTCCCATCATAGTCATATTGAAGTCGTGATAGAAAACCTAAAGTAGCATAACTTTGTGTGTTTGATGAAACTTGAGGTGGCGTTTGAATAGCATTGTCTAACTCCCCAATGTATGGATCGTATAGCTTAGAGTTTGATCCGGCAAGACTTTGCATTGTTAGAGAATAGGCTTCATAACCTGCCAAAATATCTAAGTTATGAACATTTGCTATCGTTTTTTTGTAAGTTGCCAGGTATTGTTGATTAATTCCTAGTTGACGATAACTGGACACGGAAACATATCCGCTACTTCCCACACTACCACCATAAAACTGGTTATTTAAACTATTAGCACGTTGGTTATAAGAATTGAGTCCAATATTTGCAGTTAATTGAAAACCATCAAAAGGAGTTACAATAGCATACCATTTAGCATTTACAGCATCAGTATATGCATGCGATTTGTCGAGTTGCAATGTAATTGCGGGATTTGCCAACGGCATAAAAGCGCGTGTAAAATTAGTAGATGAACCACCAAAATCATAAACTGTAATTCCACGGTTGTCCACCATTTTTGTGCCATCAGGATTGCGTACATACATTGGATAAATTGGAGCAATCATATTGGCAATATAAAACAAGTTACCTGAAGAACCCCACGATGTTTGGCTACCAGGTGATTGTATATCATAGTTAGTATATCCGATATTGGTACCAACTTTTAACCATTTTTTTGCTTGATAATCAACTTTCGCAAGGCCCGTATAACGAGTAAATCCTGAGCCGGAAACAATTCCGGAATCATCTAAATATCCGGCTGACATGTAATAATTTATTTTATCAGAAGAACCTGCTACTGAAACATTATATTCCTGACGCATATTTCCTTTGTTAAAAAGTTCATTGTACCAATTGTCAGGAGTATAATAATACTGGCCATCTGAATATCCTAAAGTAGCATTAGGATTTAATTTAAAGTTTGTTCCAATAAGCCTTTGTCCGGCAGGTACTGTATAAACATTATAACCTAATCCTGTTTTTGAAGTTAATGTTTGATCAGCATAAGCGTATGCTGCAGCAGCACTTTCTCCGTTAAATGCTCTTGAGTTATATAATGCTTTATAGTAAGTTTCGTAATACATTGCCGGATCAGTCATTACATTATAATTCGGAATAGCACGTGAATTTGAACCAAATTTAGTATCTACAGTAATTACTGCTTCTTTTGAATCAGATTTTTTAGTTGTTATTAAAATAACTCCATTCGCACCACGAGATCCATAAATTGCATTAGCTGCAGCATCTTTAAGAACAGTCATACTTTCAACGTCTTGAGTATTTATAGCTGACATACTGCCATCGTAAGGAACACCATCAACAACATATAAAGGACTATTGCTTGCACTCATTGAGCCAATACCACGTATACGCACAGTAGATGTTGTACCAGGCTGTCCGTTGTTAGAGGTTACCTGAACCCCTGCAACTTGTCCAGCTAATGCATTAGTAACATTAGAAACTGATCTTTGCGCAATTTTATCAGCTTTAATTACTGCTGCCGATCCTGTGAATGCTGACTTTTTAGCAGTTCCATAAGCAACAACTAAAACCTCATCCAAGTTAGATGAAGAACCTTCTAAACTAATAACCATACCATCCTTTGCTTCAACATCCATAGTTTTCATACCAACGTACGAAATCAAAAGATTTTTTGCATTGCCTTGCAAACTGATTTTAAACACGCCATCTACATTGGTAATAGTACCTATAGTAGTACCCTTAACCATGACAGTAGCACCAATAATTGGTTGCCCATCCTCCGTGGAAAGTACTTTTCCCGAAATGGATTTAGATTGAGCATTAACCAAACCTACGCCTACCAAAAAGAGGCAAGCCAATAAGAACGTTAGTTTTCTCATAAATTTAACATTTTGTTTATTAATCTTCTTTAAATTACGATTGATTCTCGTTAGTTCACAAAATCAGTTTGCAAAAATAGGGTATTAAAAATTAAAAAACAAGTGTTTTTGATGATAAATAGAAAAAATATGCAGTTTTTTTGTGTCAAACTGTAGGCAAGCTCACTTTAACATACTGTATTTGTCTGTTTAAAATCATTTATCTTAGTTTAAATAAATAGCTAATCTATTAAATATCAAATGATATATTCATTTATAATCGATCATAAATATTTCATACTAATTATTGTAAACATAAGTAGGAGAAAAGAAAGGATTTGAAAGTTTTTTTAAAGAATCAAATATTTAACCTTTCATTTGTAAGAAATAACCATAAGACTTGACTCTCGAAGAGCAAAAACACAGTAAAAAATGTTATTTTTCTACATATTGTTCCAATTTTAATCCATCGCCTTACAAAAAGTAATGAAAAATTTACCGTGTTTGTTTAGTTGGAAAAGATTCTTAATTTGAAATAAAAAATAATATCTTAATAAAAAATTTCAGTTTGTAAAGATTTTGTATGTAAGGTATCTACAAAAATGAAAAAACACAAAAAACCTCAGTAAACAATTGTTTACTGAGGTTTAAAATGGTGACCGCGGCGGGATTCAAACCTGCAACCCCCACATCCGTAGTGTGGTACTCTATTCAGTTGAGCTACGCAGCCATTTCTTTGCTTTTGCGAGTACAAAGATAGAGCTAATTTTTAAATCTGCAAAGCAAAAAGAAGAAAAAAAACCTCCCGATCCACCGAAGGGGGAATACCGTAAAGAAAATCAGACGTTTATAAGTGAGAAAATGCTAATATGAATCCCACTTCGGGGTTCCGATAGTTATCGGAATGGGGGCTTTATGCCAGCACAAAATCCAATTGTTTTTTATCAAGATTTGCTCTTGCAACTTTCACAGTAAGTTCATCACCAAGCTGATAGCGTTTATGATACTTACGCCCTACTAAACAATAGTTTTTATCATCAAAACTGTAATAATCATCGTCCAAATCACGAATTGGAATCATACCTTCGCATTTATTTTCGATCAGCTCCACGTAAATACCCCATTCGGTAACTCCAGAAATAACACCATCGAACACTTGCCCGATACGTTCGGACATAAATTCTACCTGCTTGTACTTAATAGAAGCACGTTCGGCATTGGCAGCAAGTTGTTCCATTGCAGAACTATGTTCGCAATAGCCTTCATATTCATCCGCACTTACGCTTTTTCCGTCTGCTGCGTATTTTTCTAGTAACCGATGCACCATCATATCCGGGTAACGGCGAATGGGCGAAGTAAAATGCGTGTAGTAATCGAATGCAAGACCATAGTGCCCTAAATTGGAAGTAGAATAAATAGCTTTAGCCATAGAACGAATGGCCAGAGTTTCTATCAGATTTTGTTCTTTTTTGCCTTGTACTTCGTCTAATAAAGCATTAATAGAGCCCGAAACAGCTTGTGGTTTTCCTGTTGTTCTAAGATTATAACCAAACCGTTTGATAAAAGCTGAGAAAGTAGCCAATTTATCTGGATTGGGCACATCATGAATCCTGTATACAAAAGTTTTTGCTTTTTGTCCTTTTCCTACTTTACCTATATGTGTTGCAACAGTTTTATTGGCTAACAACATAAATTCTTCAATCATTTTATTGGCATCCTTTTGTTCTTTAAAAAATACCGAGATTGGTTTACCTTTAGCATCAATTTCAAAACGCACCTCTACCCTGTCGAATGCAATAGCACCACTATCGAAACGACCTTTTCGAAGTATTTTTGCTAACCGGTCTAAAGTCAGAATTTCTTCTTTCAAATCACCTTCACCGGTTTCTATAATTGTTT